>Ga0302207_1000514_pt1 | contig 15719 bp, 13 predicted proteins | sample II_Fen_E2_2_FD_198792 | JGI IMG/M metagenome (GOLD analysis project Ga0302207, IMG submission 198792) | Peat permafrost microbial communities from Stordalen Mire near Abisko, Sweden - II_Fen_E2_2 | ecosystem: Environmental > Terrestrial > Soil > Wetlands > Permafrost | place: Sweden: Abisko...
TAGGCGGCTATATAAGCAGGTAACAGAAAGATAAGTTGTCGATAGGTTTGCTCCGCCTTTACGTACTCTTTGTGGTAGAAAAAGTCTTTTGCTTTTTGTTGAAGTCTACGGGTGTCTGTTTGGTCATCGTTAGCACCGGTTGCTGTAGTTTTGGTGTTTGACGCAATCAGTTTTTCAATCGGAGTGAACGAAAAGAAGAATGCGGTGGATGCCAATAATCCTGATTTGAGAAATTCCCTGCGGTTATAACCTTTCATGAGAAATGAGTTAAAGGGAAGATCGAAAAAGGAAGGTAAAAAAGAGAAAGGATTCCGGCCGGACTTGAACCGACATATCACCGCAAAATGCATTTTGCTCTAAACTTAAGCTACGGAATCCAATACTGCAAATATACTACTTTTTTTAGATCTTCTATTGGTTTGTAATTATTTTAGTTGCTTAATTAAAAAGTATTTTTAATTAAGATTATAATATTGGTATTGTTGCAATATATCATTTGTTTTCTGTCCTTTATGATTGTTTGAATATCCATCTGTGTTTTTGTATCAGCATGTGCAAAAGATGAGGTCGTTTTAACAATATTTACAGGATTCGACATTGATTTTTATGCAGAAAGACTTCAAAACTAAAAATAAAAAGGCTTGTTATTGTTGTAAATATATACATCGTCTAATATGAATCGTATTAAATTGATTATTATTACTTTAAATTTGTTGAAATAAACACAATAGAATAGGTGGTTCTTTTTTGTAAACTATTCTTGAAATTTTATTGGAAAATATAGCAAGAAAAATATTATATTGTTGAATTGACTTTTTTATTGAATAATTGAGCACTAAGGCATATTTTCAATACATTTTTTTAATCTCTTTGGGTTAAATTCCCCGAAGCTCTGCTTCGAAAAAAATAATTGTTTTTCGAACAATACCTCTTCAGCTCTGCTGCGAGGTAGTTTATTTGGTTTTGATCGTTTTTTTTGTTTGTATAATAACTAATTTTCTTTGGGCGATATGGTTTTATAGAGATTTAACTGCTTATTTTGAACTTACTGGATTTTATTTTGCAATTCACTTGATGCGGCTCCGTTATGTCACAACTCTCTTGTTTGACTGCTTAATTCAATATCTATATCATAGATATTCGGCTTTTGCTCTGTTGTTAGCAGTAAGGTATCTGCAATTCTCATAACTTTAGGGCTATTTTGTCCTTTTTGACGATAATAAAGACATAATTGTCAATAGTACATAGAAATGTAGTTTCTTATAATTGTATTATATGCATTTAGTATTGCTATACTCTTCGTAGGTGGTGGACTCGCTACCATCTGACCATTTGTAATGGTAAGCACAAAGATACGGACCTCCTGCTTCCTCTGAAGATGTATAGACTTTAATGCCTGTTTCGCAGTTGCCATTAATTATTCGCTTATCATCTCCGGCACATTGTGTACAAGAGCCATTATTATTCGCGTAGTCTTGTCCATTCGCATTAATATCATTCTGCGCTTGTTGATTTGCCTCATCAACTGAAACAGTAGAAGAATATTTGTTTGCAGGGACAATATAAGTTACTTGGGAAGCAATAAATCCATCACCACAATCATTTTTGGTGAAAATTTCACTTTGTTCAGTGTTATAAAGTTGATGACTGTAATTATATTTTATCTGCTTCAGCACGTGATTACCATCATCAAGAGAAAAAGTTAACCTTCCAAATTCATCGTAATCGTAAGTTGTAGTTATCCCCCTAGGATCTGTCATCGAATTTATCCCCACTAATGGCCTATATGTATATGTTGTGACTAAAGATCCTGCCAGTTTCAAACGAAGTGCATCTATCTTACTCATATCAGGAGTTGCACTTCCAGACATCGTTATAGGATCAGTGCCTAAAGCCGATGCAACCTGAGCATAAGTTCCATTTTTTATTTCTGCTATAAGGTATTGTCCATAATATCCCCAAAGATATACAACATTAGTAAGATCATTCTTAGTAATATATATTGGATTTCCATAAGTATCATAATTATGATACTCATTCTCGGTTCTGAAAACAGACAGTTCATTGTTTTTTGTTTGTACCATTGATGGTAAGTATAAATTATTGAAATACATGTACGGAACTTTGACATCTTCGATCAAAACAGAATTTGAATATTTCTTTTGTTCGATGATAGGCATAAAATAAGGAGATAATATTCCATTGGGAGTGGTAAGATCTGGATAAATATAATTCGTTTCAAATAATTTACCGGCACTTGTAGTGTTTTTTTCACTAGATAGTCCTAAAAATATGAGATTAGTACTTGTCTTCCAATCGCGGCTATAATCAACAGTTGAAACAACAGAATCACCCCCAAAATACTGGACATTATTTAGATTTTTAACTTTCTTTATGAAACCATCTCTTTCTACCCAACTCCAATTTACATAAGCCCTATCTGCATTATACTGCATGCAATTTGCTGTAAGTTGAGATTTCCATTTAACGATCAGGCTCCAAACTGTATTTCTTTTATAAGTGTCATAATTGAGTCTCTTTCTTGATAGTAAAATGTTATTGTTGTCATATTTTGATTCTTCAATTAAATCCCCCCTCAATTGACTATTATCACAATAATAAGTAATCGGTAGTATTTGATCAGAAGAAGTGCTGTCGTAGGTATAATCATATTTATAAGTAGTTTTACCTAACTGTTGTCCATTTCCATTAATCGTATATTCATTTACCTGTGGATATAAAACTCCACCATAGGGCGATGAATATACTGGATAATTATAAATGCAAGTCAATGTATTTACAATTCCACGACATGCAGGGCTAGTAGTTCCATTACCTGCAAAGAATTCAATTGTTTTATAAGGTGCACTATTGCCATTAAAATATCCAGGTGAGATTATTCCGCCTCCATCTTCATTATTACCATATTTGTATTCTTTTCCCTCTAGTTGTCTACCGTTGGAATCATAGTTTTTAATTGTTTTTATTCTTAATCCACCAACATTCACAAATGCAGTTGCATTTTTGGCCACTTGATTCCCATATTCATATTTCGTATAACCTTTTGTAGGATAATAAATTGTTGTTAATGCACATGCCTGCATTTTTTGTAGATTTGGCGTTCTATTGGCTCTTGCATATCCTACATCATAACTGGTATTCCCTAATATAACAGGATAATACAAGGAATTTACATTGGATTCGGCACCATTATAGTACCCTTCCAAATCAATTCCACAGTTATATCGGGGAGGTAGTAACTCCGTGTTATATTCAAATTTATGCGTTTTAGTATCATTCGAAATTATATCTGATACTCCCAAAAGCTTCAACCGATATCTATCCCTTTCATCTTTGTTGGCATTGTATCCCTTATTAGAGTAGAAATAATCATAAGATAAATTTATATTCTTCACCATATAAGACGTTGAATTATAAATTTTCATTGCGTTTAACTTATAACCTACCGGATTATCTTTACGGTCTGCTGTAGATTCGAATACAACTTGCCCTCCTCTGAACGTTATATTGGTTAGATAAACTTCATCAACATCTGTGTATCCAATTGAGTAATTATATTTTGAATAGTTCGGGTTAGCTTTATTGTTTTGATCATAATGATATCCAAAAATGCAACTATAATTCCAATTTTGTAAGCCTAAATAGGAGGTTGAATGCTTGTATTTAAAGTGAATACTATCGTTTTTAGGGGTGATTATTGTTGATAGATGCCAGCTAACTATTGGGTTAGATGGGAATGGGTTTTGTGTGCCTTCTAACCCTCCCTGGTATCCATACACATTTACATGGTAGCTGGCACCTTCCACTTCTTTAAATAAATAAGTATATCCATTATCCATTTTAATTTCAAAATATGGATACAGAAACATGATTCTCATGTTTTCATATTTATATTGAATCCCGTAATATCTGTCAAGTACAAACTTTCCTGAGTGTCCCAAAAAATTAAAACTAAATTCATCAGGCTGTCTATCGTAATCGCGATCTTTAGAATTGCTGTAAAGTTCACTCAATAATGAGTCTGCAAAAACTATATTACCACTTAGCGATGCATTAATAGCAGGTACACTTCTGTTAGTCGGTGTATCAGGAGCATCTTTAATGTTTCTGGTTATATATCCACCTGCCATTAACGACCATCCAAGCCCCACCCAACTGGACATGTCATTCACTTTAATTCCGGATGCATTATATGAAAGGCTGATTGGTATTTCAAAACCACCAGAACTGATTGTGAAAAGTGGTATCGAAATATTAGGTACTCCTGAAGCATTCCCTTCTGGAATACTTCCATATCTCTCAAAATTAGCTACTTGTGGAGATGGTTGAACTATGGTAGGGAATGTCTGAGATATATTTTGAGAATATATACTTAGACACCAACTCGCTATAATTATTAAGGAATATAACTTCTTCATATAATGTATAATTTAAAAACAATGGAGTAATAGTTGTTTGTGATTTTTTTTCGTAGAAAATTTGCTGGATATAATAGAAAAAACTTTTCTTATTATAAATTAGCTATTTCTTCACCACATTCATTCGCATCGTCATATCGTCCACATGCACATACAGCGAATAAACTCCGGTTATTAGGCTGCTCATGGGCACGTTGGTACTATTATAGCCTTCGGGTAAGTTCTGTGGTGAAGTTTGGCAAAGCGGGATACCGGTATTATTATGTACGGTAAACCATACTTTCGCCGCACGGATCAGCTTGTAATTGATAACCAGATTATCCACTACCGGGTTTGGCATTAGCTGTGCCTCGGTAAATACGGATGCTGCCCCAACGAGTGCATCCGTTGTCTCCGCTTGGGTTGGGTCGGTTTGTACCTGGGAGGTTTGTTTTTCGGGTGGGTAGTAAAAGGAGGTGGCAAATACGGTAGTGTCGCTTATGCTTTCTCCTTTCTCGTCTTTTCTATCCCCCTTTTTGCTCAGGGTGGTCTTCACGCTTTCGAATATCGGGTAGCGGATGCCGGCTGCATACCAGGAGTAAGTATCCAGGGTCATTTCCAGATTGTCTTTCCCCGTCTCGGTATAATGGCGCAAGGTACGTACCCGCAAGGCTTTCTTTACCGTTTCAAATTCCGGCAACTTCAGTTCCCCTTCCGCATCGGCCATTACACGTGTATATCCTTTTACGGCCAATGGCAACCGATGGCAATACTCCCCTTTGCCTTCGAAGGTACTAAACAACGTGTCTCCGTATGCAAATGGAAAATGTATTCTCAGTTCAGGTACTTTATATTCCATAAACGTGGTGGAGTTTTCGTACCCCGTTGCTTGCAGGCTGTCTTGCTGTTGTCGGTAATAATAGCGTGTGTTATGTTCCATTCCACACAGGCGTGTCATTAAGATGGAATCTGGAATGAAGTAATTTAAGGAATAGGCTTCATTGATGAGTTGCACAGTACTGAAGTCCCAGTACAGACCTTTCCCTGAACTGCCAGGATCTTTGAACTGGATTTGTTGTTTTACTATTTCGTCTGCTGCCCGGTAGGCATTTCGAGTAGTGGTGAGTTTTTGGGAGGTTTGCGCAGGTATAAAAAGGAAGGCACTACATAATAGAAACAAGCAAGTAGTTTTTCTCATAGCAAACACTGTTAAATTAATAGTCCACAAATCTATTGAAAATAATTTAATTTCCAATAGATACTGTCATATTATTTATTATTTTTTATTTAAAATAGTTTAATTTACAAATACATATTTATTGACATATTATAAATCAATATATTAAGTTAATAATATTTTATATTAAATACACCATTGTTTATATTGAATTCAACTCATTGTAATAATATCGATTATAGTGAAACTGAACTTTCAGATTAGCTTTTGTTTTAAATTGACACTTGCTCGATAATAAAATAAATTTAAAGGTATTGAGTTTAAAATCAAAATAATTTTATATTTTTGCATAAAATAATTTTTATAAATGCAACTTTTTTTTATTGAATAAAATTTAATTTTTATCCAATATACCACACAATCATATTCTAAACCTCTTAAAAATTAAATTTTATGAACCACTTGTTATTTCTAAATTTAGGAAGCGGTGAATTGCTTATTATAGCATTTGCATTGCTGTTGTTATTTGGCGGGAAAAAGATTCCTGAATTGATGAAAGGTTTGGGTAAAGGGGTGAAAAGCTTCAAAGAAGGAATTAGTGATGTCGAAAATGAAATAAAAGAATCTACCAAAGACGATAAAAAAGATTTGGTAAAATAAGTACAAGTGTACCAAATTTCATCATGCTCCATGTTGCTATCAATGGGAGCCCCTAAATACGTTTTATTGCTTCCCAAAACAATGGGTCCGTTTTTAATTAGGCAAAGAAATACATTAGAGAATATATTCTTTTTGCCCATGTGTATTAGCAATTCAAGTTTAATAATTATGTTTGTAATATTTTAAATAAAAATATCGTTCCAAGAAAATATGTAATCAAATAGTGTATAAGACACTTTTTCATAGCTTTTAAGTGTATCTATGGATCCAAACATTAAAGCTAATCAAAATCAAAGAGATAACACTTTTCTACATTCTTAAGGTATACAAAGTGAGCAAAATCTTTTCATAAAGAAGATTTAAATTATCAAAAGATAAAATACGTTCTATAGAGGAAAATGAATGATAAGTATCAAGAGATAAAGGAAGGATTATACCAAAAACTGCTCAATGTACAAGCATTTTGGTCTTTTAATATAGCTGGGTTAACAAATATTCCGGATGAGATACTCATCGAAAAAACAATCACTTGCCTTGGGTATGAGGAACTGCAAATCCTTTTTGAAGTATTCCCCAAAAAATTCATTAAAAAGGTTTGGCGCGAAAGATTGGCAATTGCAGGTGATTATTACAAGAACATCAATTACATGATGGCACATATTTATTTTGACATCAAAGACTCAGAAAGATACATGAAAACTGTTTTTACTATTCATGTAAAAAAAGTAACAGGGCAATATGATAAGACTAACTCTTAAAAATTAAAAATAATCACTATCTTTACCAAAACTTATTCGTGGTTATAGCACACTATAACCCTTCGGGTTGTGCACAATGGGCAAGCCCCTTGACCCCGTGTGCTATCGCACACTAAGAGAAGAAAGAAAAAGAAAGAAAATGGCAGCAACAAGCATCAACATCCAGCCCATTAAAGATGGCTGTGAAGCTCACAACCTTCGACAGAAAGAACTGGACTACGTCAAGAAAGATCTCACCCATCTAAATGAAAGTATCTCACATGATACTATTTCTAATCGCCTCGCAGAAATAAAGACCAGATATACTAATACCACAAAACAAAAAATGCAAAAAAAAGCAACACCTATTCGTGAAGGGGTGATTGTAATTCAAAAAGAGACGACAATGGAGCAACTTGAAAACTTTGCTCGAGATTGTGAAACTAGATTTGGATTTAAAGCTTTTCAAATTCATATACACCACGACGAAGGTCACAATGATATCCTTACCCAGGAGTGGAAACCAAACCTCCATGCTCACATGGTTTTTGATTGGACTGATAGTAATACTGGGAAGAGTTGCAAAGTGTACAAGCAGGATATGTCAGAATTGCAAACTATGTGTGCCAACTCCCTCGGAATGGAACGTGGTGTATCTTCTGATAAGATACACCTCAATGCAATGCAATTTAAAGCCATAGAAATTGAAAAGAACATCTTGAAGGTAGAAGCACTTGTAGAGACTAAAGAAAACGCCTTAGAGCTACTTAAAATCGAAAGCAAAGAATTGAAAACAAAACTAGCAGTTTCTAAGACCGTTTCTAAGACTGCTGAAAAAATTAATGATCTATTGGGAATTACAAAGAACGATAGAGAAAAAGATGAGCTCAAAGTTCATGTAGAGAAACTCAGCATGCAAGTGGATGCCTTCCAAAAAAAGAATGACTTCAATGAAAATCGTATAGAATCACTACTGCGAGAACGAAACGAGGCTAAAGTGCGGCATGACAGTTTAGAGATAAACTTAAATAGTATGAAACAAAAACTTGAGAAAATTACCAATGAAATTGGTATATTGGCCAACAAGCTTCCACAAATATTGCTGGATTGGATTCAAAAGAATCTACCTAGTATTGCTCAGGTTGTATTGGCTGGAAATAGAAAGTTAGACCAGGAACAAAAAAATAAACATGGATTTAATTTGTAAAAATTATGAACGTATTTCAAACAAGACTTTTTGATTTTATTGAAATATATCATCGACAGATGATGACTGATAAAGATGCTTTAAAGCAATTTATAGTAGAGAGAGCTGATGCTGCATCGACAGATTTTGAAAATGCATGTCATCAAGGATATAATCACTTTGAGGCAATGGAAATCGCAAACCAAACTCTTTACAGGGGAGTGGGATTTATGAAAGTAATTGAAACGTTAAAAGTGCCTATCATTTGGTCTCGAAATAATTATAGTGCCGGAACTGATGAAATTGACGGACTAGTATTAGCGACTCACAGAACTCTTAATGGAGTGATATCAGAATTTGAAACTGTTTTAAAATCTCATATTAAAAGTAGCGTTGAAAATGGTGATTATATTCCATATTATATCCAAGAAGGTGATTTTGAAATTGAATATGAAATGGTAAAAACTGATTTCTTTTCAGAGAATTAGTGTCTCTCCCAATTATCAATTAGTTATTTTTCAATCAATTTTATGCGAAAAAAGAACTAAATCAATTGATTAGCTTTTTATTGGTTTTATGAATATAATAAGATTACTTTTTATCATATTGTATGTGGGGACGGTAAGTTTCTATAATTAAATTGTTGTTAAGTTAAACTTACATGCAAAAAAAAATGTAACAGACTTACCGAAGATTTATTTTAATGATTTTATAAAGGAAATTAGCCCTAAAATTGTTGAAGCTAAAAACAAAGTCAGTATTAGATAGATTATTGAACTAAAATATATAATTGCTGTATACAAAATAAATATTAGAATTAAACCTGGAGCAATAACCCATATAAGAAATCGAACTATCTTATTTTCTATTAGAAAACTTAATACATCTTCCATTTTATTATCTTCATGAATTAATTTGGATGTAATATTTATTTTTTTTATATAATCATGTATCATAAATGAGATAAATAATAAAAGTATGAAAATAATAACCGGAAACCATTTTCTGGATATATAAAATCCAAGGACAGAGATTGGTTCACTATTTCTTTTGTAAATTTCTTTTGAAATATCATCTATCATATTTAATCTAGCAAATCCATATATTTTGCTTATTTCCTTTTGCTTATTTTTGTTTTTAGATAAAGTTTGAATTATTGATTTATCAAAACCAGCATATTCAAGTGTTGATGGAAATTGAATCTTTAAAGTTTTAATCGGAATTTTTATGATGTAACAGTCTGTTTTTCCTGATCCACCCTGACCACCTTTTTGTTTATCTATCCAATATATTTGGTTAATATCTTTTACAAACTTATTATATATAGATACAATTAAATCTTCTCTATAAATATAAATACCAACAAATGTTTGATACTTTTTAAAGAGTATATTGAAATTCGTTTCAATTTGTTCAGCACCTCCTCCTGATCCACTTTCATTATTGTTATCATTAAAGACTTGGTTCATACCATTTTTTAAAGGCTCCTTTAACTTTCTTGATTCATTTAATGAATCGATTTTTTCTGATGATTCAGATATCTTAACATCCAAAATACTGTCACATTTTCTCTTTAATAAATTTGTGTCAATTTCTGAAATTAATTCTACCTCTTCAACTAATTGATATTTATTAAAAATATCAATTGAGCCACTAATTGTCAAATCTTGCAAATTTTCATCGGACCTCGCTTGCGAAATTCTCCTATATATGAAATTTACGGGGGTTTTTTGTATCTCTTTTTTTAGAGAACCGTTTGTCATTAGTATTATTATATTTGGACTACTATTAGAACCCTTTGATTCAGAAGTTATAATAGCACCATATCTTTTTAATATAGTTACAATATTATTCCGACAAATTAAATGAGTAGCATAAATATTTGATGATTTATTCTTTAACGTATCCATTCTTTGTAATTCATATTTTTCAAAGAATAATTCAGAATTGGCGTCTTTTAAGGCTACTTCTTTTAATGTATTTAGGTATGTCCTGTTATTATTATTCTCCTGTAAATCAAGAAAATCAATAAATATTATTGAACTTATAACAACTAATGTCATGATTATTTTAGACAGGAATAAAATTCTTTTCGAAAGTATTTCATATGTTTTTTCCATATTAAAATTGTTAATCCTTATAAGGATGTCTAAAAACTAATTTTGCATATATTCTTCTGATTTTTGTGTTTCAATAATTTGTAAATAATAATAACTTATATTGTTGCAAATTCTATTGTAATTTTCAATTAATTAGAATTTTAAGTACGTTTCAATAACGCTTACGACCGATACGTCGAGTTAATAAAAGGAGTCTTACTCAAAGCCTTTCACAGAACAGTGCTTGAACCTCTCTGAATGAAGCTCATATTATATAAATTAGTACTTTAAATAATTATCGTTATACAAAGCAATATCTCACCATTGGTAAAATAAGTTGGGAAATTGTTTCTTAACCTGTCCCTTAAGAGATATTCTGTCTCCATATTAATTTTTTTTCTAAAAGTATTACATTTCAACATTTATAAATAAACATTGTTCACTTTCAGTATATTATTATTTAATAATTACTTTACATCGATACATGTAGCGTAATATGTTCTTTAAATCTTTAAATTGTCAAATTTGCTTTTAATATGCTCAATCTGTTTACTGTTTACTCATTGCAGATAGGATGTGTTTGTGTTATAATTAATAGTTATTAAGTTTAAGGTTTGTGCAAAAAACGTAATAGTGACAAACTTTCTGATGATTTCATTCATTAATTCAATCAATTAATTGAATAAAAGACCGAAAACTTGAAGTCGCAATTTACGACTTCAAGTTAGGGTAAAATAAGAATAATTACTTTATACATTTACCGAGTTTTGGAATACAATATTGAGTAGTCTAATATGAAAATTCTAGTTAAGTTTAGCTACTGTTGCTTTTGAAAAAAATAATATCATACATTATAATTAAATAATATTTGCCCATACAATTATTTGTTAATAAATTTGCAATATTAATTTTTTACAAATCTATTTGATGAAATTTAAATTATGAAAAATATATTTCCTTTTGTTATCTTTGTAATAGTAGCCCTCTTATCATCATGTACTTCCGAAGATATCCCTATTATTCCAACTCCTCCTGTTGTTCCGGCAGCAGATAGAAATTTATCCTTCCATTGTTCCATTCATAATTTGAATTACCGATTTGCTCAATATACAGATGATACCTATAAAGGACTAAAAATGCCCTGCCCAATATGTAAATTTGATTCAGCTAACGCTTTTATGGCTAAGAATGGATTTATGACTATTCAGTTGCTATGTCCGATAGATAGTACCTGGACTAACTTCAATTTAAATACTACTGATAAAAACTTTTTACTTAGGGATAAGAAACCATTTTATCCTATAATACCTACCCCTGATAGTTTTAAGGGATTTACCATAGATGCTTTAAATACCATAATTCTAAGTAATGTAAATAAAGACTTAATTCACTTCCCTGATTGCTGGTGTGAAGCCTATTCTAAGAAAGCACATTTTGCAGCTATTAAATTCAAACAAGATAGCATTGTAGCCTTTAAAAATTCTATCAATGGAATAATAGGAATGACTTTTACTTCTTATCCTGTTAACACCGGAGTTCCACCAGACAGAAGAATAAGGGCAATGGCAATACTTGACAGTATTGAAAGAATTTTGCCAAATATTGAACGATTTTACAATCGCAATTATAGTACTATAAACGGATTTGTAGGAGTATTTAGTGGTAATCGTCAACGCTATATTTATTCTCAAAAAACAGGAACAGCAATTGATAGTTATGTTTCCGAAGATATCGCTTTTAAGAAGATTAGTGCAGATGAATTTATTAGTGACACTGTAGTTATCAATATAGGAGGTGGCCCAGACTATTTATATGATGGAACAGGGACTTTAATTCCTTTGTACAAAGAAAAATCATCTAATACTATTCAAAGTGTGAAAGCATTAAAAAAGGTAGGATATAAAAACTTGTCTAATGGACCTAAAAAAATAAAATCAAGACGTTCAAAAACCGATTCACAATATCAATTGTCAACAGATTTTACGCCAGGTAGCATCGACTTTCTTCCAAGTCAATATTTATCACGTAAATACAACACTTATACAACATCTGTATTTAATATTTTTCATCCCCAAAAAGGGAATCAGCTTTATCCTAATGGAACCATGTACACATGGAATTTTATTGATATGGCAAAGTCTGTTGGAGGGTGGAACCAACAATATCCAAACAATATTGTGGGTGCTTACACAGCAGAAGTAGCAAATGATATAGGAACAATGGAGATAAGAAAAGTGGTAGAATGGTGCAAAGCTCGTGGTAAACATATAGTTCTTATGGGGAGCTCATGGGGTGGTGCAATGATATTTAATTATCTATTATATTATACATCTGCTGACTTTGACCAAATAATAATAGCAGATCAAAACCCCAATATGCCGGCTTCGCTTTTAGAAGCATATATGAATGATTATATTTATGGAGGTACAGCTCTTCAATACGGAACAGACCCTACGTATAAGCAGATAAATCTTAATATGTGCCTTATAACTTCCGACACTTATCGCCGATTAGATTGGCTCAAGAATCAAAACTTAAGAAATACAACATTTTATTATTCAACAACAGACTCTCAAGTGTTGGTCCAATTTCTACAGATGATATATCTACTTTGAAAAGCTTAGGAGCAAAGGTATATGGATTTGGTAATCCTATCCCTCATGGAGTTTTCCATGATTATAGAGCCTGGTATCGATATGTAACTCCAACATAAATGTAAAAACCTTTCTGAAGAAAAGGTAAAATATTTACGTGTTGGGAAAATGTGGGGATAACCAATAGATGAAAAATCTTCAATTGATTGATAATCAATTGAAGATTTGTTTTTAAAGTCGCCAGAATCGATCACCTTTTGGTTAACCTTAGTTTCTCCAAATAAAGGATCAAGAAGAATAGACTTCGGATCAAAGATGCTGATAAGAAGGCATTTGCAGATTTAGCAGATGAAAATGAATGCAATATAGAAATTTATATTAATAAAAGCTACAAGTTATCTGAATCTGCAAAGCTTTTAGGAGTGTATCTCAATACTGCTGAGTAGATTAAGAGGTTAAGCCTCCTTTCAACCAACCAATCTAATATTAGATAACGACAAATCATGATGTGTATAATATATACTATAATATATATTATATAACTATTTAGTCTATTATATATATTATAATATATATTATTTGTATATTTGCAAACACTAAAAAACGAATACCTATGTGGATAGAAATGAGTACTCCAGGAGTCTTGAATACTATTGGTAAAAGATTGAAAGAGATTAGGTTACGGCAAAATATAACACAAGATGAAATTGCTTTACGTGCGGGTATTTCTAAATTATCTGTATTTAATGCTGAAGCTGGCAAAAATATATCACTTTCAACTCTTATTGATATTCTAAGACAGCTTGGATTAATGGAAAATTTAGAGCATCTCATACCTGAGCCTACAATAAGCCCCATTTTAATGAAAAAATTAAAAGGTAAAAAAAGATTTAGAGCTAGTAATAATTAATGAATTTAATATGCAAGATTTGATAGTTGATGTAAAATTATGGGATAATGAAGTTGGTTCATTGGTTTGGGATAAAGATAGAGATGTGGCCATTTTTGAATTTGAGCCAAAGTTCTTAAAGTTAAATTTAGAAATAGCGCCCATAATTATGCCTTCTGATAAGGCAAAAAACACGCAATTTGATTTTCAGGAAAATAAAAATAATTGCTTTAAAGGATTGCCTGGAATATTTGCAGATTCACTCCCTGACAAATTCGGAAATCAAATTATCACAGAATGGTATGCCAATAAAGGATTAAATAACCAAAAGATAACTCCTTTAGAAAGACTTTGTTACATTGGGAGAAGAGGAATGGGAGCCTTAGAATTTGACCCTAGTGAACATTTGGGAAAACTTGAAACTTCCTCTCTGGTTAATATAAGCGAATTAACCGAATTAGCTCGCAAAGTTCTCAATGATAGAGACGAATTTAGAGCAGATTTAAAAAATGCTCATGGCTCAATTTTAGACATCTTAAAAATAGGGACTTCAGCAGGTGGGGCTAAACCAAAAGCTATTATAGCATTCAATCCTACAACAAATGAAGTTCGATCTGGTCAAGTTAAAGCTCCTGAAGGATTTGGGTATTATCTATTGAAATTCGATGGAGTTGAAGATTCAAAAATATCAGATAACCCTATTGGAATTGGAAATATTGAATATGCTTATTATAAAATGGCAAAAGATTGTGGAATTGATATGATGAATTCAATCTTACTGAACGAAGGAAGATATTCACACTTTATGACTCAACGCTTTGATCGTACAGAAGTGGGAGAAAAAATTCACGCGCAAACAATGGCTGCAATTGGACATTTAGATAGAGACTCTCGATGTTCATATGAACAAGGATTTCAAATAATGAGAAAACTTAATCTACCTTATTCAGAGTTGGAACAATTTTTCAAAAGAATGGTATTTAATGTTATGTCTAGAAATCATGATGATCACACAAAGAATCATTCGTTTTTAATGAACAGAAATGGCGAATGGCGACTAGCACCGGTTTATGATTTGTGTTATTCATATTCCTGTACCGGACAATGGACAGCACAGCATCAAATGTCTATAAATGGCAAACGCAGTAACTTTGAGTATTCCGATTTAGTGGTCGTAGCCAAAAATATGGGAATATCTAATTATGACAACTCGATAGCGCAAATAACCGAAGTAGTTTCAAGATGGAAACAATATGCACTTGATGCAGGAGTTCAAGAAATGCACCTCAAACAAATTGAGAATAATCTTATACTTTTGCGATAAACGAAAGCAAAAGGTAAGTAAAATCCTTTTGGAATTTGAAATGAGATAAACAATATTGCTGTTAAATTAAAAAATAAATGTCCAATTCATTGCGACATTAAAATATATTCACTGTCTTTACAGTAAATAAGTAGTTATAATATGAACCTTCATATTTCAAATAATGAGACTGTACCAAAATGGTTGTAAATAAAAGAGCAATCAGGCAATATTGCAATTCGCCATTAGGAATTACAATATCACCCATATCTTTATCAATTCACCTTATGTGACTAACAATCAGATAAACGGCTTTACCTCTCAATAGAAAATCAATGAACTTTAGTGTCCTTATAAAACCCTTTGGATTCTAATCTTCTACCTATATATTCTTCGGGAATTATATTCTTCTTTGTAAATAAATAAAAGTGTTGTACTCTTATTTATCATGTGTGGGGAAAATGTGGGGAAAACAAAGAGATGAAAAAACCTCAATTGATTGATAATCAATTGAGGTTTTAATTTATAAGTACCCAGAGCCGGGATCGAACCGGCATGGAAGTGAATCCACTGGTGTTTGAGACCAGCGCGTCTACCAATTCCGCCATCTGGGCGATTGCAGTGCAAAAGTAAGATAATTTTTGAAATTGGCAAGG
>Ga0302207_1000517_pt1 | contig 15677 bp, 14 predicted proteins | sample II_Fen_E2_2_FD_198792 | JGI IMG/M metagenome (GOLD analysis project Ga0302207, IMG submission 198792) | Peat permafrost microbial communities from Stordalen Mire near Abisko, Sweden - II_Fen_E2_2 | ecosystem: Environmental > Terrestrial > Soil > Wetlands > Permafrost | place: Sweden: Abisko...
GGCTTCAGTAATAGTTGTTATATCAGCTCCTAAGTTAACGTCAAAAACATAGGTAAAGCCCAACTTTTTAAGACCGGCAATAACTCGACCAGTCATCTTATCGTCATAAGGCAAATTAAATTCTTCACCAATAGCAGCTCGAATTGAGGGTGCAAATTGGGCAATGACAATTTTACCGGGAGTGGCCAACATTTTACGAACTTCTTGATAAGAAGATTGTTCAGAAATAGCATCGACTGGACAATGGGTCACACACTGACCACAAAAGGTACAAGGATTTTTAGTGGGTGTAATTACTTGATTAGCACCGTGCCCCTCGAGTTTTAAACAATCTAATTTTTGTAATTTATTACAAGCATCTAAACATAAACGACAATCAATACACTGTGAAGCATCATTTACAATCGCTGGTGGAAAATCGTGACTCAGCCGCTCTGTTTTGCGATCAGGAAAACGAGTTACTTTAACACGATACTGTTTTACTAAAGTAAGCAGTGGACAATTAAAACGTAATTTACAAGTAGCACATTTTTCAACATGCTCCGCAAATAACAATTCTAAATTAGTCCGACGCAGACGTTTAATTTTTGGCGTATCTAAAAATACTTCTAAGCCAACTTCAACTGGAGAGGAACAAGCCGAAACAACTTGCTTTTTGCCGCCACTGATAATTTCTACTAAACAAAGACGACAATTCCCTTTACTAGGAAAGTCGGGATGAAAGCAAAGTGTCGGGATGAAAATATTATGTCGCCGGGCGACTTGCAAAATTGTATCGCCAGCTTGATAAGAATATTCCCGGTTGTTTATTTTAAATACTTGAGCCATGATTATTTATTGGTTTCTTTTAAACTCTTATATAAATTATAAGCATAAACTATAAAATAAGGAGACAAAACAGCCCAAATTAAATTCATGAAAATACTATAAGCAAACTGAGGCACATCCCCTTCTGTCATCCAAGACATTGGTAAAGAAATCACGATATAAAAAGCCATCCCAATAATTGAAATCAAAGCAAAACGACCAAAAACTGGCCAAAAATAACCACGAACTAAATCATAACTACGTTCAATTGAAGAAAAAGGCCGTTTATTTTCAGCAATTAAAATATACTGAGCAAAACCATAATAAACTGCAAAAATTATCGCTGGGATAATTAAAACAAAGCCCCAAGCAATAATTAAAACTACTATTAGTAAAGATACTCCTAAAAATTTAGTAAAATATGGTTTAGCTTCTTTAAAATTATCTTTAGCGGAAGTAAAATTATTTTTAAGTAATAAAATGCTAGCGACCTTAGTTCTAATACTGTAAACGATGGCTAAATAAATGCTAAAGACAAAGGCTACAAAAGTAATTATTCCTAAGACAATGTTAACTCCCAGTGGTGCCGAAGACGCTAAACCAGTAGCGTTGTAAGCCAAAAATAATAACAAAATTAAAAATAGTGGTACAATTCCCACCAAACCATAAACAAAAACTTCAATAAATTTTAAAACATTTTTTTGATAAACTTGCCAACTTTCTTTGATTAAATCAAACGATTTAATGATTTTTTCTTTTTTATTCATAAAGTTAAAAGGCGACTTTATAGTTAATTGTCGCTAATTTATTTTTAAAATATTCTCATAATAACTTGATAGTGGTAACACTAAACTTCGACCATAGGCACAAAAACTAGCATTTTTAAGTAAGTCTAATATATCCCAAAATTCTGGTGAATAAGTTTTATTTACTTTAGATAATTCCAATAAGCGATAAGTTCCTTCACGACAAGGAGTACATTTACCACAAGAATTATCTTTGAAAAAAGTCAGCAACTTATTTATAATATCTTCCGACTTATTATCAAACCAGGAATAAACAGTGATTGAACCACTGCCACTAACTGTCCGATTTAACTGAGTCGAGTTTAATATTTCGCCACATAAATCACCACCAATCTGTACAAAAAATTTATACGATGGCCAATTACCCGTTAAACGAAGCACATCTTCAATAGGCCAATTGCTAGGCAAATGATAAACACCTGGACGAATAGCTCCACCTGAAACTGTATAGAATCTTTTAGCTTCATACGAACCCATAGCCACCAAGGCTACATCGTAAAAAGTTTCCACATTATTTATCAGTGTTGGTTGATTAAACAAACCCTGACTAGCCGGCAAAGGTGGCTTAAGTCTTGGTTCATGACGTTTATGTTCAATGATATTTAAAATGGTTGTCTCTTCTCCGCCCACGTAACTTAAAATTTTAGGTTTAAGGGACCAATTCCAAAATATTTTTAAAGCTAAAAATTCATGAGTTAGTAATAGCTTATCAATTTTTTTAGAATACAGTTTATAATACTCGGGGTTTATATAACAATATATACCCGCTAACCGTTTTTGTCCTAAAGCCAGCATGCAAACATGAATACCTTTTAACATAGTGGCGGCATGGTGCTCTAAAATATAAGCATCTTTTTTAACACCCGGTTCCCCTTCGGCAGCATTAATAACAATATAATATTTGGCTTTATTATTTTTAGTTAAGCTATCTTTAACCGCCTGCCACTTTAAAGCTACCGGAAAACCGGCGCCACCGCGACCACGTAAATCCGCTTTTTTTATTTTAGTAATTACATCACTAACCATAATTTATTAATTATTTAACAAACTTCCGAAGATAATCAGTTAAATCAACTAAACGATTAGAGTAACCCCATTCGTTGTCATACCAAGCTACCACTTTAAGTAAGTCACCGCCGACTAAAGCAGTTGATTTTAAATCGACAATAGAACTATGAGGGTTACCAATAATATCAGAAGAAACTAACTCTTCATCACTGGCTTCTAAGATACCTTTTAATTTTCCTTTAGCCGCTTTTATAAATTCGGCATTAACCGCTTCAATAGTAGTTTTTTTATTTAATAGGAAAGTAACATCGCAAAGTGAACCAACTGGCACTGGCACTCGAATAGCCATACCGTCAAATTTACCTTTTAGAGAGGGGATTGTTTCAGTAACCGCGACAGCTGCCCCGGTTGTAGTTGGCACAATATTAACGGCGGCTCCACGAGCTCGGCGCAAATCTTTATGAGGACCATCAACTAAATTTTGATCAGCCGTATAAGCATGAACCGTGGACATTAAAGCTCTTTTAATTCCAAATTTATCCTTAATCACCATGGTTGCTGGGGCCAAACAATTAGTGGTACAAGAAGCGCAAGATAAAACATCGTCAGTCTTAGTTAATTTTTCTTCATTAACCCCTAACACGATTGTTTTACAATCTTTGCCAGGTGCTGAAATAATTACTTTTTTAGCTCCAGCCGTTAAATGAGCACTAGCATCTTCTTTGCCTCGAAAACGGCCAGTACATTCTAAAACCACGTCCACTTTTAATTTTTTCCAAGGTAACAATAATGGGTCTTTTTGAGCAAAAACGGGATATTTTTTACCCCCCACCACAATCGACTCTTTAGTGTGACTAACTTTATGAGGATATTTCCCATAGCAAGAATCGTACTGCATTAAGTGGGCTAAAGTAGTCGTGTCCGTTAAATCATTAATTGCCACGACGTTTAGTTTAGGATGACTGTCTAAGATAATTTTAAAAGAGGCTCGGCCAATTCGACCAAAACCATTAATTGCGACGTTGATTTTGTTGTTAAACATAAAAATAAATTATTATAAATACTTTGATATTATAACATAAATGAGCCCTTTAATCCAAAAATATTAAAGGGCTCATAAGACTATATCACTTAATACTTTAAAGATATTTAATCCGTTTTTAACTTCTTTTTAATTTCAGTGACAATTTGTGATAAATCCCAGTCACTTTTAACTAAATAACTAAAGACCGAATTGCTAAGAGCTCGAGAAATCTTTTCTTGATCACTATAATTAGTTAGCATTATAAATAGTAAATTAGCCCCCCATTTAGTCTTACGGATTTTAGATAACATCGTTAGTCCATCCATCTTAGGCATGTTAATATCACACAAAATTAAATCTGGTAATATTTTTTCAGCAAAGATCAAGCCTTCTTCCCCGTTATGGGCTTCGTAAACTTCAAAATTTTCTTCTTTTAAACTAATACTTAGGGCCTCAACTAAGGCCACATCATCTTCGACAATTAAGATTGTTTTATTCATATAGTTTAATTTAATTTTTTAACATAACCGGCAATGAAAAATAAAAAATTGAACCTTTATTTTCCACTGACTTAAAAGACATTTCACCGTCGTGAGCCCGCACAATTTCTCTAGCAATATACAAACCCAAGCCAGTTCCCTCGGTATACTGCAAAGCGGCATTGCTCGCTCTAAAAAATTTGGTAAACAAACTAACTTGTTGTTTTTTAGGAATACCAATCCCGTCATCCTGAACATAAAAAGTCACCGCCACTTCTTTTTTTAATTTAAAATAAATTCGAATCCTGGCGTTTTCTTTAGAATATTTTGAGGCATTAGTAATTAAATTCTGCCATACTTGCTTTATTTTATCACGGTCAGCATAAATTTCAAAAGTATCCGGAATTTCATTATCAATGATAAGCTTTTTAGTTTCAATTAAATAGATATTTTCCTTAATAACTTCTGCTAATAATTCATTAATATTAAATAATTTTTTAACAATCGTGAATTTATGTCCAGTTTCAATATGGGAAACATCCAATAAATCATTAACCAGCTTAATTAAACTTAGATTACTGGAGCCAATGTGTTTAAGTAAATTTAACTGATCAACGTTTAAGTTTTTTTTCTTATTCTTAATCAGTAATTCAGTAAACCAGCGAATACCAGTCAGCGGTGTGCGAAGTTGATGGGATACGACACCGATAAATTCATCTTTTACCTGATCTAGCTTTTTTAAAGTTTTATTCTGTTCTTGCAGTTTTTTGGTAGCCTTGCTTATTTCATTTTTTAATTTTACGTTAAACTTTTTAACACTCTGATACAACAAAGCATTTTCAACCGTGACCCCAATCTCACCAGCGATCAGTTCTAGAACTTTTAAATCTTTATCGTTATAGATTTCACCTGATTCCTTGGGTCCAAAAAACATCAAACCATTTAACTGAGTTTTTTTAATTTTAACCGGAACTACTAATTTAATATTTAAATTTTTAATCGTAGCTATAAAACTATTGTTTTGCGGTTGCTTAAATTCTTTAATATCTTCTAATAACAACGGCTTGTTCTTAGAAAAAATATCTTTAATGATGTCATGGTTAAATTTACTACTAGCTAGCGATAAAGAAAGAAAGTTGTGATTATAGAGAACTGACCATTGTTCTTTTTTATAATCAAAATTAACCGTGGCGATAGCCCTTGAATGAAAAGCTTGAATTAAAATATCGGTTACGGAAGCAAAAGTTTTTTTAATATCCAGCGATGAACGTAGATGTTTATTTAAATTATAAATCAACTCATTAGAGTCGTACAAAGATGAGAAGAAATAGCGATTAGCGAAACGATAATAACTTTTTCTAATCCAATTAAAAGACAATAAAGATGAAATATAAAAAATAACAAAAGCTGGAATTAAATACGTCGGATAAAAAAGATAAATATTATAGAGAATTATTCCCTCTGGTAGAATGCAGGAAGCCACTGATAAGAAATATACAAAATAGCGACGCATGATTAATTTAATATTCATGAGTCCAAAATAAACAATCGAATAGGTGATAATAATTGAAAAGATTAAAGGCGTAGCAAGAAAAATCGGATAAATAGCCACCTGATAAGCCGGTAAAAAAGCGGTTCCTCCAATGAAATCTAAAACGGAAAAGCCAATAATATAAACCAGGATTCTTTTTTTCTTTAATTTATCTGGTTCATTATGATATTTTTTAAGCAAGGTGTAAAAAAATAAAATTACATAAAAAGCAAAGAAAGCCATGAAAAAATGATGGGCCGTTTGAGCTTTCATGTGAGCTCCCCAGGTGTAATAGAAGATACCACTAACAAAATAATCAGTCTGACTGATTAATAAAAAACCAAAAAATAGAAAATAGCCAAAAATTAAAAAACTTTTTCTAGTTCGATTAAAATGAGATAAAGCTAAACTAAAGTGATACTGAATAATCGCCCAAAAAATAATACCTGCATAAACAAAACGATCCCAAAAAATTATTTGCTGACTACTAGTGCCACTAAACATCATGAAACTGCCAAAAACCCAGATAATCAGAATTATGGTTAGCAGCAAGAACAATTTATTAATTAATTTCCAACCATTTCTAACCACAATTATTCCCAGCCCAATAATACAAGCTAGACTAAGAAGAGAGAATATTTTTGGAAAAAGACTTTCAATCATTTAAATAAGAAGTAAAAGATATTTATACTATTATATTAGCATTAGCCCTAAAAATAAAAAAGGGGGCTCGTGTTGAGTCCCCTTTAAATTAGAAAGGAATTGTTCCCTGTCCGATTGGATTAAAAAAATTTATGACCGGTACCAAAACGTCTTCTTTTTTTAAATAACCATTTATTAATTCTTTATTTTGAGAATTAATTTCAAAAAAATTATAGTTGCTTAATTTACAACCATCTTGATAAGCCATATTTAGCATCACTGCTTCAGTAAAGCAGCCATACCAAAAATGTGGCTCGGGAAATCTTAGAATACTAGGCTTAAATTGATATTTAACATCCCGTAAATAAAAATCCCCAGCGTCGTAACGACTAACTCCTAGCGGCAAAGCTTTATAAACATCAAAGTTGACCACTGGAGGCACGCAAACATCAACAATCACAGCTAACTCAGCAAATAAAGTACTAAAAGTTTTCGGATTAATTTGATATTTATGAGAACATCCCGCTAAAAATTTCAAATCTCTCGGTAAATTTTCTAAAGAATTTATAACTGAAATTCCTGGTGGAAAACAATCAACTCTTTGTTCACTAAGCAAGGTAACTTTTTTAAAACCATGTTTTAGAAAAGTTCCTATCGCTTGTTCACCTAAAAAACCAGCTCCCAAACAAGCAACCGCATCATTCTCTTTATCTAATTTAGACAAAAAATGATTCATCAGAGCGATAAAGGAAATCATGGTTGAATTATCACCGATTGTAAAAATTATTTCCGGATATAATTTTTTGATTTCCTGCCCAAATTTACCTGGTAGTCTTTTAGTTGAAGCCGTAAAACAAATAACTTTTGCGCCAGCTTCGACCAAATATTTAACCGCATAAAACATCGCTTTTTTACCGGTTTCAAAACCAGTTTTTTCTAAAATGTCATTCGGTTGAATATCCAAAGGGACTATCTCCCCCAGCATATCCTTAAATTTAAATTTAAGAGAATTGAAAAAACCATTATGAGGTTCGCCTAGCTCCTCAACTAAATCTTGGCGATTAACTAGCGATGTGCTGTTAGCGATTATGCCAATAAGTGGCGTGCTAATTGTCTGTGTCATGTTTATTAAGTTTTTTTAGTTTAGTTAAAGAACTAAGATAAACATAGAACATATTACAAACTTTAGCAATAAAAAAGAAGATTTTAGAAATCTTCTTTTTAAAAATAGTTATTTATGATTACGTCTTTCGGCTCTAGCATTATCAGCTTCGGCTTGCTCTTCGGCCGCTTTCTGTTTAGCTTTTTCTTTTTTCTGATGACGGTTAATATCGACTTGAACTACGAAATCTCGATCACCAGTCTTAGCCCCAGGAAATTTAACATCAACTGATTGTTTTAAAATATGATGACCAACAACAACACCGCGAGTGCCATCAACATTAACCTTAGTGCCAATTGGTGGTAAATTACCAGCCATCTCTTTATAGCCTTCGTATTCAAAAGATAAACAACACATCAAGCGTCCGCACATACCTGAAATTCTTTCGCTTCCGCGGTGAACTACTTGCTGAGCTTCCGCCATATCAGAGGTAATTGAAAAGAATTCCCTAATATGCCCCTTGCAACACAAAACCTTACCACAGGGCCCACAGTCACCACTGAACCGTGCTTCATCACGAGTCCCAATTTGAGTTAAACGAATTTGAGAATTAAAATTAGAGGTTAAATCTTTAACTAAATCGCGAAAATCAACCCGACCATCAGCGATAAAAGCAAAATTCAAACGATTGCCCACAAAAGAAAAACTAACATCCACCAATTTAATATCTAAACCTCGTTTAGCTACAAATTCTCGACAAACATCTAAAGCTTCATTTTTCTTATCTTGGCTAGCCATTCTGCCTAAATCATTTAAAGTGGCTAAGCGTTTAATATTTTTCAGTGCTCGCTCACCACCGACTAATTCATCGGTTTTAAGTTCCCGGTCGGTTAAAATTAAAACTTTACCTAGCTCTTCACCAAGTTCAGTTTCCACAATCACATAATCGCCGCGTTTAACTTTAAAGCTATCAGCCCCAAAATTATAAACTTTATCCCAAGGGGAAAATTGAATTTGAGCGATATTCATAATACGAGAATCCCGTATTAAATAATAAAAGTTAGTAACCTTTAATATCTAATACGGGATTATAAAAGGAGTAAGTTAAAGGCTAAAACGGACAAATTTAGTAATGCTAGCACCACCTAAAATATCTTTTACCTTTTTCTTGTCATCCTTGATATATTCTTGTTCGGTTAAGCAAACATCACTATAATATTTACTCATTTTACCTTCCAAAATCTTTTCAATCATCTCCGCTGGTTTACCTTCTTTAATTAGTAAAACACGAGCAATTTCTTTTTCTTTTTCTAATTCTTCAGGATTCACTTCAGCTGGAACTAAATACTTAGGATTAGCCGCTGCAACTTGCATCGCTACGTCCATAGCAATATCAGCTTTGTCAGCTTGATCTAGAGCCACTAAAACACCCAAGCGTCCATTTAAATGAGAATAAGCTGAAATAGTGCCACCACTAACAATCGCCATTCGTTTAATGTCTAATTTTTCACCGATAACACCAGAAAAAGTTTCTAGTGATTCTTTTAAAGTAACGCCATTAAACGGTAAGGCTAACAATTCTTCTAAGTTAGCTGGTTTAGTAGTCTTAATTAATTCTAAAATTTGTTTAGTAAAATCTTGAAATTTTTCATTGCGAGACACGAAATCAGTTTCGGAATTAACTTCAACCATATAACCTTCAGTCGCTGCGTCGTTAACGCTAAGCATGATAATACCTTCGTTAGTTTCACGATCAGTTCGTTTAGCAGCCTTAGCAATTCCTTTTTTACGTAGAATTTCAATTGCCTTAGTTAAGTCGCCAGCGGCTTCATCAAGAGCTTTTTTACAGTCGACCATGCCAGCACCAGTCATTTCACGAAGTTGCTTGATAGTTTCCATATTGTTAATGGTGGTTTTTTTCGATTATAGTAAAACGAAAAAAGCCAAATATTTTAAGAGAAAAAATTTATTATTGATTAACAGTAATTAAACTGCTTTGATATTTTTCTTAGCTTCTAAAACAACATTTTTAATCGTTTCCATTAACAAGGTGATTGTTTTAGTCGCGTCATCATTAGCAGGAATTGGATAGTTAACCATATCAGGATTAACATTAGTATCACAAATTGCAATGATTGGAATATTTTTCATTCGAGCTTCAGTAACTGCGGTTTCTTCTTCTTTAATATCCCAAACGAATAAAGCGTCTGGTAATTTATTTAAACCAGTTAGCCCACCAACTCGTTCTTCTAATTTTTTAATTTCACGAGCGAAATCTAATTGTTCTTTTTTAGTATATTTTTCTAATTTACCATTAGCTTTATTTTCTACTAATTCTTTATATTTTTGAACTGATTTTTTAACCACTGCGAAGTTAGTTAAGTAACCACCTAACCATTTACCAACGATATATGGCATACCAGTTTCTTCAGCCATTTTCTTAAGACCAGATTTAACCTGATTCTTAGTACCCACAAATAAAACACTTTTGCCTTCGGAAATAAGCTGACTCATAAATTCCATAGCTTCAGCTAATTTTTCACGGCTCTTGTTTAAATCGATAATATAAATACCTTTCTTATCTGTATAGATAAAAGGTTTCATTTTTGGGTGCCAACGATTAGTCCGATGACCAAAATGCATACCCGCTTTTAACATCTCTTCTACGCTTGGTAAGTTTACCATAATGTTTTTTCTTTTATCCTTCCCAAATTAAGGGAAAGCGTCCACCCTGCGAGTCTATATTATAAAATATAGCCAAGAAAAATGTTCAGAGTGTGATATTTTCTAATATTAAATAAAAATAGGTGGGACCAAAATTTAGCTCACCTACGGCTTATAATATCGCAAAAATGATTAGATGTCAATAATTACGGCCTATTGTTGATACAAAGCCTTGAGCCCATCATTATATTGATTGACGTTATTATTATAAACTAACAAATCCGCGCGATAAGCCTCCAGTTCAGTGTTATATTGAATTACTCCAGCATTATAAGGACTAACTAAATTATTATAAGCACTGGTATTACCACTGGATTGATAAGCATTAAGTTGAGCCTCCTGATTAGCTAAAGTTTGCTGTTTAGTTGCTAAATCATTATTTTTTTGAGCTAAAATAATTTTTTGAGCTTCAATCCAAACTTTTTTAGCTTGTAAATCAGTAACGATTTTTTTAGTCGCCGTAACGCCTTGATAAGTTAATCCTGTGGTTTTTTGAAAAATAGCCATCTGGCTTAAATGAGCCGCATTAAATAAATTGTCTAAACTATCTTGACTGGCCACGGCTTGTCCACCAGAAATTGATGGCGGCACGACGCCAATTGGAAAATAGTTAGTCGTTTCGACATAACAATAACCAGAATTATTAACTGAGTCACCAACCGGACAACTGATTCCTGCGGCAGAATGATTTAAATTAGGAAAATCCAAAATAGCCGCTCCATAACCTAATTCTCTAAGAACCGCAACCGTTAAAAAAGTTTTATCGGAACAAATACCAGAATCATGATAAAGCGTTTCGTAAGGATAATTAGGTTGCATCGGATCCTGATTAAGTTTGGCTGTATCATAAGGAATATACTGAATGAGGGCAATTAAAAATTCCGCTGTTTGATCTTTAGTCCAACCCCGACTAAGGGCAGTTTGCTGTCCGTAAGCGACTAAATCTTTAACCGTGGTATCACCGGCTTTTTTATTAAAGAAAATACTATAAAATTGTTCCCGAGCACTCGCTGGTTCAACGTTTCCTGTATAATAAAAAGTTTTTGTTGAGGCCGCATAGGCCGAGTTCATGCTTGATTTAAGAGGTAGAGCTAATTTAAAATTTTCTAACTTATATAACCAAGATAAAGAGGTAATGTGATCACTAGGGCCAGAAGTATTAACAGCACTTTGGGTCGAATTAGCCGCACTCGATATTTTAGCTAAATCAGTATTACTAATTCCCATTCCTTGAGCTCGAAGCAATAACCAAGCGTCCATTGGTCGGCCTAAATAATGCCAACGAAGATTTAAGTCAACGTAATAAGCTTCACCATGACTCTGGGGTCTAAGATAAAAACGACCACGGGCCCAGCTCGGTGCTGCCTTATTCCAACTAGCAAATTCCGATTCAGAAATCCCTAAACTTAGCTGACGCATTAAATTATAAGCATCATCCGGACGACCTAAATAATATTTTTTACTATCATTAGGATTTACATACCAAGCTTCACCATGACTTTGAACTTGTAATAAAATACGCCCCGAAAGCTGTGACGCCAGAGTGGCTGCCTTAGCGGGTTGCATCACTAAAACACTACTTAAAAAAAGTAGACTTAAAACAGTAATATATTTTAATCGGTAATTCATATATTTAGTCAGCTAGGGTAATGAACAAATCTTCTTCTGGTGGTTGTGGCAAATGATCAACGTTATTAATAAAATTTATCCGCACATAACCATCGCGATCAATAACAATTTTAGATAGTGATGATTGAAAAATTTCTTGAGATAAAAAACCAATAACATCGGCGTTTAAAATTCCAGTCAAAACTGATTTAATGAAATTACCATGAGTAAACAAGGCAATCGTCTTGCCTTTATTGGCTTTAAATATATCGTGAAGAAAACGACGAGCCCCAATTTGCATCTTATTTAACTGGGTTTCTAGTCGTAAATAATCTTTAACTTTTTTAGGACGATTGGCCTCGCTCGTATTAAAATAAGGAATTCGATACCAGTCCCACCAATCAATTTCATTAAGTCGTGGTTCAATTTCTAATTTTACATCTAAAATATCTGCTAAGGGTGTGGCGGTTTCTTGAGCTCTTTTTAACTCACTAGCGTAAATTCGATCAATTTTTAAATTAGCCAAGCGCTCCGTTAAAAATTGTAACTGCTCCCTGCCAAAAGAAGACAGTGGCATATTAAAATCGCCTAATTTTTTCTCTTGTGTATAATCAGGATGACAATGACGAATTAAATATATAACTGTATAAGGACGCCGTGTCTTCGGACGCAACTTAACATAAGGATTTTGATAAGGCATTTTAATCTTTTAGATTATCTAAAGAAAAATCCCAATTAGCTAGATTCTCAATAACACTAGTAACATAATCTCCACGACGGTTTTGATAATCTAAATAATAAGAATGTTCCCAAACGTCAATCGTAAATAATGGTTGTTGACCATGAACAATCGGTGTGTCAGCATTAGCGGTTTTTACAATCTTCACATTTGAATCTTCTTTAACTAACCATACCCAACCACTACCAAATTGTGACAAAGCGGCGGCTTTAAATTCTTCAATCATCTTTTCCCAAGAACCAAAAGAATGAATAACTGCATTTTTAAGTTCAACAGGGATTAAAGTTTCCCGGCTAACTGGTTTCAAGCATTTCCAAAAAAATTCATGATTATAAGCTTGGGCAGCATTATTAAAGATTCCTTCTTTGCCTTCGCGACCAGCTGTTTTTAAAACAATACTTTGTAAAGAATCATTTTCCATCGAAGTCCCGGTGATAAGTTTATTTAAATTATCAATATAAGCCTGATGATGTTTACCATGATGAAATTCTAAAGTTCTAGCCGATATATGAGGCTCTAAATCGTTAATTTCAAACGGTAAAATTGGTAAAGTAAACATATTATTATAGTTAATTATTAGTCTTTTAACTTCTATATTATAGCAAATTAATAAGCAAATTAAAAATTACAAAAAATAAAGGTCCGAGTTTCGCCAATTAGCGAACGGACCTTTTATTTAAATTCATTTTTTATAAGATTTCTTAGCAGCTAGCTGACCACAGGCCGCTTCAATGCTGCCACCATAGGAATAACGAGTTGTAACATTAACCTCCGCATCTTCGAGCATTTTCTTAAATTTAGCGACTCTTTCTTCAGTTGATGGTAAAAAACGACCAGTTGGATTATATGGAATTAAATTAACCATATAAAGTGGTTTAGACATTAAAGCAATGAGTAATTTAGCATCATTATCGCTATCGTTTACGTCTCGAATCATTAAATATTCAAACATTACTTTACGTCCAGTTTTTCTAATATATTCATCAACCGCTGGCATTAGTTTTTCTAAAGGATATTTATCAGCGATTGGCATGTAACGACGACGCGATAAATCAGTTGCAAAATGTAAAGAGACGGCTAAATTAAGTTGTAATTTTTCACCACCAATTTTAATAATTCCCTCGGTAACACCTGAAGTGGAAATAGATAATCTGCGAGAACCAAAATTAAAAGATTCTGGATCGTTTAACCATTTAAGGGCTTTTATTACTTCTGGGTAATTTAGAAATGGCTCACCCATACCCATGAAAACAATATTATCAACCTTGGAATCGTTCCCTTCTTTTTTAAGCTCGCGCATAAAAAATAAAACTTGTTCCACTATTTCATGAGCTTTTAAATTACGAGTAAAGCCTAATTGACCAGTCGCACAAAAAGCACAAGCTAAAGGACAACCAACCTGAGAAGACACACAGACTGTATTACGATTTCCCTTTTGTCGAATTAAAACAGTTTCAATTTGAGCTCCATCACTTAGAGTAATTAAAGCTTTTTGGGTTGAGTCTTTACTGTTTGTTTTGCTTACTTCTGCTGAAATTGTCAGAGGACAAGCCTCATTCAATTTTTCTCTTAATGCCTTAGGTAAAACAGTCGCTTCTTCCCAATTATCAATTAAATCAACAAAAACCGCCTGATCGAGTTGTAAATGGCGGAATTTTGGCTCATTTAAAATTGTTTGATGTAAAATAGATAAATTCATAGGTAAAAAGTCTAACACGGATTACTTTTTTCGTAAAGTAAGCTCCACTATCTCCGAGCGGCTGCCAGTTCGCATTGGTGGCCCCCAAGTTCCGACACCGGCCGTAACCGAAAGTGTATAATCACCGCGACGGTAAAAACCATGACTGTGATTATGATACATTATTTTAGATAATAAATTAAAAGGAAACATTTGTCCGGCATGAGTGTGCCCCGATAACTGCAAATCAATACCAAGCCCTTGGGACTTAACCGTTTCTTTAGGTTCATGAAATAATAAAATTGAAGGTTTTACAGCCGAATAACCAGAATGAGCTAAAATGGCCCGATTCAAATCAAAATTACGATCAGGATTAAAATCTAAACCAATAATTTGTAAGCCATCCTTAATAACCATCCGATTACTTAAAACCGTAATATCTTCACCCCGAAGCAAATCAATAACTCGGTCCGCGCCCAAAGTAAAGTCATGATTACCTAAAGAATAATACAATCCTAAAGGAGCATTTAAATCATTAAGGGGTTTACTGACCCAAGAAAAATCTGATTCTGAACCATCAAATAAATCACCCGTTAAAAAAACGGCATCTGGTTTTAAACTTTTGATTTTATCAATTACTCTGTTAAAAAAGTCTTCACGTAGAATTGGCCCTAAATGAACATCCGAAATATGAATAACTCTTTTATTCTGCCAAGCTAAGGGTAATTTTTTTATAATAACTACCTCTTTTTTTACTTTAATTTCATGAGCGTTATAGAAACTTTTAATTGAAAAAATAATCGTGCCTAAAACTAAAAGATTAGTAAACAGAGATTGTGATAACTCCATCGAGCTTATTTTAAATAACCAAAAAATTGGACTAAGAACTAGAGCCGTTAAACCAAAAATAAGCAAAACACCTAACCAAGAAAAAGACACAATATAAAAAATTCTGACTAATAAAGTGTCTCTTTTATGGATAATAATTGAAGCTAAAAAAGTCGAAATGGCTAAGATTATTATAATGACTCCCAAAATTAAACGAGCCGTTGGCGATTCTAATTTAAACAAATAAGCAACCAAATACCAAGCCGAGGTGCTACCAAGGCTCAAAACAACCAGATTAAGATAAAAATACATGTCCATATTACAGAATAAGCCGAGTTATCGACCCATTTTTTAAAACACTATTTTTTCAAAAAAGGAAAAGTTGCGTATTCTGATTTACCATCAAGTTCGGCCTCAATCGCCATTAAACGATTATATTTAGCGGTTCTCTCACTTCGAGCCGGCGCACCAGTTTTAATCTGACCAGTACCCATAGCAACTACAAAATCAGCAATAAAAGCATCTTCGGTTTCACCACTTCGATGAGACACGACCGCTGTCATACCATTGGCCCGCGCTTCGTTAATTGCCGCGATTGTTTCAGTTAAACTACCAATTTGATTTAATTTAATTAAAATTGAATTAGTTGTTTTCTCAGTAATTCCTCGTTCTAATCGTTTAACATTAGTAACGTATAAATC
>Ga0302207_1000522_pt1 | contig 15631 bp, 18 predicted proteins | sample II_Fen_E2_2_FD_198792 | JGI IMG/M metagenome (GOLD analysis project Ga0302207, IMG submission 198792) | Peat permafrost microbial communities from Stordalen Mire near Abisko, Sweden - II_Fen_E2_2 | ecosystem: Environmental > Terrestrial > Soil > Wetlands > Permafrost | place: Sweden: Abisko...
AAACTGGCAGTGACAATAAGTGATATAGCAATACTTAAAACCGAAATATGAGATTTTTTATTCCAACCTTCAGTTAAGTAAATTAAAGCAAACAAAATCAAGAAAGAAATACCAATGCCTACCACCAAAGGGTCATAACCGGCAAAAACCAAAGGTACTAAAATTTTAACAATAACAAAAAAACTAACCACTAAAGAAAATAAAGCCATCAGTCCGGTTCGTCCACCAATCAGCAAGACAACAGCGACAAAAAAGATGGTCAGCCACAACAAACTATTAGTTCTTACATAATCAGTTACATAAAAAACATAGTTACCAGTTTCATCTCGGTTATAACTTACTAAAACTTTATCACCAGCGTGATAAACATTTGAAGAAACCACATCAATCCCCGAAATTCCGGTATAAGTTTCTGTTTGGCCTTTAAGTGGACCAGTCAAAATTCCTAACTCCAGATTTTGCTGAACTAATTTAGAACCATTTTCTCTAAAAGACTCTTTTTGGTCCAAAACTTTTAGAACATCCGCTTCGGCTGTTTTTGGTTTATCTAAATTAGCGATATCAGTGCTAGTGCTAACATCCTCGCCATCGGCTAGAGCAATACTAGTACTAAAACTAAAAGCTAAAACTAGTAATATTATAATTATTTTTATTTTTTTCATCTTACTTTACTGATTTATCTAAATTACTTCCTTTTATTAATTATATCACAAAAAATAATAATTTTGGATTGCTTAAAACCACTAGCATGATAAACTTAAATTATATGAAAATTAAGTTTATTCTCTTATTAGCGGCTCTGGGTTTATTATTTAATAGTAATCTAGTTTTAGCGAATAATAAACAAATCTTAGTGGGTCCTCGAAATAATATCGCCAGCAGCACCCCAACAGCCTATGGTTTTTGGTCTTTTGCTATACCTATTACTAACACTTTAGCCCGTTCTGGGCAGCCAACCATAGCTGAGTTTCAGTGGTTAAAAAGTCAGGGCTACAAAAGTGTTATTAATCTGCGCTTTGACGGTGAATATAAAGAAATTGCCGATGATCAAAAATTATCTGGATTTACTAAATTAAATTTTAATTATTTACGTTTACCAATTCGTGATGGCAGTACACCAACCATAAAACAAGCAGAAACTTTTTTAAAATTTGTTCAAAATAAAACCAATCAGCCAGTTCTAATTCATTGCCGCGGCGGCTATGGTCGAACGGGTACAATGGTCGCCCTCTATCGTTACGAAGTTCAAAGCTGGCCAATGGCAACTGCCATAAAAGAATCTCAACTGTTTCACGGTGGCGTTGATGCGGCTCAAAAAAAATGGTTAGTCACTTGGGCCAAAAATCATCCTCAAAAATAAAACAAAAAAATCTCACTTATAGGTGAGATTTTTATTTTATAGCGCCTTCTTTTTTTAAAATTTGTTTTTTAATTTCCGACCCCCTATTATAACCACCAACTTTTCCGTCCGACCGAATCACCCGGTGACAGGGAATATTTTTATTCCGGTTTTTATTTAAAATATTACCCACCGCCCGATAAGCCAAGGGGTGTCCCGCCATTTCCGCCACTTGTTTATATGTTAAAACTTTTCCCCTAGGAATTTGACTAACAACTTTATAAACATGTTCTGAAAAAACAGACATACTACTAAAAATTAACTTTGAGATATAAAAATATACCCGACAAGATAGAAATAACCCAACATAAAATAAACAAAAATGTTTGTATTTTATGGACTTTAAAGTAATTAATATTTTTTGCATATGCCTTGCCGGCTTTTAAAAATAACCAGATAACCGCAACAAGAATTATAAGTGACAACGAGCCATGTAAAGCAGCAAATATTTTTAATGAATTACTAAGTTGAGTGCTCGGCTGGCTTGCTATAGTTCGATACAACATGTAACTAACATTGAAAATAATTTCATAGCCAATGGCAAAATATGAAAGTTTCTTTAAAAAAATATTTTTTGCAAAGCCTTTAAATATTATAAAGAAAATTATAGAAGCAATAATCAATTCCATGATAAGAGTAATGGTGCTGGCGATTGGAATGGGCATAATTTTATTTTATCTAGTTTATTTATTACTTATTAAAGTATAACATCTTAATGTTAAATTTTCATTATTTATCTTATTAAAAAAGCCTCATTGTTTATTAGACAATAAGGCTTAGGTTTGTGTTTTTTTGATTTTGAAATAGTAGAACTATTATACTCAACTATTTAGATCATCTTTTTTAGTTATTTCTTTTTTTGCGTTAGATTTTATTGCTAAAATTATTAGGCCACCCCAAAACATATACATAAACTTGTGAATAATCTCAAATACCATTGGTGTTCCAGGCATATTTGTTCCAAGAAAAAAATCAATAATCGTTAGTAATACTGGGGCAATGATAAGTAGGGCGATCCTTAAAAGATTCTTCTTTGTTTTCATAATTCCTTTTATTTTTGTAGTTTATGTGATTTTTAATGAACTATATTATAATATCACTTTTATGCTATTTTGTCAACTAGTTTGATTCATTGTTAAGCATAAAACAAAAATAACCCCAAAAAATGGGGTTATCGCTTGGTGGCCAACCCATTGAATAATTTGCGAATTTTTCTACTCAACTGGCCGGTTCTCAGTGTTTTACAGTTTATCCTATTTAGTTTTATCTCTCTTAATCGGCCACAAATTAAAGTAAACAATTCCTATTCCTATAAAAAATACTATGGGGCCAATTATTTCCCATAGTAACGATCCGCCCCTAATACACTTACAATCGGCAAAGCACAAAATCGGACACACTTGAATAATATCTGCTCCTTGTAAAAACCAAAGTAGACCAAGAAGTATTGCAATAATCCCGACAAACAAAATTGCTATTTTTTTAAAATTAATTTTCATAAAATCATCTTTATTTTACGCTTTAAAAACTATTTATATTTTACTCTAATAGTTATATATAACAAAACTCCCCATAAAGGAGAGTCGTAAATAAATCATTTTAGGTGGACAACCGGTTGGAAAACTTTTTTGATAGACTATCTTGTTATTTAAAACTAGCCGGATCTCTACCAGTAACTACTTCCTGAAAAATGAATACATTGTTTTTGTCTTTTGAATAAGGGTAACGCAAAACTTGAAATGTTTTACTATCAGCTATTTCAAAAATTTTCCCATCGATGTAGACGTGGTACTTATCTTTAGCATAAGCAATAATACCGACATCCTTTAAAACCTCAAAGCTATCATAATCAACTTCTTCAATTATTTGATTTTTATAAAAAATCTGCTTATCATCTTTACCATACCTCGCTGAAAGCACTAAAAAATTTTTGGAATTAGCTAACTCTATCTTCTGATTTGTATAATAAACATTACTTGTATCTTTTCCATATTCTTGATTATTTCCAGCGGCATCCTTTAACGCGTTAAATTTACTCGCATCTACCCCGCTTAACAAGTTCTGCGTGGGAATATAATAAATATTTTTACTAATCTTAACATAAGAATCGCCAACTCTTTCATAAATCATAGTTCTACAGATATTTTCACATTCAGATAGATTCTTAAAAGGAACGCCCGCATTTTCCACACTTACCTTATAACAAAGATCTGTTTTAGAGTCATAATAATAACCTTCTGACGAACCACAGCATCCTACACCTAAACACATACATTCTTGGTCTTTAGGCGGAGCTAAAAAACATTTTGCATTATTTTGGTTTAATTCTTGGGAATATTTATTTACCTGATTGGGCGCGACTATTAAATTACTTTCACTTGTTTTTAAAAAATACAAAATCGCAATTAAACTTATACAAATTAATGCCAATATAATAATTCTTATATTTTTTCTCATTTTATATTTTTTATAAATGTTTATTATTAATTAATTATAACACCCCCCCCCGTAAAACTAAACTCATCGTAATTAACAAAAAAAACGAGCTTATTAGCTCGTCTTTTCAAAAGGGGTGCCCAGAGAGAATTGAACTCTCGATAACAGGACCACAACCTGCTGTGTTGCCACTACACCATGGGCACCATGCTTATCTTAAATAATCTGATTACGCTTTAACTTCGGTTTCTTCTTCGGCTTCTTCATGACAATCATGATCACAATGGCTGCAATCACAACCACCACTAAAACCTAAAAGGGCATCCATTTTAGCAATTTCTTCTTCAGTTAATTCTTCTTCAACTTCTTTTTTTTCTTCTTCCATAAAATTAAAATTATTTTATACGTACGCCCGGGGGGAGTCGAACCCTCGTAACCAGCTTAGAAGGCTGGTGTTCTATCCGCTGAACTACGGGCGCCTAATTTTATTGCGATTTCTACTAGAAAAATCTTACTAGATTCTACAAGATATTAAGCTATAAGTCAATTCGCTAAAAATATTATAAAAATTAAGAAAAGTCTCTTTGTTTCCAGGCCTCAAAAATTAAAATAGCTGCTGAAACGGAAACGTTTAAAGAATCAATTCCCGCTTTCATAGGAATCTTAATTATTTCGTCTACTTTAGTTAGCCACTCCGAACTTAAACCAGTTGCTTCGGTTCCAAGTAAAATAGCGGAGGCTTCTTGATAATTTACTTCCACATAATTTTTAGCCCCAACTAAAGCCGCCGCCAAAATTTTAATTTTATTTTTTTTCAAAAAATTAATCGTGTTTTCTCGGCTCGCTACAATCACTGGCAGTCTAAAAATTAAACCTTCACTAGCTCGAACTACATTAGGATTATAAATATCAGTTTGTTCATCATTAATAATTATCGCATCAACTCCGGCCGCATAAGCGCTACGGACAATGGCGCCGAGGTTGCCAGGCTTCTCCACGGCTTCGAGAACGACCAAGAGCGGATTTTTTTTCAACTTGAGTGTCTCTAGTTCTAAAATGTTCGGAGAGGCCACAGCAAGGATTCCAGCCGCCTTTTCTTTATAAGAAATTTTTTTATAAACCGCTTCGGAAACGTAAAAAGTTTTAATTCCAGAAAAATCAATTATACGGTCACCGAGTATTTCTGGACAAACAAAAATTTCAGAAATTACCACGCTACCTTTTATAGCTTCTTTAATTTCTCTTAAACCATCAATAATAAAAAGGCCCTGTTTTTTGCGTTCACGGCTTTTTTCCTGTAACTTTACTATATTTTTTATACGAATATTTTGTTCACTTGAAATTATTTCCATAATAGTTTCATTATATCACATTAAATTGGTCTTCTCTACAGAAAAGACTGCTTTTATGTTATACTATCTAAGAATAAATACAATATTATGCCCATACCACAACTTAAAAATCACTCCGATTTTACCCAAGAAGCTTTAAGGTCCTGGAAAAAACCCCAATCTAAAAAATCTTTTTGGCAAAAAATCTGGTTTAATCGCAAAAGACTTTTAGCTTTGCTGACTATTTTTGTAGCCATCTTGGCTTTATTTTCTTTTGTAGCCATTATTTGGTTAAGTCATGACTTACCAAACCCTAATCAACTTATAAATCGTGAGATTGCACAAAGCACAAAAATTTATGACCGCACCGGCGAGCATGTCTTATACGAAATTCATGGTGACCAAAAAAGAACTTTAGTTTCCCTAAGTCAAATTCCAATGTACGTTCGACAGGCCACTATTTCGATTGAAGATAAAGATTTTTACAAACATGGCGGCTTTAGTGTTTGGGCAATGGTTCGAACTGCTATTACTAATGTTCTATATAATCGTTCAGCTGGTGGATCCACTTTAACTCAGCAGTTTATTAAAAATGCTGTTTTAACTAATGATAAAACCTTCACTCGAAAAGTTAAAGAATTAATTTTAGCTCAACAAATTGAAAAGAAATTTTCTAAAGATGATATTTTACAAATGTATCTTAATGAAATTCCTTATGGTTCCAACGCTTACGGTGTTGAGGCCGCTAGTCAAAAATATTTTGGTAAAGATGTAAAAGATATTAGTTTGGCTCAAGCTGCCTTACTAGCTTCATTACCTCAATCTCCAAGTCGTTATTCGCCTTATGGGCCAAACAAAGATATATTACTTGGTCGTAAAGATTATGTTTTAGATTTAATGGCGGAACAAGGTTATATTACTGAAGTACAAAGAGATGAGGCTAAAAAAGAGGTTCTAACTTTTCAAACACCTGAAGTTAGTATCACTGCCCCTCATTTTATTATGTATATCAAAAGTTTATTAGCCGATAAATATGGTGAACAAACTTTAGAGCAAGGTGGCCTTAAAATTATTAGCACCATCGACTTTGATAAACAAAAAATTGCTGATGAAGTGGTCACTGATAAAACTAAAGATTATCAAAAAAAATATGATGCTAACAATGCCGCTTTAGTGGCGATTGATCCTAAAAATGGTCAAGTGTTGGCCATGGTTGGTTCCCGAAATTATTTTGATGATAGCATCCAGGGTCAAGTTAATGTGGCTACTAGCTTAAGACAGCCTGGTTCGTCAATCAAGCCAATTGTTTACGCATCTTTATTTGAAAAAGGTTACACTCCAAACACCATTCTTTATGATGTTGTCACCAATTTTTCAACTGACTCTTCTCAACCTTATATTCCTCATAACTATAATTTAAAAGAATATGGACCAGTTAGTATTCGTAAGGCCTTAGCCGGTTCTCTTAATATTCCGGCTGTCAAAGCGCTATATTTAACTGGCATAAACAGTGTCGTTGATTTAGCTCATGCCATGGGTTATTCATCGCTTGATGCAAAAGATTTAGGTTTATCTTTAGTGTTAGGTGGTGGTGAAGTTAGATTATTAGACCACACCAATGCTTTTAGTGCTTTTGCTCGTGATGGACAAGTTAGTCCGGTAGTTACTATTTTAAAAGTAGAAGATAAAGATGGAAAAACTTTAGAAGAGTGGCAACCAAGTAGTAAAACTGTCATCACCGCTCAAACCGCTCGATTAATAAATAGTGTTTTATCAGATAATTCAGCTCGCTCATTTATCTTCGGCGAAAAAAATAGTTTAACCTTAGGCGATAGACCAGTCGCCGCTAAAACCGGAACCACTAATGATTATCATGATGCTTGGGCAATTGGTTATACACCATCTTTAGTGGCTGGTGTCTGGGTTGGTAACACTGATAATAAAGCTATGAAATCTGGATCCGATGGTAGTGTCTTAGCGGCTCCAGTGTGGAAAGCTTTTATGACTGGAGTTTTATCTGGTACACCAGTAGAAACTTTTAAAGAACCTGATATGACCTTAACTGGTAAAGCGGTTATTGATGGTCAGTTGCCAATCGTTGGCACTACTCCGGTTGATAGTCGAACTGGCAAAGCTGCTAGTGCTAACACTCCAGCTGAGTTTATTCAAAACACGAATATTTATGACAACCATTCGATTTTATATTATGTTGATAAAAATGATCCCCTAGGACCGGTTCCGACTAACCCCGCTAATGATTCTCAGTTTGTCGGCTGGGAAGCTGCTATCGCCGCTTGGGCAGCGAAGAGCAATCAATTCATGTCATCATCTTCAACGCCAATTACAACTACTGAGATAGCTACCTCCACTGCTACGTCCACTGAAATAAATATTTCTACAAGCACAACCATAACAACCAGTACCGCTACTAGCACTAATTAAAAGTTTACAAAAAAACCGCTCATTAATTTGAGCGGTTTTTTTAAATTCTATTTTTTTATTTATTGTCTAATTGGCATAACCACATAAAGATAATCATCTTCTTTATCAGCCGTTAAAACACAAGGGGTATTGTTACTCACCACCTTAAGTCTTACCTTGTCGCTAGTAATATTATTTAAACCATCAACTAGGTAACGATAATTAATTGCGACTTCGTTGTCGACTCCGGTTATTTCCGCATCAACATCTGCTCGACTTTCACCGCTTTGTCCAGAAGAAGCCGAAATAATTATTTTATTATTTTTGAATTCTAAATTAACATCATTAATTCCTGTTTTAGAAAAAATAGCCACGGCTTTAACTGCTCGTGATAAATTTTGTTTATTGGTAATAACTTCTGTTTTACTTTTATCAGGAACTATTTGTCGATAATCTGGATACTGGCCATTTATTAATCTTGAAACTAATTCCACTGAATCAATGGTAAATAAAATTTGATTATCCGAAATCGAAATTTTAACTTCCCCATTTTGTTCAAAACTTAAATCTTCGCTATTATAATTACTTAAAATTCGAAGCACTTCTTGAACAGTACGAGCGGGAACAATTAATTTTTGATTATTAAAAGTATTATTTGCTTTTACGGCAATTGATTTTTCAGCTAAACGATAACTGTCTGTTGCTACTAAAGTTAGCCGGTCATCTTCGAAGTTAAACAACACTCCTGATAACTCAATTCGATTTTCGCTATTTGAAACCGCAAAGGCAACACTATTTAAAGCTTTTTTAAGTTCACTAACACTGCAAGAATAATAATTATCTTGAGCGACACTAGGAATTAAAGGAAACTCTTTAGCTGACTCTCCTTTGATTTTGGTTTTATAATTATCACACTCGATTTTTAATTCTCCTTCAATTTCTTCAATCTCAACATTTTCACTAGGTAATAAGTTAACATACTCAGTGATAATTTTAGCATCGACTGTGAATTCTCCGTCTTCCTCAACTTTTCCCCTTAGCTTGTGGATAATCCCGATTTCTAAATTAGTACTAATAAGCTCAATTGTATTTTGATAAGCTTTAATTAGAATGTTATTAAGAATTGGTAAATTTATATTTTTACCAGTTCCGTGACTAACTATTAGAAGTCCCTTTTTTAAGTTTTCTTGGACGCTGATTAATTTCATATTATATTACTTAATATATATTTATATATAAATAATAATAACAATAAGGGGGTGGATAAAACTGGGTTGTTATTATTTTTTAGCTTTCTTTGGTAATTAAAACGTCTTATTACCTGTTGATTAACTATTAACTTCCTGTGGGATAAAAGTGGTATAAAAGTTGATAAGAATTTTTAATTTTTTTTATCAACAGTTGATACCAGATTGGTCCACAGAGTAAGTCACAGAAATTAGGGAGTTATTAACTAGTTGTTAACAAGTTATTCTATGAATTACTGAATAACTGTTTAATGGAAGCAATTTCTTGTTTTACTTTTTCATTCTCATTCTCATTGATTTCGCGGCTGATTTTATTATAAGCATGCATCGCGGTTGTGTGATCCCGGCCACCCATCTCATGTCCAATGCTAGGATAAGAAGTTCTAACTTCTTCACGCATTAAATAAATAGCAATTTGTCTTGGCCACACTAATTCTTTTTTACGACTAGCACCAATTAAATCTTTATTACTAATATCGTAGAAACGACAGATAGCATCAATCACTTCTTTGTTGGACAAAGATTTAGTTTGAGTATTGGCGACAAAATCAGATAAAATTTCTTTAACACTTTTTTCGGTCACATCAATATTCTTTATTTGATGAACGGCAATAATTTTATTAAGCAAACCTTCGAGTTCACGAATATTATTTTGAACACTCTTGGCTAAAATATTTAAAATTTCTGGTTTAAGTGGAAAGCCTTTTTCAAGAGATCGCTTTTCGAGAATCGCAATTTTAGTTTCCATATCTGGTTTTCCAACATCCGCTACCATACCGGATTCAAAGCGAGAAATAAGACGGGCTTCAATCGCCGGTAAAGATTTAGGGGCTCTATCAGAGGTTAAAACTATTTGTTTATCCCCTTGTTGTAGTTCATTAAAAGTGTGAAAAAATTCTTGTTGAGTCCCATCTTTACCACCCATAAACTGAACATCATCAATTAAAAACAAATCAACATTACGATATAAGTTTTTAAACTCTTTAGCTTTTCCGGAGTGAACAGCTTGAATATAATTATTGGTAAACTTTTCAGAAGTAGTATAAAGAATGCGATCGGTTTTTTTAGAAACCTCATTGCCAATAGCTTGAAGTAAATGAGTTTTTCCTAAACCAACACCACCGTAAATAAATAAAGGGTTATAAGCTTTTCCTAAGTTATTAACAACTGCCCAACAAGCGGCATAAGCTAACTCATTATTTTTACCAACGATAAAATTTTCAAAAACATAACGAGAATTAAGCCCAAATTTATTATCATTACCATTTTTTGGCGAAGCCGCGCTCGGTTTTTCTGAACCCAAAGCATGAAATTGTTTCTGAGGCTGGTTTTCGGAATAAACGGGTTGAGTATTTTTAACTGGCTCACTAACGATGGTTTGTCCACCAAGTTTTTTAAGTTCAACTTTATAAGTAATCGTTACTTTTTGTTTGAGAACATTCTCTAAAGCACTTTGAATATTTTTATGATATTTTTCTTCTAGCCACTTTTTTATAAACGCATTTGGCACACAGACAATAACTTGCCCATTTTCAATAGACGAAATGAAGGTGTTTTTAAACCAGGTGATAAAATTAGCTCGAGATAAGCTAATCTCGATTTCACCTAAAGCCGATTGCCAAATTTGTTCGTAGGGCATAGAATTTTTTTGTTATGATTTCATTATATTTGATAAATTTTCTTATAACAAGCGCCTGCTTGTTTATAATATGTTAGTAACTTGTTGATAACTAAAAAATAAAACCCTTTAAAGTAATATTGACCTTTAAAAATAAAAGTGTTAGAGTATATTAGAATTTAAAACTTAAAATTTATAATGTTTATATGCCGAAACGAACATATCAACCAAACAAAAAAAGAGCGAGTGCTAAACATGGTTTTTTGCATAGAATGGAGACCGAAGATGGTCGTGCTGTTTTAAAAAGAAGACGTGATAAAGGCAGAGAAGTTTTATCCAAATAATAAACTTTTTAATTTAATGCTGGCGAAAAATAGCCGCCTAAAAAAGAATAAAGAGTTTGACTTAGTTTTTAAAGAAGGTAAAACGGTTTACAGCGGTATCTTGGGCATAAAAATTCGAGAAAATCAATTAGAATTTAATCGTTTTGGAGTCTTACTTAGTACCAAGGTTAGTAAATTAGCAGTTACTCGAAATCTTTATAAAAGAAGAATTAAGGCGATTCTTAGGCAAGAGAATCTAAAAATAAAAACTGGCTATGATGGCGTAGTAATTGTTTTACCAGCAATTATAAGCAAAAACTATCAAGAAATTGAAACAGAAATAAAAACAGTTTTTAGTAAATTAAAGTTCTATAGATAATATAGGGCTTTAATTGTATTTATGAAAAATTATATTGATTTATTTTTTAGAAAATTAGCGATTTCTATTATAAAGCTTTATCAAAGAACGCTGTCTTTTGATCACGGACCTTTAAAATCTCTTCATCCACAAGGCTTTTGTCGTTTTTATCCTAGTTGTTCGCAGTATAGTTTAGAGGCCATAGAAAAGTATGGTATAATAAAAGGTAGCTTTAAGGCAATATGGCGAATTATGCGCTGTAATCCTTGGAATAAGGGTGGAAATGACCCGCTTATTTAATAAAATTATTATTTATTTATGTTGTATCTTTATCAAGTTGTTTGCTATCAACCAATTTTAAACCTTTTAGCTTTTTTGTATAATAATACGGCTGATTTAGGAATAGCGATTATTTTAATGACAATTATAATCAAATTGGCATTATGGCCTTTGTCACAGAAAGCGATTAAATCGCAAACGGAACTTCAAGCCATTCAACCAAAGATCGATGAACTTAAGAAAAAATTTGCTGACAATAAAGCAGAACTTGGTCAAGCAACCATGAATTTGTATAAAGAACATAAGATAAATCCTTTATCCTCTTGTTTACCCTTACTTATTCAATTACCTTTTTTATTCGCCGTTTTTAGAGTTTTAAGAACCGGACTCCAAGAAGATTTAGGACTGGTTTATTCTTTTTTAGCTAAACCAACAAATTTTCATACCTTATCTTTAGGGTTCATGGATTTAAGTAAGCCAATTATTTATTTAGCGGTTTTAGCTGGTGTAGCTCAATTTATTCAAAGTAAAATGATGCTAGCTAAGCAAAAGAAAGCTAATATTGGCCAAAAAGATTCAAGCACCGAAGAGAGTATGACAAATATTATGAATAAGCAAATGACCTATATCTTCCCGGTCATGACGGTTGTTTTTGGTTTATCACTTCCTGGCGGTCTAACTCTTTATTGGTTTATGTTTACAGCTTTAACAGTATTGCAACAATTTTTAGTTTTAAGAATGAAAAAAGATACCGTAATTCCTGGACCAATTGAAGGTGAAATAATTAAATAATGATTTTGATAAAATAAAAAAAACAGGATTTTAATTAATCCTGTTTTTTTATTTAAATAAGTTATTCAAAACTTCGATCTTTTCCCACGACTACGTTTAGTTTTCCGCTAATTATATTAATATCGGCGGGTGTTTTTATTTCAATAATGTCATCTAAAATTAAAGGTTGACTAGGATTAGTTATTTTTAATTTAGTGACTGATAAAAAAGTTAAGTCTTTATTTTTGCTTTTAATATAAATATCTAATTTTCCATCAACTGGATTAATCCTAAGATTTTTATCGTCATTAGCTGAGCTCTTTAAGTTAAAAATACTAATAACCCCTTTATCTAAAGGCTCTATCGTGTAGTCGCCGTTTATTTCTAAGATTGATCCTTGGCTCTCAATGGTTGCCTTATTTAAGAAATAGTAGTTATTTACAATACCAATATCAATTTTTTTAACTCGACGGGCAAGCAAAGTGTTACAAGCCTCCTCTTCTTTTTTAATTCCTAAAGAATCGGCGATAGAATTATCTTCGCCAATCGGGATAATTGAAAATAAAATATTTTTTTGAAAAAACCCGTATAATTCATTATCAATCACCGATCCGATAATTTTATTAACGGTTTGATTGTTGCCCACAGCAATAATGGTTTTGGCACCATTTTTTATTTCATTTTGGATAACATCGCGAATATTTTTTATAGCTCCAAGTCTAATGATTTTTCCGTTTAAACCTAGATCAGTTAAACGGATTTCTACTCGGTTTAAAACTCGGCTATATTTATTTTTATTCAAATAATCATCATATATATAAATATTCATACATTTAATCGTATACGCCTGTTAGGCTTTATATATATTTTTACTCAGTTTCAGTTTCAGTTTCGGAAACCTCTTCTAAAACAGCCTTGTTTTTAGCTGGTTTTCCGCTATTTGAAACATAAATAATTTGTCCATTGATAATTGCTCCTTTTTCGATAGAAATTTCAGAGTAATTAATATCCCCAATAATTTTAGCAGTAGGACCAATGGCTAAATATTGGTGAATTTTTAAAGATCCTCTCACTTCTCCGTTTATAATAGCGTCACTAGCCTCAATATTGGCTACCACCTTGGCTTTTTCACCAATAAAAAGATTAGCGTCAGTTCTTAAGTTTCCTTCTAATTGACCTTCAACCACAATATTACCCTCTCCGTGAAAATTACCTTTAACTTTAATGGAAGCTCCAATAATAGTTTCTGCGTCTCTAAATTTTTCTGGCTTGTTTTCTTTGTTGAACATAGTTTTTAAGAATCCCATCGAGATTTAATTCTAGGGATTATAAAATAAGAGTAAATTTATAATCCAATTGTATGGTATCATTAAATCTTTGTCAAAGATTTGACTTAAAATGATAAAGAAAATATAGTATAAAGGTTAATAATCTGGTCCTCGTAGTTTAATGGATAAAACAAGAATCTCCTAAGTTCTAGATCCAGGTTCGATTCCTGGCGAGGACACCAAACTGTAATATAGGCATATTGACTAATAATGTTGATAAGTTATGATGTAATAGTCCTTATTTGGGGCCATTAGCTCAGCTGGTTAGAGTGCTTCCATGGCATGGAAGAGGTCAAGGGTTCGAATCCCTTATGGTCCACTAATTCAAAGAAACCTAAGGTTTCTTTTTTGTTTGTCAAAGCTACCGTGGACAGATAGTTGTTATTATTAAAATAACTTAAAATCGGTTATATTTTGGCTTATATATAAATTAGTGTTCCTTGAAGAACATAGTTTATTTTTAGATAATAAAGAATTTTTTATTAGTAAGCTGTGTTCCTTAAGGAACGTGCCTCATATAGATAAAATTATATTAATATTAGCTAAATTAGTATTTTTAATAAATTTTTTGGCCTAAGTTATTGGTTGCTAAAAGAATCAAAAAATAGTATAATTTAACCATAAATAATAAAAAAATAAATATATATGATTTACGATACTATTATTATTGGCGCTGGTCCCGCGGGGATGACAGCGGCTATTTTTGCTACTCGTCGAGAAATGAAAACTTTAATAATTGGCCGCGAAGTTGGCGGGCAAGTTATTTGGGCCGGAGAAATTGAAAATTATCCTGGATTTAAGAGTATTTCCAATTATGAGTTTATTGAAAAATTTAGAGAACAGGCTATTTCTTGTGGAGCCGAGTTAAAAGAAGATGAAGTAAAACAAATTGAGAAATTAGCTGATGGCACTTTTAAGTTAATTACTAATAAAGAAGAGTTTTTAGCTAAAACCGTTATTGTAACCATTGGTTTATCACCAAGACGCTTAGCGGTTCCCGGTGAAATTGAATTTAGTGGTAAAGGCGTATCTTATTGTGCTAATTGTGATGGTCCACTTTATCGAGGTAAGACAGTCGCGGTTATTGGTGGCGGTAATGCCGCCTTTGATGCCGCCGAAGTTTTATCTAAAATTGCTGATCAGGTTTATTTGATTCACCGCAATAAAGAATTTAAAGCTTTTGATATTTTAGTATCAGAAGTAACGCACCGAGCCAATATTAAAATTTTAAAAGATGTTAAGATTCAGGAAATTATTGGTGAAAAAAAAGTGGAAAAAATAACTTATATAGATAATGAGACCGGTAAGACGGAAGAAATAAACGTCGAAGGAGTTTTTATTGAAATTGGTAGAATTGCTCATACAGATTTAGTGGCTGATTTTATTGATCGTGATGAAAAATTACAACTTTTAGTTAATAATCAAATGGAAACAAAAACTCCGGGAATGTTTGCGGCTGGTGACGTAACTAATGCCAGTGACTTTAAGCAAATCCCCGTAGCGATTGGTCAAGCAACTGTGGCGGCTCTAACCGCTTATAAATATTTACAAAGCAAGGATAGTTCAATGACCGCCGCTACTTATTATTAATTCTTTATTCAGAGTTTTTACTGTATAATAGAAATAGAAATAATAATATTTTTTATGAGTGATGCTAAAATAAATTTGGTAGCCGCTGACATGGGCTATGGTCATCAGCGAGCCGCTTATCCATTGCTTGATATTGCTTTGGATAATAAAATTATCTCTATCAATAATTATGAAGGAATTCCAGATTGGGAAAATAATTATTGGAAAAAAAGTTTAGGATCTTACGAAAAAATTTCTAGGTTAAAAAAAGTGCCATTAATTGGAGCTTTAGTTTTTGCTGTCATGGATGCTTTTCAAAAAATTGATCCATTTTATCCTAAACGCGATTTATCAGAACCAACTACTCAAGAAAAATTTTTTTATCGAGTAGTGGACAAAGGTTTAGGTAAAGATTTAATCACAAAATTAAATTCTACCAACTTACCATTTCTAACTACTTTTTTTGTAGCGGCTTATTTTGCGGAAGCTCAAAAATATAAAGGCGATATCTATTGCGTTATTTGTGATACTGACGCTTCTCGTTCTTGGGC
>Ga0302207_1000526_pt1 | contig 15568 bp, 9 predicted proteins | sample II_Fen_E2_2_FD_198792 | JGI IMG/M metagenome (GOLD analysis project Ga0302207, IMG submission 198792) | Peat permafrost microbial communities from Stordalen Mire near Abisko, Sweden - II_Fen_E2_2 | ecosystem: Environmental > Terrestrial > Soil > Wetlands > Permafrost | place: Sweden: Abisko...
CTTTTGCTAAAAAAGATTCTTCTTACGTAGTAAAGTTTATGGCGAAAGCTCCGTCAGCGGCCGCTAATGTAAATCTATCATTTGAAAATGATAAGGGTGAGGCTTCCGTCTTCAATATCGATAGTAATAATACTACTGGAAATGTTGATATTAAAAATGATGGACAATGGCATTTATATGAAGTCAGTCTTCGTAATGTTGACCACGAAACTACTGGTGAAGTATTGAAGATAAAAGTTGATAACGGAATTGTTATTGATAACTTAATTATTAATGAAATAACTGATCGTTATTATTTAATTCAGGGTAGTAGTAAAGTTCCTGATGTTTGTTTCTACGACATGTCTGATGTTTATCAAGGACCAAGTTACAACTTAGGTTGCGCCGCTTATACTGATCGTGCTGGTGCTAATCATAATCTTCATCAATTTAGTGAACTTTGTCAGAATTCTGCTGTTGGTTGTGAACAAATGATTCAAACCAACAATTCTTCTAATCATTATGGTTATCAACTTAATTTAACTGGTGCCGATAAGACGGTTGCTTGTGCTCCTGGCACTCCTGGTTGTATTAATGTTAAAGATTCAGAAGCTATCTATGCTGTTTTTGATGCTAGTAAACAATGTAATAAGGCTGATGCTGGTTGTACTCGTTTTGGTTATTTAAAGACCAGTGGTGGTATTAGCACTTGGGTTGATTCTTATAAGAAGAATTTGCCAGACGCTTATAGCAGTGAAGCAACAACACCTTTATGTCAGGCCAGTGAAGTTGGCTGTGATACTTGGGTTTATGGTAATGGTTCCGCTAGTTATTTCAAAACCCCAGGTTTAAATACTTGTGTCTTTAAAAATAATTATTGGTATAAATCACCAGTTAAGCGTTGCGATGCTAATGGTGATGGTAAAATTGCCGATGCTGAAAAAACAGGCGTAGTTTGTTTAGCTGATTCTGATTGTGGCATTAAGAAATGTATTACCGATGCTAATGATTATGCTTGTAATGTTTCTTACTTAAAGACTATTGGTTTAGGTGGCGCCAACGGAAGAGTAGCGACACCAGATGGTGCTGTTGGTTTATGTAATGCGGAGTCGGCTGGTTGTAGTGAATACATTGATCCAGTCAGTAAATATGTTAATAATTTAGTTTATAATCCAACTGCTCAAGAAATTGATTCTATTTCAGCTGATAGATGGACACCAATTAGTGGTGGTTATTACACTCAAAGAATTAGTCTTAAACCAAACAAACTTTATGTCTTACAAGTTGATGGTAATACTGACGGCAAAGATGTAATAATTAATGACTTCTCAGCTACAGTTGATGGTAGTGGCGGTTCAGTTAGAATTTTAGGAGCTGATAATCAATTGGGAGATTTAGTTTCAACTATTAGCACTACAAAATCAGTTATATTTAATAGTGCAGCCAATAGTTATTTAACTATTTCTCGTCCAAACAAAACTGTTGATTCAGCTAATCCAATGGCTACCGTTTCAATTAAAGAATCAATTGTTAATTATCAAATAAATTCTAGTTTAGATACTTCTTCTTGTAACGGTTTAGTAAATACTGACGCTGGTTGTATCTTATTTAATGCTCGTACTCAGTCAGGTGCTAGCGGACTTAAAGCTAACATCTTTAATGCTACCATTACTACTGAAAGTAGTTCACCAAGCGCTTGTGATAAGAATGACGCTACTTGTGTAAATAATGCTAATACGGTTATTAAGGTTAGCCCAGATAGAACTTGTTCTCGTTGGTTATCCTGCCAAACTTATACTGAAGACCCAGTTACTCACGAAAGAACTTGTTATAAGATGGGTGAATGTGACCAATTAAATGAAAAGAATGAGTGCGGCAATTTCTTGGCTTTAGATAGTGTTAATCGTGATATTAAAAATAGTCAAAATAAAAATGCTACCGGTTATTCCTTGCTTAATAATTGGTATATTGGCGGCATGAAAGAGGTTGGTCAAAATACTGATGCTCATTTTGACTTTGAAAATAACTCTATTAATTTAAACTGTGTTCGTAATATTGATGTTGCTGGTAACCCTGCTTTAAATAATGTTAAGGGTTCAGCTTGTATCTTTGATAAGAATATTAATGATAGTTTAGTTCTAACTCCAACTAACCCACCAACCGATTATCCAGCACATGGTAAAGGTTATCTTAAAGTTTTAAATTATTATCAGATTTCTCCATTATCAGGTAACTCTTATATTTCTATTTACGCTAATCAAGATTATTACATTAACTATTTAGTTAATACTAAGGGTTCAAGCGCTAAAGCTAAATTATTGATTACCGATAATTCCGCGACCCCAGTAGTTAAGGCTAGCTTTATTGATGAGGCCCCTAATGGTTGGGAGCGTCGAATTCAGAAGTTTAGAATCAATGATGGTACTGGTAAGAAGAATGTAGCTAAGATAAAAATTTACTTAACTTCAAATGCCGCTAATTTAACAACTGGCTATGTTTACTTTGATGACATAAACATTGAACCAGTACTTCAAACTGGTACAAGCAGTTATGTAGCTAAGGATTGTCGTTTATATCCAAGTGATGATAGTTTATCTTGTTTGTCAGCTAATAATAATGTGGTTAAGGATGGTTTGTATGGTTACTGTTTACAATATGATCCGATTAATCCAGGTGTTTGTTTGATGTGGTATCCAATTGATCAGATTTCTCCAGTGACTCGTAACAGTCAATCAGTCTTGGGCTATTCTGGCAAATTCCCATTGTATTATTGTACTGAAGCTAACGGCAACTTTGATTTAGTGGAAAAGAGAATTGGTGTTTTACATGGTTATGCTGGTGGAAATGCTAGTATGCCAACCGTGGTATCTAGAATTAGTGCTAGTGGTACTAATAGATTAGATAATAACAATGTTACTTGTAGTAATGTTATTACATCAAGTAGTGGTGGTGGCGATTGTCGTTGTATGAATGATACGGCTAGTTTAGATTTATGTGGTAGCACTGACTATACCGCCCTTGTTTATCTTGAATCAACTGGTGGTGGTTGGTTCTCAGATTCTGATCAAAAATTTGTAGTTTATTGTGCTCCTAAAAAAACTAATTTATTAGTAAAAACAGAAACCAAGACCATTAATTTTAAAGATTATAATGGCGGTTGGGATTGTCAATTTACTTTTGATAATGGTTGGGGTAAATATAATGGACTCTTTACTGATAAACTTAGATATTCAGAAGCTCATGGATTAGGTTTTGATCAAAGCAAAATGCAAGATATTAATGAGTCTACTAATGTAGCTGGAACAGCCTTTGATTCTGTAATGGTTTTAGATAGAAGCAAGAGTGTTGAAGATGATTTACAATTTATTTCTAATGCTGATCCAGAAAAAGTTTTCCGTTTTTCTTGCAATAAATTCTCTCAATTTGTTGGTAATGAAGGTGACAATATGGCCTGGACAGGTCGTATCGGTCGCAGTTCTAATTACTCAACTGAAACACCAAACTTCTTTACTTCAACTTTAAGTAAATATGGTCGTAGTCGAGAAGACGTTCCATTTGGAGCTGCTGTTCTAACAAGCGATTATAATTTTAGTGCTAGTAGCCCAGTTTTATTACGTAATCAGTATTCTAAGAAAGTCAGCGAAACTTTATTTGCTGGTAGACCTTACGGTTGTAGCAATGGTTTTGGTTCTGGTTGTAATAATATTGGTCAATGTAGTTTAGACCCAAATGTTTATTGTTTCTACAGTAGCACTGATGCTGAATTAAATAAGAAGAGTTGTTCCGCTGGTGGTAATGGAGAATGTACTCCTTTATGGACTTCTATTCCAAGCGAGACCAATGCTATTAATAATTTGAATCAAATCTTTGTTAATAAGTATAGTGATGTTATTTACGACAAGAGTATCAACGGCTATAGTAGTTATAATTCTACAGTTGACTTTAAATATGCTGCCGGTATTACTTCCACAGATAACTCTCATGTAGTTAGTTCAATAAGTTCATTTAAAAAAGTTTTACCTATAATTAAAAATGAAGATTTTAGGTTATTCTCTAGTGCAACAGCGGCAGTAATCAGTGGCAATAATGTAAATACAGATGTGGCCGGTTTATACCAATTATCATTTAATACGATAATTGATGAAGAACAGCAACCAATGAAGCAGATTGTAATTGATTGGGGTGATGGTAATACCCAAGTAATTACTAATTTAGATAATAAGCCAGAAGATGGTACTCCTCATAAGTTTTATCATTTCTATTTAAAGGGGACTAGTCGTCATATAGAAATTAAAGTAATAGATAATTGGGAAGCCTTTAAGTGCTCGGCTATGTCTGGTGGTGATTGGGGTGGCGCTTGTTCAACTATATTCTAAATATTAGATATTTAAAAAGCTCATAATTTACATTATGAGCTTTTAAGAAAAAAGAGTGATTTTTGTAAATCACTCTTTTTAAAAAGGTTGTCTCGTTTTAATCTTTAATTAAACGAAGACTTAAGCCGTCTGTTTTGTTAACACCTCCTTTAGATATCTCTTTATCAACAAAGATAAAACCAACGATACCGCTAAGATAAGTAGATGAACCAATTAAATAGGCACATTTTTGTAAATCTTGATAAGCGGCAGTACTTGGAGTTGATAATCTCATTCCACCAGGAAGTAGTGTAAATCCAGTAGAATTAGTGGCCGGCACTGACAAGTTAGTCCAGTATTTACCGCTATTATCCATTAATTTACTAACTCCGCTAGCGCCGCCGACAAAAGTAACTAAAGCATCTAATTCTTCAGTTGTTGGTGTGTGGAAACCAGTGACCAGTTTTTTGGAATTAGTGGCGGCGTACCAATTGTACAAAGCACCATATTTTCCATTTTCAACGTAGTCATTGCCGTACCAACAATAAGAACCAGTGGTTAGGGTTGCCCAAGCCGGTCCGCCAGTGGTATTAGGAATTTCTGTACCATCAGCATAATGTTTGGTTTTCAAATTCTCTTGTAGCCAGTATTGAGTGCCAATTTTGATAACGTGATAAACATTACCATCGTAATCACTTACTGTACCAACGCTAGGAACTAAAGTTGAAAATTTTGCATCACTACTTACTACTTCACCGGCTGCATTAGAAGCTTTTACTCTGAATGAATATTCAGTGCTTGATAATAAATCCGATAAGTCAAAAGTTACTTTGATAGAATCTTTACCAGTATAAGTTGATGGTAAAGTTTTGCTATGATAAGTAGCTTCGCTTGAGTTTTTATACTCAAAGGAAATGGTCGTGTTTTTTTCGTTAGGAGTTACCCAGGCTACGATTGTAGCTGAGTTAGTCGTAACATTTTCGGCTGCTTTGATTTTAACTACTGGTTTAACCACTTCATTCGGGGTTGGATCGTTTGGATCCGTCGGGTCATTAGGATCGTCGCCAGGTTTACAGGCGAAAAAGAAAAAAACTGCAACGAGAAGAGTAGCAACTCTCCAAACGTTAATTGCTTGGAATTTTTTCATGTTTTATTAATTTTTAAATTGTTTACGAACGATTAATTGTGATTATATCATAATACTAAAGCTATATTTTGTCAATAAGCAGCACTTGACAAAAAATCTTTTATGTTCTATATTTAAAGTGTTCTTTTTAAACGTAATTATTTAACCAAAATACTAAAAGTAATGGAAACAGCAAGTAAAAACAGCCTTAAAACTTGGCGGATTCTGATCAATATTTGGTCAATTGTCTTCTTTGTGGCTATTATTATCGATTTCTTGGGTGGTAATTCCCTGGATGGTTTATTAAATCTTATTTCTGGCCTTTATATTGGCGTTCTCGCTATTTATGTCAGTAATAAAGAATTTGAGCGTTGGTACGATAGACATCAGGGAAAGCATCCTGGCGAAAAATTAGTTTTTGTTTGGACGGCCTTAATGGTAATTTTAATTGTTTTTAATCTAATACCAAGCGTTCACTACAAAGTTCCTAGTGCCGTGTCATCAGCTTACATTGCCGTTCTAACTATTTTGGTTATAACTACAAAATCAAAAACAATGTACCAGTCTAAAAGGGAAAAATAAAATGAAAACCTCGTTTAAAAAAGCGAGGTTTTTTGTTAATTTTTTTATTAATTAAACTTTGCCAACATCTTTTTTTTATAGTAAAATTATAGAGTAAAAGCTGTTAAACTAATTTGTTCTTTGTGGTATAATAACAGTGAATTATTTTAACGTTTTTATGGATATTGATGAACAGTTAATCAATCAGAATACCGAATCTCAAGAAGCGGAAAAAGCGGGAGAATTTCGTGCCGCTACTCGTGGAGGCGTTTCAGAAAACAATGAAAATGGTTCTTCACTTAGAGAGTTGGTTCAACAAAAAAAAGTTCAAGAAGCTAAAGATAATAAAGACAAAGATGGCAATGGATTATTATCACAAGCGATGAGCCCAGTTTTAAAAAGTACTGACGAAGCTTTAAAATTTGCTTGGGAAAATTTAATTGATAGTTTTGGCTTGACTCTGCTTTGGATAGATATACATTATTTTTTAAATAAAGTTTTTGGCCCTACCATGTTTCGAGAGTTAGGCGAAGAATGGATACCTGATAGTGTTAAAAAATCAGTTGGTGATAGTAAACAAGCCGCCGGGTTACTTAAAATAGTAGAACAAGCTGGTTGTGGTTGTTTGAATCTCGGTTGTTTATTTTTGATTTTAGCAATTGTATCTTTAATTGCCATGATTGTTTCTGGTATTTCCAATCCAATGGAAGTAATCAAAGCTTTATTTGGTTCTTTGTGGAATTGGTTTACTGGTGGTAAATAAAAAATTAGTTATTTTATCTAATGAAAAAAATAAATTTTAAAAAAATATTAAACGGTCGCAATGCAGTTTTTCTACTGCTTATTTTAGCGAGTGTTTTTTTATTTGGACATTTAGCTAATGCCGCTGCTTTTGGTGAATGGGCGGGCAATGTAGTTGGTGGTATTGTGGCCTTATTTATTAGAGCCATTGCTTCAATTCTAATTGTATTAGTTAATGTCTTGATGTCAGTAGCAGCTTACAGTGATTTTATTCACGCACCAGCTGTTGAAAAAGGTTGGGTAGTAGTTCGTGATTTATGTAACATGTTTTTTGTTGTTATTTTGCTTATCATCGCCTTTGCTACTATTTTAGGACAAGAAGAATACGGTGCTAAAAAAATGTTACCAAAATTAATTATGGCAGCGGTCTTAATTAATTTTTCTAAATTAATTTGTGGACTCATGATTGATATTTCTAATGTCGTCATGCTTACTTTTGTTAATGCTTTTAGTGCTATTGGTGCTGGTAATCTTTTAGATTTATTAGGTATCTCTGATGTTACTAAAATTGCGGTTGCTTCCGATTCTTCAGCAGTCACTTTTGGTACTATTGTTAGTGCTTATATTTTTGGTTTGATTTATGTGATTATCGCAACTGTAGTTGTTGCCTCAATGTTAGGCATGTTAGTTATCAGATTAGTAATGATTTGGATTTTAGTAGTTTTATCACCCCTCGCTTTTTTCTTACAAGCTGTTCCGGGGGCATCCAAATATTCTGGTCAATGGTGGAGCAAATGGACTAGTAATTTATTAGTTGGTCCAGTGATTGCTTTCTTCTTATGGTTGTCATTTGCTGCTTTGCAAGGTGCTACTAGCCCAATCACTGCCTCATCTACTAGTAGTGATTTAACAGCTGCTAATGCTGACGCAGCTGACACATCTGGTTTAGGTTCTAAGGCAGGAACTCCAGCGGCGATGGCTAAATTTGTAATTGCTATTGGTATGTTACTTGGTGGTATGCAAATTGCTCAGAGTGTTGGTTCTGAAGCTGGCTCAGCTTTATCAATGGGTATGTCTAAACTTAATAAAGGAAAGACATTAGCTCTTGGTGCTGTGACTGGTGCTGGCGTAGCTCTTGGTAAGAGATCTAAAGAAGTTGCTATTGGTGGCGTTGGTAAATTAGCTAATTCTTCGATATTTAATAAAAATGAAAAAGATTTAGTCACTGGAAAAAGAAAAGGTACCCTGGTTGGTGATTTTGCTACACAATGGAAAGATGATTTAGTTAGTACTAGGAATAAAGAAAAAGTTGCTTCCCGTGAAAAATATTTGAAAAAAATTGGCATTGGCGAGAAAGCGGCTGAAAAGGGTACTGACTTAATTAATAATGCTAAAACTCAAACAACAGGACGTATTTCTAGAAGTGCTTTAAATGGAGCTGCTTATGGAACTGCTTTTGGTGGAGTTGGAACTGCTATCGGCGGAGTAGTTGGTGGTTTTACTGGTTATAAGTTAAAGAAAAATTATGATAAGGCTAAGGCGGATGTTAAATCATATGGAAATAGTGCTCAAGAAACAACTGATAAAGCTACTCTAGCTTCCCTTAAAACAAATATTGCTAATGCTAAAGCGACTGGCGCCACTCACACTTGGTCTACATCCGAAGAAGAAGCTGTAGCTAGACTTAGAAAACATGAAAAGAATAAAAAGATTGCTGATGGCAATGGATTCTTAGATAATGCTACTGGTGGCCCTAAGGCTTTTGATAGAACGGATAAGGCAATGGGTAATATGATTAAGAAAAAGAAGGCAGCCAAAGATTGGGTTAAAATTGCTTCTAACGAACCAGATTTATTGAAGAACATGAATAAGCCTAGTGAAATTTATTCTAGTGCTGGTTTAAGTGAAACTTGGAAAAAAAGATTTGAAGAATTAAATAGTGCTGATCCAGATTCTGTAAAAGCAATTGATAATATGGTGGCTGAAGTTAACGATACTACAGCTCCTTTACATCCTAAAAAAATGGAGGCCATGGCAAAAGCTTTGGCAGCCTTTAAAAAAGGAAAGGGAAATATTGATTCAGCAACTTTAGGCCGATTAGATTCTTCATTGGTAAGCAAAGGATATGATTCATCAACACTTGAAGATAAAGTTTCCACTCAATATAAACAAGCTGGTGCTGGCATGAAGGTAAATGCTGGTAGTGGTGCTTTACAATATAATACTTTCGCCCAAAATTCTGCTGGTAATGTCTCTAAAGATATTATGGGTGCTAGTTTTGAAAAGATTAATAATAAAGCTAAAGATTTAGGCATTGATTATAAATTAGACTCAGCGGCTGGTGTTAATCAGGCTAGCGGAGCTCAATTAAGTAATCTGTCTAAGGTTATGTCCAGTTTAATTGATGATGAAATTTCCGCTTTACAAAAAGTTGGTGGTGAAGTTAATGCTCAAAAGATTAGTCAATTAAATACTGCTAAATCTCGTTTAGCTTCTGGTTCTATTTCTGGTATGTCTTTAAAGAATACTGATGTGTCATATGAAGGGGCAACTGCTTCTGAAAGAAGACGTGCGGAATATAACACCACTCAACATGAAATCATGCATCAATCTGGTGCTAAGAATGAAGAGTTAGTTGATGATAGTGCTTCTGCTCTTCAAGATGCAAAACTTGTTGGTCATATTCCTCAATCTGATCCTGATGGTGGTAAGCGTTATGATGCGGTAATTGGCCAAATGATTGCTAATATGGAAAAAGCTAATGCTGACCCAGATGCTATTCGTGAAGCCATTGATAGTCAAATTGAAAAATGGTCTCCAAGCAATGCTCAAAGAGTTGTAGAAACTGAATCCGGTAAGAGAGACTCACTTAAAGATGTTAATCCAGACACTGAGGCAATGGCGGAAAAATTTGATGCCTCTGTTGATAAATTAATTTCTCACTTAGACAAAGGTTCTAGCAGTGAAAGTGGTAATACAAATGTTAAGACTAGTATGTCAGTTGATGATCGCAATTTCTTTATGCGTACCTTCAATCAATTAAAGAAAACTGTTAGTAAAGGTGATGAGTTAATTGGTAATAAATTAAAACCATTATCAGCCATGGCTGCCGAAGAGGAAAATAAAGAGTAATATATGAAAGAAGCATATTTATCAGATTGTCTTGAAAGATTTCACGATTTACCAGACCAACTTCAGGAAATGGTCGGTGGTTTTGAGGCGTCTTTAATAGTTAAAAAATTAGAAGACGCTTACAATGTTTCTTTATCTTTTGCGGTAATTTTAGTTGCCATTGGTGAACTTACTCTTGATGATTTACCAGATTATTTAAATTTAAAATTTAAATTAGATAAAGATAAAGGTGAAGAAATCGCTAATCATTTAGAGGCAGAAATTTTTGTGCCGGTACTTGATTCAATTTTAGAAGATGAGGTTGATGAAGAATTAGAACTAACAGATGAAAAACAATTTGGTCCGATTACTGAAATGTCATCAGCCGAGAAGAAGGATCTCATTATTAAAACCTTTACTAGTGAATTAGTGCCTGCTATTAAAGCCGAACCAAATAAACTTCAAGATTTTAATATTGCTATTTTTCAAGCTTTTAATGAAGATGAAACTTTAGAAGATCGAGTTGAGTCATTGTTTTATAACAATCAAGAAAAACTTAGTGATCATCAAATTATTTTAGATGGTCACCCAGCTTCACCATCGGTGGCTAATTGGTTAAAAGATTTTATTAAAAAATATGGCAGTGATTTATTTAACGAAGTAACTTTAGCTGAGTATTTAAGTCAGTCGCCAAACATTAAAACTTTAAAACCGGATGAAAAAGAATTAGTTCGTAAGGTTTTAAAATTATATCGTAATTTAGTTTTCTTTCCTGAGAGTATGGATGGTGTGATGATAGATAATTGGGAAATTTTTCCAGTTAATCGTGGAGAAATAACTAGTCGACCAGAAAGAGTAGAAACTAAAAATATTGATCCAGCTATTACTGAACGTCAAAAAATTATTTTTGATCTTCAAAAAAACTTAACTAAATATCCAAGTTCCAGTCTAGAATATAAAGCTATCCATCAAGAAATTAATCGCCTTAGTCGCAAGTAATTACCATGTTTGATTATTTACAAAAATTTAATACTCTACCCGCTAATTTGCGTGATAGCGTGTCTTCGCCAGCAGCGATGGCCGTTATTTCTGATTTGGAAACTAAATACAAAATAGATTTAGCCGCTACTGTTATGAAGGTGATGGTTAAAGCTATTCCTTTAGCAGATTTATCAATTTATTTTGTTTCTGATTTTTCTTTGAATCAAGAAACTGCTAAAAAATTAACTGCTGATTTAAAAGAGCGTTTATTTTTTCCAGTTGCCAATTATCTTGGTTATAATGCTTCTTATTCTTCGATTGTTCCTAAAACTGTTTTGGCCCCAGCTCATTTAGCCGGTGTTGAGAAAGTAATTAAAGACGCTGGTGTTGTTTTTGCTGGCGTAGAACTTAATTCTCGTTTTAGAAATATTTTAACTACTTATATCAAGGGGATCAGAAGTCGGGTTGATGCTCGTTTAACGCTTAGTAAAGATATCGCTTCCGGTGGCTTAGGTTTAGACTATAAAGTTATCGACAAAATATTTAAAGCGGCCGACGAACTTAGTGCTAGTCAAACTTTAGCTAGTGGTGCTGAGTTAGCTTTACCACTTAATACTGAACCAGTTAAGACTGGTTTAGATAAGGTTCGTGAACTTTATGAAAAACAGGAAGCTCGTGACATTCCTTATGATTTAAAAACAGCTATTAGTAGCGGGGCAATCAAAAAACCAAGCGTCCCTTTTAATTTACCTACTCCGATTGAAGCTAGTGAAAAATTATTAGAAAAACTAGAAGAAGTTAAGCCAGTTATTGTTAAGTCTGTAGAGAAAATTGAAACTCCTATTACTCCAATTGTTAATATTCCGGTAACTCCAGTTAAGCCTGTTGCTCCTGTAATTCCAGTAATTCCGGTTGTTCCTGTGTCACCAGTAATTCCAATTACTGCCACCGTCGCTGCTACCGTTATTAAATCAATTGATGCTATTAAGCCAAATGCTCCTTTGGAGCCAAAAATAAATCGTCCTCCAGAAAAAAAAGTTGGTCTTTTTGCAAAATTATTTCACACTAAAGAAGCACCAAAGGTAGTCGAACAAAAACCAGTTGTTCCTAAAGTTGTTCCAGTAGTCAGTCAGCCATCAATTGCTTCTTTAAGAAGTGAGGCCGCAATTGTGAATAAACCAATTGTTAAAGTTAATCCTGTTCAAACACCAGTTGTTAACGTAAGAACTGCTCCAAAGGTAATGGGCCCTTTAGAAGAATTACAATATTTAGATATTATAAATTTTAGACGTTTTGGTACTTCACCACTTGAAGCCACTGCTAAGGTAGAATCAAAAATTAAATTGTTAGAAAAAGATGGTTATGACAAAATGGTTTCTGGTGTTTTAGCTTGGCGTGAAAGTATTGTTAATTCCATTTATTTAAAGATGGGTTTAGAAGCTTTAACTAAAGGTATTAGCCTTAAACAATGTGCTGACACTTATCAAGCTAATAAAACTTCCGGATACTTATTTTGGGAAGAAATAGAAGCTATTATCGCTTTAAATAGTCGTTTGATGTTTTAGTCTATGCAACAATTTACCGTCCCACAATTTATTGATGTTGAAGATAAAATCATTGGTCCGATTACGGCTCGTCAGTTTGTTATTTTTTTAGCTGCCGCTATTGTAATTGGCATTTCTTATAAAATTTTTGATTTTGCTTTATTTTTAACTTTTAGTATCACGATTTTTATTATTGCTGTGACCTTTGGTTTTGTTAAAATAAATGGACGCCCTTTTCATTTTTTCATGCTTAATATTGTACAAACTTGGCGTCGTCCTAATATTCGAGTTTGGAATAATCGTTTAGCGCCAGTAACTGATGAAGAAAAAATTCCGACTTTAAAGTTCGATTCAACTAAATCATCAAAAGAATATTATAAAAAATCACGTTTAGCCGAACTATCTTTAGTAGTTGATACCGAAGGTGAATATCGTGGTTCTGATGATGAAGGTGATTTAGAGATAACTAACCGAGAGTAAAATTATGCCGGAAAATAAATTAGCAAATAATAAAATAAACGCTTCGACCCAGGAATATCTTGATATTGCTGAGATTCGTGATGATACCGTTATCATGAAAGACGGTACTTTGCGTTCTGTTTTATTAGTTTCTAGTATTAATTTTGCTTTAAAAAGTGAAGATGAACAGAATGCGGTTATTGATTCTTATATTAGATTTTTAAATAATTTAAGTTTTACTTTACAGATTGTTATTCAGTCTCGGGAATTAGATATTAATAATTATCTAGAATATTTAAAGGGTAAAGAAAAAGAACAAACCAATAAATTATTAAAAGCCCAAACTGGAGAGTACATGGCGTATATTAAAGAACTTACTTCTTTGGGTAAAATTATGAATAAGCGTTTTTATGTAGTTGTACCATATGATCCAGCTACCGATAAACATAAAAGTTTCTTTGATTCCTTTAAAGATGCTATTCGTCCCGCATCCCTAATTATTTTAAAAGATAAAATCTTTAGATCTTATCAGGAAATGCTTAATCGTCGGGTAGAAAGTGTGTTTGGTGGTTTAGAATCAATGGGCGTAGCTGTTGAAAGATTAGATACCCAGGGACTTATTGAGCTTTATTATAAGACTTATAACCCAGAGACTGCTAAACATCAAGAATTAGTTGATATAAATAAATTACGAGTTGATCTATGATAGATTTTAATAAAGAAGACAATCAAAAGAAAATTGGTTTAAATTCTGATATTAGAGATTTAACTAATTCTCAAAATAACGCTAAACCAGAACCAAAGATTACTTCTGATGAAGCTAAAAATATCATCGAAGAAGAGAAGGCTTTTCGTCGCGGTGTCTTGTCGGTTCGTGATTTAATTTCACCAGCTAGTTTAAAGGCGGAAGCTAAACATCTATCTTTGGGTAATAAATTTGTTCGAACAATATTTATTATTGGTTACCCTCGTTATATTAGTGTTGGCTGGTTTGCGCCAATTATTAATTTGAATTTGACCTTTGATGTTTCCATGTTCTTTTACCCTGTAAAGAGTGCCATTATTTTAAAACAATTACAGAATAAAGTAGGTTCAATTAGTGCTCAAATTATTTCTGATGCTGAAAAGGGAGCAGCCCGCGATCCACTTCGTGAAACTGCTTTACACGATATTGAATATTTGCGTGATTCTTTAACTCAGGGAACAGAAAAATTTTTCCAATTTTCTCTTTATATCACTTTGTATTCTGATAATTTAGAAGATCTTGATCGTATGAGTGATCAAGTTGAAGATATTTTAGGTTCTAGATTAGTTTATTCTCGCAGAGTATATTTCCAAGCGGAGCAAGGTTTTAACTCCACACTACCTACTGGTAATGATGAATTGTTTATTACTTTTAATATGAACTCTTCACCAGTTGCCTCTTCTTTCCCCTTTATTTCTAGTGAGCTTACTTCTGACCGTGGAATTTTGTATGGTGTTAATCGTCATAATAATAGTTTAATTTTATTTGATCGTTTTTCTTTGCAGAATGCTAATTCGGTTGTTTTTGCGACTTCTGGTGCGGGTAAATCATATGCAATTAAATTAGAAGTCTTACGTTCTTTAATGCTTGGCTCTGATGTTATTGTTATTGATCCTGAATATGAGTATAAACATTTATCAGAAGCAGTTGGTGGTACTTATATCAATATTTCTTTGTCATCAGAAAATAAAATTAATCCTTTTGATTTACCTCGTTCTATTGGCGGTGAAGCCAAACCAAAAGATATTATTAGATCAGCGGTTATTACTTTAAAAGGTTTAATGAGATTGATGCTTGGTAACTTAAATTACGATGAGGATTCCATTATTGATCGTGCCTTGCTCGAAACTTATGCCAAAAAAGATATTACTCCAGATTCCGACTTGTCTAATGTTGAGGCACCGGTGATGAGTGATTTTCAACAAGTTTTAGAAGGCATGGAAGGTGGTAATGATTTGGCTTTACGCCTTAAGAAGTATACTGAAGGTACCTTTGCGGGTTTGCTTAACAATCCAACTAACGTTGAGATGAATAATCAAATGATTTCTTTCTCAGTTCGTGATTTGGAAGATGAACTTCGTCCAATTGCTATCTATACCATTATTAATTATATTTGGAATATTGTTCGTTCTGAAACCAAGAAGAGAATTTTAGTTATTGATGAAGCTTGGTGGATGATGCAACACGAAGATTCGGCTAAATTTATTTTTGCTTTAGTTAAACGTTGTCGTAAATATTATTTAGGTGTGACCACAATTACTCAGGATGTAAACGATTTTTTAACTTCACCTTACGGACAAGCAATTGTGACTAATTCATCACTACAGATTTTGCTTAAACAATCACCAGCTGCCATTGATTTAATTCAAAAAACCTTCTTATTAACTGAAGGAGAAAAATATTTGTTACTTGAATGTGGTATGGGTGAAGGCATTTTCTTTGCTGGCAATAAGCACGTAGCGATTAAAATTGTAGCGTCTTATTCCGAAGATCAGTTGATTACTTCTGATCCTCGCCAGTTGCTTGAAATTGCTGAGGCTAAAAAACAATTTGATGAAGCTCAAGGTAGCTAGTCTAAAATAATTATAAATATATGATGGAAAATCGTAAAAAAATTGGTTTGCTTATTATCGCCGTAGCGATTCTTATTCTGGTTATTATTATTGTGATGCTGATGAAAAAAACT
>Ga0302207_1000531_pt1 | contig 15482 bp, 6 predicted proteins | sample II_Fen_E2_2_FD_198792 | JGI IMG/M metagenome (GOLD analysis project Ga0302207, IMG submission 198792) | Peat permafrost microbial communities from Stordalen Mire near Abisko, Sweden - II_Fen_E2_2 | ecosystem: Environmental > Terrestrial > Soil > Wetlands > Permafrost | place: Sweden: Abisko...
GTGCTTCCAAAAACTTGAAAAGGTTAACATCCAGATTGGCACGGACATTATATCTGTTGAGGCTTGCATTGGCTAAGGTATCGTTAATGGGAACATTATACAAACCTTTTTGTCCTACATTACCAAGGGAGATATAATATTTAGCAACAGAATTTCCTCCCTGTACAGAAACATTGGCATCATAATAAGGTGTTGATTGCTTCAATACCTCATTATACCAATCAACATTGGGCAAATTCTTAATATCTTCTGCTGTATATACAGGTGACCAACTATTGTTATCATTGCTTATTGCCTCGTTATAAAGATTCGCATATTTTGCTGTTCCTAAGGGTTTATTAATTGTCGAAGCTTGCTGAAATCCCATCCGGCTTTGAAATATTACTTTTGGCTTTCCTTCAACGCCACGTTTTGTTGTAATACTGATAATCCCATTTGCCCCTCTCATTCCATAAGTAGCGAGCGAAGCAGCATCTTTCAACACTTCAACCTTAGCAACCTCAAAAGCAGATAATGATTCAAAAAAACTTCTATTGACCTGGAACCCATCCACAAACACGGGAATGAACGAATTATAATAAGTTGCGACTCCTCGTATATTCAATGAAGCCGCATCACTTCCGGGATTACCGTTATTTTGAGAAACAAAAAGCCCTGGGAGGCGACCAAACAACATATTCGAGAAAGAAGCTGTTGGTATATTGATTTCGTCTCCTGTTATACCATTATTTGCAAAAATGGATAACTTCTCTATAACTTTGATACCTTCTTTAAGTTTCGGATATTCCTGAATATTGTCAGTCTTTATATCACTTTGTTGTGCCTGCAACCATGGAGCTGTCATTAGACATACAATCAATGATACATAAGCAAGAATATTACCAGGGAAAGTCCTGTTTATAAAATTAATTTTCATAATATGTTAGTATTATATTAAGGTTGAAAAATTAATAACCCGGGTTTTGAACCAAATATCCTTTATTCATTTCTACTTGAGGAAACGGGCTCAAATACATTTTATCATACCATGCATAAACAGGAACTGTTGCCGGAGCCAACTTATAGCTCAGGAAATCAGATGGAACACGTACACCATATACAGAGTTTTTATAGGTAAAATCAAATACATGTTTGGCCCCTCCAATCATTGTATCTCCTCTCTTCCAGTGGCGTACATGCGGATAATGCTTGTTCTCATTATAAAATTCAACTTCCCACTCCCGATATATTTCGTTTTTCAGATCTTCACCTCCCTGAGTTGTAATATCATTAAGGCCGCCTCTGTTTCGTATTATATTCAAATATCTCCGGGCATTTACATCATCATTCAAGCCGTTATATGCTTCGGCAATATTCAGATAAAACTGTGCCATACGAAATATTGGGAACTCAAACCATGTCCTCGTTCCAGCCTTGTACCAGAACTTTACATTACGCCCTATACCTTGTTTCTGTGACGATTTTAGCATATGCCATCCTTTGGATACGCTCCAGAAAGCATCATTTGGATTGTTCCATGGATCAATTCCGAAACAGAATATTGATGCTTTAAATCGAGGCTCCATCTCTTGTGCCCGGTCATAATAATCCTGATAATCCTTTCCATTGGTTCCTGCCCAGGTTTGATTTGCACCATCTCCCTTTCTATATTGGGTGAGCATTTCGTAACTTGTTCCCCGGTAATCGGGAGCTACTGTACCTGACCATTGTGGATTAGGACAATAAACAGCCATCATACCCCCTCCTGTTTTATCCTTCGAGTCCCCTTGTTGTTTGTAAGCTAATAAGACTTCCTTGCTCCCCGGCACTCCAACTGCTTGCCCATAATCATCAAGCGGATTATTCGTATCAATTAATTCATATCCGTTTTGTTTACCCCAGTCTATAACCGCCAGATTTGCATCTATCGCCCTTTGCCACCGGATATTATCATAATTTCCCAGACAAATAAGATCATTGTGTACCGGTAAATCCAGGTATGGCGTTGGGCTGTTAAACAACGGTCTGGCTGCATATGTCAGTGCCTCTGCTTTAATCGCCAAAGCAACTCCTTCCGTTAGCCGGCCATTCCAATCGTTGGACCATGTATGCCCTTTTAGAATCACGGCCGACTCATCACATAATTTCACAATAAAATCAAGGGTTTCCTGCACACTCGCGCGTTGAATAAAATCAACTACGGTTAAGGTATGATCAACGCAAGGAACACCTCCATACCGTTTCATCATCTCCAGATGACGGTATGCAATAAGGCCTTTCATTTCGCCTTTAACAATATTTTTATCTTCGTTACTCATATCTGGCACTTTATCAATATTCTCCATAACGATACAAGCATGGCGAATGTATTGGTAATTGAAAGGAAAATTATCGTCTGACAAAGCTGCACCTTGTAAAAGCGAGGTTGTTGATGCTGACATTCCCGTTCCTGTAATTGCCGGTTCATAAGTCCATGTCACAGAACTCAAATCTTCTCCTCCTACAAAAGCCTCAGATGTACCAAATGGCATATAAGGCGGTGACCAGTTGTATACAGGTAACCCTGATGATAAATTGTAAGCATAGGCCAAAGCGATGGTGCCTTCCACATTCTTTTCTGAGCTGAAAACCTTATTCAGGTCTAAACTTACAACGTCAGGTGCTTTAATGAAATCATCAACACACGAAGTATTGTAGATGGACAAAAACACTAGGAATAATATATGTAATTTTTTCATTGACCTTTTTTTAAAATTGAACCTTAAAACCAAAATTTACTACTTTCGTTATTGGATAAATAGCACCTGCAGAAGTAAAACTATCTTGAATCAATTCTGGATCAATGCCATCGATTAATTCTTTTTTCTTAAATGTCAGTAAGTTACTTGCGTTAGCATATATTTTCAGCGAACCTATATTTGCATTTCTTATCCATGAGCCTTTCGAAAACGTATAGGATATTTCCACGTTTTTCAACTTTACATGATCCGTTGAACGTAACCAAAACGAATTATTAATACCATCTTGTGTCCCATTCAACATATTCGTGGATACTCTCGGGTAATTAATTTCTTGTCCAGATGCATATCGGTCGGGAGTCCATCGTTCATCATAAATATATTGCATTGTATTTCCTACACCTGTGGTAAACGGGTTAATCATATATCCATTCATAGAAAAGGTTCCTTGTGCAGAGCCTGAAAACAAAGCGGAAATTTCAAAGCCTTTGTATGAAAACAAGAAATTTGCACTGACAGTATACCGGGGCACATTCGAATATTGAGAAGGAATCATATCCTTCTCATTGATAATTCCATCACCATTAATATCAATAATCCTCAAATCACCTGCCTGAGCGGAATTGCCACCGGAGGTATTGAATGGATGATTGGACGCTTCCTGCGCAGAATTGTAAAAACCGGCATTTTGATACCCCTTATATTGACCATAGGAAAAACCTGTATCGTTCATCCACGAATATGGATAAGGAGGTTCTGCTTTATAAGTTATCTTATTCCTGGCATAAGATACCTGCCCCCCGATTTGATAAAAGAAATCTTTAACCTGGTTTTTCCAGGTCGCACTAATTTCATATCCTTTATTTACCATTGACCCTACATTCTCCGGTGGCAATACGTCCGAATCAATACCTATTATACCGGGGATGGTAGCCAGGGTAGTCAAAATATTATTCCGGTTTTCTTCGAAAAAATCAGCTGTAACCGATAACTTATCCTTGAAGAAATTTATATCTACTGCAATATTGGCAGATTCTTTCTTTTCCCAAGTCACATCGGGATTACCAACCGATTGTTCATATTTTCCAGCGTATTGTGGTGAGGAATAAGTTCCATCCGTATATCCGAAATTGTAACCTTGAAATGGTAATGAATAGGTAGCATATGAGCCCCACGAACCCGGTAAATAAATAAACCGCTTACCTCCGATATTACTATTCCCTGTTTGTCCGTATGAAGTACGGAACTTAATCCATGTTACAAAATCGTTCTTTGGAAAGAATGGTTCATTCGTTAACACCCACCCAAGCGACACAGCGGGAAAGAAACCGAAACGTTTATCCGGTGCGAAATTCTCCGATCCGTTGTAACCCATATTAAATTCAGCCAGATACCTGTCGTCGTACCCATAGGTTGTCCTACCGACAAGCCCGTACGTCCCTTCCGGAAGATTATACAATAAATTTGGCATGGTTTTACGTTCGGCAGTTACTAATCCAAGTGCTGTTATTGAATGTTTACCGAATCGACGGTTAAATTCAATGCCACCTTCAACATAAAATTTATAATCTTTGTAGAATGATTTTTCTAAAATAGTTTCATTACTTTCCTGCCCACCAAAGAACAATAATTGAGATGGATTTGCATCACTTCTCATTACCAGGTAACCAGGAATATTTGGCGTTGTGCTCATAGTCTTACTAAAATTGCTCTCATATGAAACAGTACCCCTAAGAGACAATCCCTTTAACAAGTAATCTAAGTTGTGTACCCCTTTCAAGGATATATTTAAATTGTTCCTGTTTATATCTGCGATTGCTTTACTTAATAAAAACTGAATTGGACTTGATCCTCCTGCATTGTTTTGCGGACGGTAACTGGAATAAGCTGTTATAAGTTTCCCATCAATGACACCCGGTCCTGCAAATGGAGGTGCTTCATATATATTCTTAACTATATCCCTGTATCTTGATCCGACATCAATATCCCCTCCGTCGTTTGTAAATGTTCGTAAGTCGGAGAAGTATCCGGATACATTCAAAGTAAAACTAAAGTTTTTAATAAAATTAAAGTCAAAATTATTGCGGAAAGTAATACGATCATTCCTCGTGTCAGCAGCAGTATTTTTTATACCGAAATCATTTAGTATTCCTTCCTGACTTAGGTAACCCACGGAAACAAAATAATTAACCTTATCAGTTCCCCCTGACAAATTAATATTGTATTGTTGTTGCGGTGCTGTTTTATTAAATATCTCCTTCAGATAGTTATGGCTGGCATAATACATAGCCGGACTGTTACCCAGAGCAACCTTCTGCGCCTCGGTCAGATTAGTCATGGCTGCTATTTCTTTTGGTGTATAATCCCTGTTGTTTTGAAACTTCCATAGTTCGTCGGCACTGAATACACTTCCGGGTTGACTTAGCCCATCATTCGAAATTGCCTCGTTGCGCAATACTGCATATTCATAAGCATTCGACAGTTTTGCCAACGTTGTTGGTCTCACCATACCAAAGTTGGAAGTGAATGATATCTGAGGTTCCCCTTTCTTTCCTTTTTTGGTTGTTATAATGATAACACCATTTGCTCCGCGAACTCCATAAACTGCAGTTGCCGAAGCATCTTTTAGGACATTTACATTATCAATTTCATTTGGATCAATCATATTCATAGTTTCCAATGATTGAACAATACCGTCAATGACAACCAATGGGCTCTGATCGCCCGAGAAAGTTCCGATTCCACGTATTCTTATAGTTGCCTGGTCGAATCCCGGTTCGCCTGATTGTTGTATGGCAGTCAATCCCGCTACCCTTCCTACCAAAGCATTTGATATATTCCCAACAGGTGCTTTAATCAGATCCGCACTCGAAACAGTAGAAATAGAGCCGGTAACCGATTCTTTTTTTTGAGCTCCATATCCCACAACTACTACTTCAGAAAGCAATTGGTTGTTTTCCTGAAGTGCTATTCTTATGTTTTTTTCGGTACCTAATTCAACTCTTTGAGTGACATACCCAAGATATGAAATTTTTAAAACCTTCACTTCTTTGGACAGTTTTAAAGAAAAACTCCCATGAACATCAGTGATCGTCCCGGTTATGTTTTTCTCTTCGGTAGTAATTGTAGCCCCGATAATAGGTTCTCCTGATGTATCCAACACAACTCCTGATATAAACTTGTTTGTAGTGCCGACTGCCTGAGCTTGCAATTTTGAAACAGTGAGTAAAAGCAGAAAACATAAAAACGAAAAACGAAAAACGAAAAGTGTTTTTCTACTCTTCTTTATAAAATGTCGAAATCTTTTTTTCATTTATTTATATTAGAAAGGTTAATATTAAATACGACAGTATTATTGTAATTGCAAAATTAGGATTGAAGGTCATAAATTTTCTTATCATATATTGATGTTTTATTATCAAAAAACGATTTCCTAAAGAAAAATTAAAAAATTTAACGGCATAAGATACACTATATATCAGAATGTTAGTCCTATTAACTTTCTTTTATGATTTACAAATCATAATTATTGACTAATTTTAGAATTCACTGAAAATCAAGTTTATAATAAAATCCCCAAGTAAACGGGGATTTTATTATCTTAACCAATCTTGGTTTTAAACGGATCGTTGTTGAAGTATTCAAATGCACCAATTGGCTCTCCTACTGGGTTAATATTCGATTGTAATATCAACGAGATTTCATTGTCCAGTTCGATTCGCTCAATTTGAGGTGTGGTATATATTTTTCCTTTGGAAATATTATGAGTTGTGTCCATATTGTTTGTATGTTTTTATGACCTCATCCTTAACCATCTATTAATAAAAATGGGAAAAGGATGGATTCTGGTTCTTTAATAAATAATTACTTTTTTAGTTATATTCCTTCCGCCAACATTAACTGTTACGAGATAAACTCCTGAGTCACATGAGTTGTTTATTGTTGTACTTGTTCCTTTCGTTTTTGTACTGATAAGCCTTTGTCCGAGTGCATTGCAAACAGTTATAATTCCTTCCTTATCTATAGCACCATCACGATTCACTATAATTTGATTTTTTGTACTTTCATAATAAATCACTACTTGGTTATCATTTTCTTTATTATTTATTCCGGTGGTTACGGATACCGATTTAAATAAAATACTAAAGCGTGAAGAAGTATTTGCAACGTCGGAAGAAAAGGTATATGCGGTACCATCAGTCAGATCTTGTTCCGTATTTATCTGATTGTCTCTTAATACAATTTTAATATCTACATCGAAATTAGTTATTTCGGTTGCTTTAATTGTGAATGTATTGGGCATCCCTGTTTTGAAACCTAGTGCTACCTCTTTGTTTGCGCTGATATTATTCAGGTTGTTTATTACTGTTTCTTCTCTATCAACCAACGTATAAATTTCAGGGATTTCCACATTATCATTCGACATTTTAGGAGAATCGTAACTATCATAACCATCCCAAGCATTCGCATTAGTTACAACAAGAGTTTCATCACTGTTTGTGCCATTCGAAACTTTCAAACGTAAAACCTGAGGATTGTTTACCGCATGAGTTCGCAGTAGATTATTTGAAACATCTTTGTGCGAACACATGGTGTTTCTAAAAATCAGAGATCCGTTAGAACCATCTGCGTCCACTTTTGTCCAAAATGCCTGCATAGGTGGAATGAATTGTGTTACTAATCCGTTAACACCATTGCTTGTTCCAACAGAACCATCAAAGGTGTCAAATTCCATCACGTGTCCAGTATAAGTGCGATACCACATAGTAGATCTCATGTTGGTCTTTTCCACTGCATTCCAATCTAAATAACAAGGATATGGATTACCCACCAGATTGAATCCTCTTTTTGCTTCCGTTACTCCGGTACGCGTCGGAGTTAGGGTTATAACTCCTGAATTAAGTTTAGAAGTGGAAGCACCAGTACTTGTTGAAAATGTATATATTCTATCTGAACCTCCAATATATGCTACATAACCTACACCGGGGCTAAGTGTTGTTTCATTCGTAGTTACTTTTGTATAAGTAGGTTCGGAATTTGTATTTTCAGTATAATACCACAGTTTATTCACTGGGGTTATATTTGAAACATCAAAAATAGTACTTGTTGCCCCTGATACGGGACTTGCGATATACCACCATCCACGGGTTGAAGCCCCCGATGCGCCGGTCAGATATTGTTGTACATTTACTGTTCCGTTTATATTTGTTGTTCCGTTATCTACATATGTACCGGTACCTGTAGCATCACTATTGATGGAGAAGGTTGAAGTTGTCAATGAACTTGAATTGGAAACTTCTCCACCCCTTTCGATAGTAATGCTATTAATGATTGTTGGAACATCCACCGTTAAATTTCCATTTCTCAATACTAAAAGGTCGGTACCAGCTTTTAAACCTAAACTTGAAGCTGTTGTTGTTGTTGAAACAGAGACATTGGAATTGCTAAAATATAAATCATCGATATAAGCTACAAATCCGGCAGTACTGCCCGGAGTACGACCCGATTTATCTAAAGTTAGCATTATACCATCATATATGGTATTTTGAGCAACCGATGAACCATTTGCTACATCCAGCATATCAATAGTAATGTCCTCCCATTCATTTATCTTTTTATTTAAATACTGAGGAGTTTGACCGTCTGAAATTCCTGTTTTTTTTAATGTTAATAATATCTTGGACGTGAAAGGTTTGTACAATTTTAAATGAACATATCTGTATTTCCTTGCTACTATTTCTCCAATAATTCCAATTGGTAATGGCAAGACAGGACTTGTTCCTGCTTCTTTTAATGCAACAGCATAATTTGGGTAACCATTATAGTAAGTGAACTGTAGTACTTTTGCTGAACTATTTATTGAGCTAATGGAAGGATTATCAACAATATGGATATCGACCTGACCAGCTGATACTTTTGTGAAATAGTTTGAGCCACTTTCAAAGTCAGCAATTTTGAGTTGATCCTCGGCAGATAAATTAAAAGCTGTGAAAACCATCACGATGATAAATGTAATTTTTTTCATGATATTAAATTTAAGTGTTATTTTGTGATTGAATTTAATTTTCGAGATACAATATTTAGGGCAGTTATACTTGTAAATGGAGCGGGTGAGTTAATCTTAAAAACAAATATGGTGTCATTATATTCAATGACACCATATTGAGCTCCATAATTACTTTGAAATCATGATTGTTTCTTTAAGAAAATCTTAAAGTGTATAACTTCATTTTATTTCAAGTATTCCGGGACTTTTAAAACTTAATGCACAGAACCTCATTTTCAGTTGTTGCTTTCAATATATAATTTCCTTTGCTCAAAGCTGGTATTTCGTATGAACTAGATTCGGACTTTCCATTATAAATTTGTTTCACCAGTTGCCCTTGCATATTGTAAACTTCCAGTTTGAGATTTTTGAAATCGTTATTGATCACCTTAACTTGATTTCCTCCATCATTTGTACGCAAAACTTTAATATCGGAAGTTGGATTTTTCTTAATTGAAGAAATTGCAGTAATACCATCATTATTACTAAAGTATAAATTATCTATGTATGCTATAAACCCTTCAGTACTAGCCGGAGTACGACCGCTTTTATCTAAATTCAACATGATCCCATCATAAGATGTATTCTGTGCCACAGTTGAACCATTTGCTACATTTAGCATATCAATAGTAATAGATTCCCATTCATTTATTTTTTGATTCAAATATTGAGGAGTCTGACCATCAGGAATACCGGGTTTTTGCAATGTTAATAAAAGTTTCGATTTAAAAGGTTTATAAAGCATTAAATGAGCATATCTATAGCTTCCGGTCACTATCTCTTCTACATTGCCGATAGGTAAGGGTAAGGCAACATCTACTCCTGATTGTTTTACGGCAACTGCGTAATTAGGGTACCCACTGGTGTACGTAAACTTTAGTACCTTTGCAGACGGATTTATTGAACTGTCATCCGGATTATCCACAATTTCGATAGTAACAAAACCGGCTGATACTTTTGTGAAGTAGTTTGAACCACTCTCAAAATCTGCTATTTTCAGTTGATCTACAGCAGATAAATTAATGGCTGCAAAAGCCATCACGATGATAAATGTAATTTTTTTCATAAAATTTGATTTTAAATATTAATAAAAATTGTTTTGTAATTATTAAGAAATAAGAAATTGGTTTTCGATACGAACTATGTTTCTTCTGTTATTTTTTAAAACTTAATGTTCTGTACTTTATTTTCAGTTGTAGCTTTTAATATGTAATTTCCTTTGCTCAAAACCGGAATTTTATAAGTACCGGACTCGGAAATACCATTATAAATTATTTTTACAAGTTGACCTTGCATATTGTATACTTCCAATTTAAAGCTCTTATGGTCGGCATTACTTACATTAACCAGAGATTGACCATCATTGGAGTGCACTACTATAATGCCCATACCTGAAATATGATTAGAAATATCTGTGGTAACATCCAAATCATTACTCAAATATAAATCATCGATATATGCTACAAATCCTTCAGTACTTGCCGGAGTACGACCTGATTTATCTAAATTCAGCATAATTCCATCGTATATGACATTTTGAGCTACAGATGACCCCTTTACTACATCCAACATATCAATTGTAATATCCTCCCATTCATTTATCTTTTGATTTAAATACTGAGGAGTCTGACCGTCAATAGCTGACGCTTTTTTTAGTGTAAATAATATCTTAGATTTAAAAGGCTTATACAATTTTAATGTAGCATATCTATATTTTCCCGCTACAATTTCTTCTAAATTCCCAATAGGTAAAGGCAAGGCAGGAATTGTACCTGCTTCTTTTAATGCAACAGCATAATTGGGGTAACCAGTATAGTATTTGAACTTCAGTACTTTTGCAGAATTATTTACTGTAGTAATGGAAGGATTATCAACAATCAAGATATCGACAAAACCGGCTGATACCTTTGTAAAATAGTTTAAACCATCCTCAAAATCTGCAATTTTGAGTTTATTAGTGGCTGATAAATTTATGGCAGCAAATGCCATAACGATGATAAAAGTAATTTTTTTCATACTAGTATTTCTTTTGATTTTTAGGAATAATTTAAGATTAGATGATTAAAAATTGAAAATTAAACATTTATATATAGAGTATGTTTAATTTGCTTTTAAAAAATCACACTGCAAATAAACTACCTTTTTACTACAAGTAAGTTATCCTTTTTTAATGTTTTGTTGTCAAATTCTCTCATTACAGCCCATAAAAAACAGACATTGTTTGCTTGAATTTTCAGTCTGGTATTTCTATTCTGGAATAAAACAGAGTATACTCCCCCAAAGCTATCTCTTATTCTAAAGGCGTTAATCTATAAGTACTTGTTCAAATAGACCTAATTTAACGTGAGTTCGATATAAGCATTTAATTCCATAGTTATGTTAAAATGAATAAGAGTACCATGCATCAATTATTTAATTCTATTGATTCTATTACGGTCTGCAGTGAATCTCATGTTTACTTGTTTTGAAAAAAAAATCCGGGTCAGTACTCCATCTTGGAAATTAGTTGAGATAAGCGATAATAATTTTAAAAGTTTACTTATGTTAGCTTATATTGTTGATATATTACTAATTTTGCAACCTGATTATCTATTACTTTCCTTTCAGACTAAAAAACAGACCTCAATATCTACTCTCATGATAAAACACGCCTTGGTTATTATACTTCTTATAGTTTTTACAATAGTACGAGCACAAGAACAAACATTTAATTTTAACAGTCTAACAATTAAGAATGGACTATCAAGTGGTAACGTAACATGTGTTTTGCAAGACAGTAAAGGATTTATTTGGATTGGAACTGATAATGGATTAAATAAATTTGATGGTTATCAGATTCAAATATTTAGACATAACGCTTCTACGACAAATACTATTGGAGGAAATTCGGTTCGTTGTTTGTTTGAGGATAGTAAACATAACTTATGGATAGGATTGAAAGGAGACGGTTTGAGTCGGTTAAACCTGAAATCAGAAAGATTTACTACTTTTCAAAAAACTAAAAAGTTAAATAGCTTGAGCTATAATGATGCATCGGGAATAGTAGAAGATAAAAAAGGACATTTGTGGATTGCGGTTGACCGGGGTAGTTTGGATATGTTTGACCCTGTTACTGAAATTTTTACTCATCATTATATTCCAGTCAGAAAATCCAACCAGTCCTCGAATAATGCATTTACTGATATATCATTGGATACTAAAGGAAATTTATGGTTGAGTTCATGGGGTGAGGGAGTATATTGTTTCAATATGCAAAATAAAACTTTTTTAAATCATCCTTTTTGGAAAAAAGGAGAACCTGATGAAAAGAGATGCAAACATATTTTTGATGTTTTTATTGATAAGGACAACACAATATGGGTTTCTTCAGCACATGGCGGCTTATATTCGTTGAATGAATCTCAAAATAAATATCAACAGTATACAATATCTCAACCTGCTAATAATAGCATAAACAGTCGCGCAATTCGCTCTGTCAGTGACGATGACAAAGGAAATCTTTGGATAGGTACTGCTGAAGAAGGTATCAATATCCTAAATAAAAAAACAGGACAGATTTCTTCTGTTTCTTCAAACGGAATTGGTGAAAAAAAACTACTTACTAATTCTGTAAATTGTATATATCGAGACAATAATGGTATCATGTGGATAGGGTCATCTGTTGGTGTAAATTATTATAATCAACTTTCTTCACAATTTACCTTGATTGAAAGAACATCGGATAAAATTATTTCATTAACTGAAAAACATGTTCTGTCATTATTGAAAGACAAAACCGGGAATATTTGGATTGGAGGTATAAATAGTTTAGATAAAATTAGTCCCAATCGAAAATCAATCAAAAGGTACAAGCTTAAAAATTTAAACTTTTTTGATTCTTTCAGATACAATAAAGCAATTTGTGAAGACAAAACCGGAAATATATGGATTGGAGCATATTCTAATTATTTAATGAAATATGATCATAGTAAAGATATATTTACCAGAGTGATTATACCATCTATTACTAAAACGATGGTCCCTTATAGTAATGTCTATGCTATATACGAAGACATAGATAATACTCTTTGGATTGCCACTGAATTGGGAACATTAAACTTTAATCCACGTACGGGTGTATTTATTACTCTTTTTCATAGTGGAAATATTATTTATCCCGAAGAAAAATCGCATGTTGTTTATAGAGATAGAGATAGAGAATTTTGGGTTGGTACTGAAGGTGGATTACGCAGATATACTAGCGATATGAAATTGATTACAATTTATAAAGATAACACAAATAGTAATGGGTTAACAAATAACTTTATTACCGCAATTCATGAAGATAAGAATGGTGCTTTATGGATTGGCACAATGGGTGGTCTTCATTTTTTCAATAAAAAAGAGGGTAAGTTTAAATTAATAAAGCAGACCGACAACTTATATGGTGATCCAATTTTTGGAATATGTAATGACCAAGCTGGAAATTTATGGATGAGTACAACTTCCGGAGTTCTAAAGTATAATGAAATTTCACATAAGTTTCGGTTGTATGACGAATCTGATGGATTACAAAATAGTGATTTTCAATTAGGAGCATATTTTCAAGCAACTGATGGAGAAATCCTTTTTGGAGGTAAGAACGGGTTGAATATTTTTTATCCCAACAATATAAAAGTAAACAACAGGAAGCCACCGGTTATAATAACTGATTTTCAAATTTTCAATCAATCAATTGCTCCAACTGAAAATGGAGTATTAACTAAGCCAATCGACGAAACAAAAGAAATAATCTTAAAGCATTCCCAATCTGTTATAACTTTTAAATTTGTGGCTTTAAGCTTTATTTCCCCACAGAAAAATAAATATGCTTATATGCTATCAGGGTTCGATCAACACTGGATTTATGCCTATCCAAATCAGAGATCAGCAACCTATACGAATCTGGATCCCGGTAATTATACCTTTAAAGTTAAAGCATCGAATAATGATGGACTTTGGAATGAAAAAGGCACTGAAATAACAATTAAAATATTACCTCCATTCTTGGAAACATGGTATGCGTATACACTATATGTTTTACTTTTAATCTCGATTAGTTATGTTACGATCAAATATTTTACAATTAGGGAACGAGATAAAAATGATTTAAAAATTGCAAAATTAGAAGCACAGCGAATACAAGAAATCGACGAGATAAAATTTAATCTATTTACAAATGTATCTCATGAATTCAGGACACCTTTATCATTGATTTTAGGACCACTTACTCAAATTATAGAAAAAGGGAATTTAAAGAAGGAAGATGAGAATCTTTATTCCCTGATGCATAGAAATACCCAGCGGTTACTTCGTTTGATAAATCAATTACTTGATTTCAGAAAAATCGAAGCAGGCAAATTGGAATTAAATCTGAAATATGATGATATTATAAAGTTTATTACAGGTTCCGCAAATGAGTTCGGGTTCATTGCATCGGAAAACAATATTCAATTCACTATCAAATCTTCTTTACAAGAACTTTGGATGAATTTTGATTCTGATAAAGTAGATAAGGTATTATATAATCTGATATCCAATGCCTTTCATTATACCCCTGAGGGTGGAAAAATTGATGTTGCCATTTCTAAATATCAGAAAGATGAAATTCAATTTGTGCAAATCCAGGTTTCGGATACAGGAATTGGAATTTCTGATGAAGAAAAGGAAATGCTTTTTACCATATTCTATCAGGGTAAACGCCAAAAGAATATCCGTAACGGAGGATCTGGCATTGGATTAGTATTGACCAAAAACCTTGTGGAATTACATCAAGGAAAGATTTTAGTCAGCAGTGAAGTGAACAAAGGTTCAATTTTCACTGTTCAATTACCTATTATTGTAAGCAACATTACAGAATATCAAGCTGTTGAAATGACAACATCCTCTTCTGATAGCTTTATCAATACGACTGAGTTAGAAAAAAACACAATAAGAAATACAGATCAGCAGGCTGCTGATCTGTTGCTGATTGTTGAGGATAATTATGACATGCGTTTATATGTTCAAAACATATTATCTCAACAATTTAACATTATGGTTGCTAAAGATGGTCAGGAAGGATTAGAGATAGCGCAGGAATACATCCCTGATTTAATTATCAGCGATGTAATGATGCCTCGTATGGATGGAATAGAAATGGTAAAGTTGTTACGAGATAACGAAAAAACAAATCATATTCCGATCATTCTATTAACATCACGGCAGGCAGAATCACAAATAGTTGAAGGTCTCGAAATTGGTGTTGAAGATTATATTAGCAAACCATTCTCCCCAATAATTTTGAAAGCCAGAATTCAGAATATATTAACATCGCGAAAGAAAATGTGGGAGCAATATAAATTATCTAAAAATATTGAAGAATACACTGAAAAGCTTTCGGACAGTCCTCAGAAACAAAATTTTATAAAAATTATCAGTGAAATAATAAACAAACATATAGATGAACCAGAATTTAGTATTGAAATCTTAGCAGATGAACTTCAAATGAGTGTAAATCAACTTTTCAGAAAGGTAAAAGCATTAATGGATACTACTCCCTATAATGTGATTGTTCAAATAAGGATGACACAAGCTACATTATTAATGCGCGAAAGTGACAAAAACATTTCTGAAATTTCATTGTCTGTAGGATATCAGGAGTTATCTAATTTTAGTCGTGCTTTTAAGAAATACTTTAAAGTTTCTCCTAGAGAATATAT
>Ga0302207_1000538_pt1 | contig 15378 bp, 13 predicted proteins | sample II_Fen_E2_2_FD_198792 | JGI IMG/M metagenome (GOLD analysis project Ga0302207, IMG submission 198792) | Peat permafrost microbial communities from Stordalen Mire near Abisko, Sweden - II_Fen_E2_2 | ecosystem: Environmental > Terrestrial > Soil > Wetlands > Permafrost | place: Sweden: Abisko...
CGAGGGACAGGCGTTTTTTTTGGTTGATTAGTTGATTGGTTGATTGGTTAATTGAGGTAATTAGTTTTAGGAGAATAGTAAATTGTAAATGGTAAATAGTAAATGGTAACTGGTAAATATATTCTAACTGCAAATGTATCATCCCCAACAACGCGGAACACGGAACACGGAACACTGAACATTTTCAAACCTCAAACTCCAAACCCCCTACTCTTAATTGTCACTAATTTTTGTATCTTTGCACTCCGAAAGAAATAACATACTCATATGAATTTAGAAACCATCCTTGGAACCGTAGTTGCCGACGCAATCAAATCGCTTTATAGCCTGGACACACCGGCAAACCAGATACAACTTCAAAAGACAAAGAAAGAATTTGAAGGCGACCTGACTGTGGTCATCTTCCCATTTGTGAAGGCAGCCCGCAAATCTCCCGAGCAAACAGGACAGGAAATCGGAGAATACCTGCAAAAGAACAACCCGTTAATCTCTTCATTCAATGTCATCAAGGGCTTTCTGAATTTAAGCATCAACACCAGTTACTGGCTCAAGACACTGGCTGAAATCCATACCAACAAACAATTTGGAATCACAGCAGCTACTGACGATTCTGAACTGATGATGATTGAGTATTCATCCCCGAATACCAATAAACCTTTGCATTTAGGACATGTCCGCAACAACCTGTTGGGACACAGCATCTCTGAAATCCAGAAAGCAAATGGTTGGAAGGTTGTAAAAACCAATATCGTGAACGACCGTGGTATCCACATCTGTAAATCCATGCTAGCCTGGAAGCTCTTCGGCAATGGAGAAACTCCTGAAAGCTCAGGATTGAAAGGGGACCATTTGGTAGGGAAATACTATGTGATTTTTGATAAGGCCTACAAAGCTGAAATCAAGGAATTAATGGAAAAAGGATTGACTGAAGAAGAAGCTAAAAAGTCAGCTCCGCTGATCCTGGAAGCACAACAGATGCTCCTGGCCTGGGAGAACAACAATCCTGAAGTCCGTCACTTATGGGAGACCATGAATGCCTGGGTATATGCAGGATTTGATGTGACGTATAAGAAGCTGGGGGTTGAATTTGATAAAATATATTACGAATCGCAGACTTACCTGGAAGGGAAAGGCAAAGTGGAAGAAGGGCTGGCAAGTGGCGTCTTCTATCGTCGGGAGGATGGTTCCGTATGGGCCGACCTGACCGGTGACGGACTGGATGAAAAGCTTTTGCTACGTGCCGATGGAACTTCCGTGTACATGACTCAGGATATTGGGACAGCCAAGCTGCGTTATGATGATTACCCCATCAATAAAATGGTGTACGTAGTAGGGAACGAACAGAACTACCATTTTCAGGTACTTTCTATCCTGTTGGACAAGGTGGGATTTGAATGGGGCAAAAGTCTGGTGCACTTCTCCTACGGAATGGTGGAACTTCCGGAAGGCAAGATGAAAAGCCGTGAAGGAACAGTGGTTGATGCCGATGATTTGATGGACGAAATGATTGAAGGTGCCCGGGAGACTTCACAGGAGTTAGGGAAACTGGACAACTGTACACCCGAAGAAATTGAAAGCATTGTCCGCATGGTGGGACTTGGAGCACTCAAATACTTCATTTTGAAAGTCGATCCACGCAAGAGCATGACCTTCAACCCAAAGGAATCCATTGATTTCAACGGCAATACAGGTCCGTTTATTCAATACACCCACGCCCGCATCAAATCGGTATTGAGAAAAGCCGTTGACCAGGGAATTGACTTCAGCACCATAACCGACACTGAGCTCACAATCTCAGGGAAAGAAAGTTACCTGATTCAATTGATCACTGAGTTCCCGGCAGTAGTTAAACAAGCGGGTGATGAGTTCAGCCCTGCCCTGATAGCCAATTACATTTATGAGCTGGTAAAGGAATACAATCAGTTCTATCACGATTTTACCATACTCAAAGAAGAGAATCCGAAACTAAAACAATTCAGACTGGTTCTTTCCGAATCAACAGCTTCCATCATCAAAACAGGAATGTTGTTGCTTGGGATTGAAGTACCTGAAAGAATGTAATTGTTCTATCGATAAAAATCAAAAAAGCTTCCAACGAAAGAATATCGTTGGAAGCTTTCTTTTTTACTTTAATTGATAGGAAAAGATTTATTAGTTTAAATAATTACAATCTACAAACAATTATCAATTTTATGTGTTATTTTTGTACCCATATGTGTACACAGTAAAACAATAATGATATGAGAATCATAACAACAAGGGAATTTAGAGAAAATCAAAAAAGTTATTTTGACTTAGCAGAAAAGGAACGGATTATCATTCACAGGGGAAATAACAGAAAACCTGTACTTCTAACTCCTATTGAGGAAAGTGAAGAAACTGATATTTATTTTACTGATCCTGCTGTAATGGCTTCCATCAGACAAGGAATCGAGGATGTAAAGAACGGAAAGGTTACAACTATAAAAGACCTTAAAAACATATGGGCAAATATACTGTAACCATTTCTGATGAGGCTAAAAAACAATTAGGCAAACATTATAAATCAGGTGATAAAATATTAATCAGGCGAATAGAAAGAGTATTTGTAGAACTATCTGAACACCCATTAAGCGGTGTTGGAAAACCGGAACAACTTAAATATGAATTTTCCGGACTATGGTCCCGAAGGTTAGACGAGAAAAACAGACTGGTTTATCAAGTTACAGAAAAATTGTTAGCGTATTTGTAATTTCAGCAAAAGGTCACTATGGTGATAAATGAAACCCTATAAACTAAAAAACGCCTCAATACGAGGCGTTTTTTAGTATCTGAAAGTTGTATTCTATTCTTCATCTACAACATCAACCGTTGAATCAATTTCAAAGACTGACAGCTGACGGCGGAAGATTTCGTCCAGTGATATCTGGAATGTTTCGGTATGAGCAATGCCTGGTATCAGGGTCAAACGTTCCAGTATTATTTGTAACAGGTGACGGTTGTCCTTGGCATATATTTTTACAAACATGGAGTATTTTCCGGTTGCATAATGGCATTCTACAACTTCCGGAACTTTCTTCAGTTCTTCTACCACAGAATTAAACATCTTGATTTCACTCAATGTGATTCCGATATAAGCACAGGTTTGAAAACCAACCTTGTAAGTATCAATCACGAATTCAGAACCTTTTATAATTCCTGTATTCCGAAGTTTTTGTATCCGTTGATGAATGGCAGCACCTGAAACATTACATTCGCGTGCGACTTCCAGAAAAGGAATACGTGCATCCTGGGAAATGAGCTGAAGTATTTTCTTGTCTAACCTATCAATTTGATGTTGTGCCATGGTATTTAATTTTTCCTTAATTAGAGTCGATTGGTATTATTTGTAAAAATAGAATGCAAATGTATTTAATATTTTTGTATTTCGTTCTATTTTTGCAATAAATTGATAGTTAAATGTGCAATAATATTCATTTTATCTATATTTTCCTTCATTGCAGTCTTTCATGACACTTATATAACTCTGATAACGGGATGAACTGATATACTGTTTTTCAACTGCTTGTATCACGGCACATTCGGGTTCATGCACATGGGTGCAGTTGGTAAACTTACAGTTTTTCGAGGTTTCAAATATTTCCTTGAAATAATGCCCTATTTCCGCCTCTTCCATGTCGATGGTTCCAAAGCCTTTTATGCCTGGAGTATCAATAATGTGGCCACCAGATATCAATTCAAACATTTCAGAGAAAGTGGTAGTGTGCATGCCTTTGTTGTGATAGGAAGATATCTCTGCAGTCCTGGCCATTGACAAGGGTGCTATGGCATTGATCAGGGTAGACTTGCCCACACCTGAATTTCCTGAGAAAAGGGTTGTTTTTCCGCTTAGAAATGCCATCAGTCCTTGTATGTTTTCCGAATGTAAGGCTGAAATTTTAAACACAGGGTAATCCAATGTTACGTACAGGTTCTCCAATCCTTCGAGATATTTCGTTTCCGATTCAGAATAGCGGTCTATTTTATTGAAAACAATACAAGCCGGTACCCGATATGCCTCGGCGGTAGCCAGAAAGCGATCTATAAAAACCGTTGAAGTCTCAGGGTAATTCACGGTTACAATCAGTGCTACCAAATCGAGGTTGGCTGCTAAAATCTGCGAGTGCTTGGATAGGTTCGAAGACCTACGGACAATATAATTCCGTCGGTCATCGATGGCATGAATCATGGCTGTACCGTCCTCATTTTTCTCAAACTCCACATTATCACCCACTGCAATGGGATTCGTACTTCGAATCTCCTGCAAACGGAAATGGCCTTTGATTTTACATTCAAACAATTCGCCGCTATCCGTTTTCACCTGATACCAACTGCCTGTGTTTTTTACAACTAATCCTTTCATGAATAAACCAATGAATTTATTATTTTAGCATTTACTATTTAGCTATTTACCATTTACTATTTAGCTATTTACCATTTCTCCTAAACCAATCAACCAATTAACTAATCAACCAGTCAACTAATCAACTAATCAACAAACATCCCTAAAACACTTCAGTCATCCCATTCTACAATGAGATGACTGAAAGAATGTGTTGGAGTGAATTAGCAAATTGTCATAATTTACACAGTCATAATTTCTTTTTCTTTCAACACATACAAGTCATCAATTTTCCGGATATACTTGTCATGAATCTTTTGTACGGCGGCTTCTGCATCTTTCTCCACATCTTCGGGCAGACCTTCTTTCACCATTTTCTTGAAGTGTTCGATGGCATCCCTGCGGGCATTGCGTACACTTATTTTGGCATCTTCACATTCTGCCTTCGATTGTTTTGCCAGTTGACGACGACGGTCTTCTGTCAGTGGAGGAATACCCAACCGGATCGTTTCACCATTGTTCATAGGTGTAATTCCGACATCAGAGTTCAGGATTGCTTTTTCAATGACTGAAATCAATCCTTTTTCATAAGGTTGAATGCTGATTGTCTTGGCATCAGGTGTGGTAATGGTAGCAACATTCGCAATAGGCACATGCGCACCGTAATAGTCCACCTTTACGCCATCCAGGATGCGGGGATTTGCTTTTCCGGCACGAATGTGGGCCAGTGCCTCATCCAAAAACAACACTGTTGCTTCCATGTTATCTTCGGCACGTGTAAGATATGGTTTTACTTCTTGCATATTATTGGTTATTTAGTAGATTGGGTGATTAGTTAATTGGGTGATTAGTTGACTGGTTGATTAGTTAATTGGTTAATTGGTTAATTGGTTTAGGAGAAATAGTAAATAGCTAAATGGTAAATTGTAAATTAATTTCTTACCAGTGTTCCTATTTTTTCACCCAGCATGACCTTTTTCAAGTTGCCCACAGTGTCCATGTCGAAAACATAAATCGGCATGTTGTTTTCCTTGCACATGGTGGTTGCTGTCAGGTCCATCACTTTCAGGTTCCTGTGGTATATTTCGTCGTACGTTATTTCTTCAAATTTCACAGCCGTCTTATCCTTTTCAGGATCGGCAGTGTAAATGCCATCAACCCTTGTTCCTTTAAGCATCACATTAGCTTCAATTTCGATGGCACGAAGGGAAGAAGCTGTATCGGTTGTAAAGAATGGATTCCCGGTCCCGGCAGAGATAATGATTACTTCACCCCTTTCCAGACCTGCAACAGCTTTTGGTTTGCTGTAATATTCGCCTATCGGTTCCATGCAGATGGCAGTCAATACACGTGATTTCACACCCAGGGCCTGCAAGGCGGAGTTTAATGCCAGGCTGTTGATTACAGTAGCAAGCATACCCATATGGTCGCCCTGCACGCGATCAAACCCTTTGGATGTTCCGCTGAGACCACGAAAGATATTTCCGCCACCAATAACAATGCCTACCTGTACTCCCATACCGGCAATTTCTGCTATCTGGGAAGCATATTCACCCAATCGTTTCTCATCAATACCATATTGCTTTTCGCCCATAAGCGATTCACCGCTCAATTTCAACAAAATGCGTTTAAATGCTGCCATATATTTAATTTTTAGCAAAAGTAACTGATTTGTCTCGTATTTGCAAATGGAAGGAAAAATTTGTAATAGAAAACAGAAGGGTAGTTTTAGTCTGGCTAACTTAGTTATAGAGCCCATTCAGATTATCATTATTTTTATGACAGTTTTTTCATTAACAACCTTCAAAAAAACAACAAGTTTAAATGTTGTATATTCATCAAAAAATACTGACTCAACTTTGGATCGAGTCAGTATCTTTAGATAATAAATTAAAATTCTTTTTAATGCTTTATAAATTTCAATAATACATTTCCCTTTTGTGATTGGAGTTTCAATAGATAAAAACCTTCCTCAAGTTGTTGGACAGGAAAAACGAATTGTTTCGCACCATAATTATCCAATGTTCTTGACAGAATAGTTTTACCCGATACATCCAGAACTGAAATAACAGATACAGACATCTCATCATTCAGGTTGATGAAAAGTTCTTTATTTACAGGATTCGGATAAATTGATACCGGCACATTAAGTGGATTTTCTAAACCTGTAGACAAACTTTTGATAGTCACATAACCTGACTTTACTTTCACTGTTGGGCTTCCTTCATTCAATAACAGGTTGGTACAATCCATGTAAAAAGCATCACCAATTGCCAGGGTATTATTGAAGAATATTTTGAAATTTAAAATTTTACCAGTATTTACTAATGGCACTGCGGTTGACATGGCAAAATTATTTTGGTTCTTCCTTGTTTTATTGGCAACAAGCCAGCTATTTGTAAGTGTAGCGGAGTTCAAGATTTGAATGCTGTCAATTTTACTAAATTGACTGGATGCATTCCCCGAAATTGAAACTATGCCCTTATTCGTAGAATTTGAACCCAAATCAATCGGGAGTAACAAAACCAGATGATCTATTATGGCTGAAGAATCACGGACATTCACCCATGTATCGTAAATAGTAACGACACTAATGGCCTGCGCACCATATACATCTTTGACATGAACCCTGGTATTTCCTCCCGAAATGGCAGTTAACTTACCCGAACTGTTAATTGTTGCCAGTGAAGTGTTATCAACAGTCCATACATAAGGAGCAGTTCCTCCTGAAACTGAGTATTGTTTATCTTCTCCTGAGAACATTTCGACTCCACCCGTTGACGAAAGATACAATGTAGACAATGGTTTGATAGAAAAATATCCGTTTCTGCTTTTTGGAACCAGTGTTTCATTGATAGTAGCATCCTCAAAACTAATATACGTAGCACCACCTGAAATATTGGCAATATTAAACCTGAATTTAAATAATTGCCCACTACTCACAATGCCCTTTGATGCAGCATAACTAATAATGACTCTTCCCGATTGTTTCTTATATTCAAAATTTGCATTTCCGGAAAGGATAGAATTAGTTGTTATCAATGAATCAAATGAAATTATATTCTCATCATACGTAAATGCAAACCTGCCTGCAAGCATAGTTGTACCATCCAGATTATCTAAGCTCACTGGAATATCAACGTAATTATTCTGATAAAAACTGGTGTCGCGCACATTAGCCCTGAAACTTCGACAATCCATATTCCCTGATTCTCCATGATAGCCTTTTGAATCTGTAGAAATCACTTTTACCAGGCCGCTTTTCAGGATAGTCAACATTCCATCCGCCGAAATGGACGCAATGTTGTTATCACTCACCGACCAGGAATAAGGAGATGTCCCTCCCCAGGTACTGAATTGTTGGGTTTCGCCAATATTGTAGATACCACTTCCAGGGCTTACGTTTATAACCGGTTTGGGTGAAATTGTAATGTACCCGTACGTCAGAGTAAGAACCGGAGTTCCTTCGTTGAAATAATTGCTTGTTACTCCGTTTTGAAATTGTAAATAATTACTATTTCCAATTAATACCAGTTTAATATTTAAAAGCACGCCTTTACCCGTTAGTGGTGTCGAACCGGCACCCGCTACTGTAAAATAGCCGGAGTATTTTTTAATGCTCAAATCCATAAAACCTGAAGATATTGTTCCGGTTGTATTGACATCCAATAGCTGAACATCAGTATTGCTATAGGATATCGCAAACTGATACGCGATCACATTGCTTGCCGTCAGGTCATCATCCACATACAAAGGAACCGTAAGAGTATCCCCAACAACTCCGGCCAGGTTGGGTATCCTGACCTGAATTGCCCCGAGGAACTGCCCTACCCCTAGAATCAGGAGTAGAGCCATAATGATTTTCCGTTTCATAATCATAATTTTTTAGCTTGTGAAAACGGTTATTCAACTATTATTTTTTGTACCTGGTTCTGATTTCCTGAAATCATTTTCAGGAAATAAACCCCTTGCTTCAGTTGATCCAATCGGATAGTATAATCACCTGTACTTTGTACGGCATTTACCAACAGGGCAACTTCTTTACCTGTTAAATCAAACAGTGAAATCCTGACTTGATTTCCATTTTCAGTTACATGGTAATAAACTTTTGATGTCGTGTTTACAGGATTAGGATATACCCTCAGGTCATTCCAATTAGTATCAAGCGCTGTCAATCCGGATGCCACATCGCCTATTTGTATGGTTTTTGGAATAGCAAATTGAGTAAAATCTGTTTCGTTAGCAAGGAACTTGTTAATGCTTAACGTGGTCACAGTACTTTGCATCCAGTTACCTACCGGCTTAAAAGTGATATTGGCAACTTCGGCCTGTACAGGTAGTTTTTCAGTACCGGCAACACTTATCATAAGTTTTCCGGTCACTTTATCAATGTTTGATAAAAACAACCTATCAGGGATATCTTTTCCAATGGAAACTGAAACCGGTTCGATAAAAGGCACATCGAATGCAGTTGCGATATCAAGCGATATAGTTCCAGAACCGTTTGTTACATTTACAGGAATTGTAAAAGAATGGTCTGCATTTTTCGTAATATCGCCAAATGAAAGAACCACATCGGCGGCTACTGCCCGACTCTTCATTTCTGAAGGAAATACACTGTTTATGCCGGCAACATATTGAAGGATAAGTGAAGCATCAAAGGAGGTGACACTACCATCACTACTTACATCGGCGACTTTTAGTTGAAGTGGTGACAATGTGAGGGTACCTACTTTATATTGGAGAACTAACGAAGCATCATAAGCCTGGATGATTCCGTTCAAACTGACATCACCCATTAGCGGATTCATTGACCCTGTTGTTTTCCATGGTGAATAAATCACCTTATCTGAAACGACTCCTCCTTTTCCTCCCAGATTGGTTGAAACAGTCGGTCCACTGTTATCACCCCACCAACAATTGGTTGCATCAACATTAAATGATTTGTTCACATTGTTCACAGCATTGTAGCCGTTGTTGAAGAAATCACAATTATTGATTTTTGGATTCGAAGCCCCGTTAATCACCACCCCATTATTGTTTTCTGAAATCAGGCAGTTGGTAATAAGCGGACTGGCTGCACTCATGGAAATAGCACCATCAGTATTGTAATAACCAGTGTATTTAATAATGCAATGATCCAGCTTACATAAATTATCAAGTGCCACATCTTCAAAATTAATCCCACTCCAATGATACTGGGGTTTTGGATTGGTAGCTGTACTGTCCGAATTGGTATCCCCTGCATAAAAATCGTCCTTAATCGAGGTGAATACAATGGTGCTATCGGGAGTTGCCCCTCCTAATGCCAGCAATCCACGCTTTACATCGAGCAATGCCCAGTCTGCAAATTTGCAGACAACACCCGGCTTTATTGTTAAAGTAACACTGGTACCAATGGTATAATTTCCCGAGAAATAATACGGGATATTATTAATCCCCGCAAAGTTTTTCTTACCCAGGGTTGCATCCTGAACCAACTCTTCGGAAATGACACCTATTGCTTTATAAGTCGTACCCAGGATTGCATTTCCTGATGTTGTTACAGGATAAGATACCAAAGACAAACAAATTGGTGTATAAACCAAATCAATAAACGAATTGTTATCGACCTTCGGATTAGATACTCCATTGAGAACTATTCCCCACTTGCTGTTCATAAACTTGGAATGTTGTATGGATGGTGAAGCCTGCAACAATTGAATCCCCCGGTCATAATAATTAAATACTGCATAGTTTATGGTACTCGAATCATTACTGATATCCTCAAAAGTCAATGCATATCCATTCATATTATTTTTATTAGGTACTACCGACAATCCATTATTATTGGTATCCATAGGGTTGCCATAACCATCATCGGACATATTGGTAAATACTACAGGTTTGGCAGATGTTCCATTAACGGTTAACTGCCCTGCCACATCAAATATGGATTGATTATCGGACTTGATGACTATCCCTGCAGGAATGGTTATATGGGTGCCCGAATTCACACTGTTCGTACCATAGAAATAATAGGTCATGTTTGGATATCCTGGAAAATCACGAATCGGAATAGTAGCATCGACCGAATAATTCTCCTTCACCACACCTATCGCAATGATACCAATATTGGAAATCGTGATATTACTAAAGGTTGGATTTGCGAACATACTCAGGTTCACCGGTGTATAAGTAATGTTATTAAATTCACTGTTTGTAATTTTGGGAGTTGCACTTCCGTAAACTCCAACAGCACATGAACTCGAATGTTCTATCTTGCAACTATCAATCACCAGTTTAGCATTATACACATTCACATTGCCATAATTTCGGTAGGTTCCATCCCAGTTATAACCACTGCCCCCATAATTTAAAATGCAGTTCCGCATCAAATTGGTGGCATCCAGTCCAGAGTTATTAAACTGGATTTTATCCCAGTTTCCTCTTCCCGGAGCGGAAATGTTGCCATCACCGTTTGTATCGCCTCCTTTCGAGTCATCACTGATGGAGGTAAATACAATCGGTAAAGCTGCTGAGCCCACCGCTACCAGGGCTCCGTTGACACTTATGCCATTGTAATAATTTGGAAATTTGATTACAACCCCTTCCTTGATAGTCAAAGTGGTATTGGCCATTACAGTCAGGTTGTCAATAATATAAGCTATATTGTAAATTCCTCCCACATCACGCCGGGTCAGTGTAGCGTTGGTCGACAGATTCCCTTCTATTATCCGGATTCCGTTACTGCCATTCCCCAGCGAGGCAAAAAGCGGAGACGTAAAATTAAAAACAGGATTAGAAGTGAGTGACATAGAAATAGGATCAAGCCTACAATTTTTAATTGTTACATTGTTTGTGCAGTCAGGAGCTGATGAGCCTTCAAAACGCAACCCGAAATTATTACTATTACTTATCAGGCTATTAGAGACCGTATTGCTTGCATCTGAAAACGTGAGTATCCCAGTGTTTCCATCTCTTCCACCATAATATAAATTACAATAGTTGATCTTACTGAATACATCATCAGTCGTACTTCGAAAGTAGATACTTCCCCAGTCCCCTTTTGCCGGTGCGGTGGCATTTCCATCATTACGGGTATCACCTGGCACTCCGAAATTATCATCATTGATAGAGGTAAATGTTATGGGGTCAGTCACCAAGCCATCTGCTTTGAACCCTCCGTTAACATAAATATTATTTTGCATTTTCATCACGATGCCCGGACTAAAAGTGACATCAATGCCGGAGCTAATGGTCAGGTCTCCGAGCAATACATAGCAGATATTAGTGAAACCGGCAACATTTCTTTTGCCCAAAGCACCATTAATTCCAACAGTTTCTCCGATAATTCCCAACGCTGTCCACCCATTATTTACAAATGTAATATTGGTGAATGTCGGATTGGCCGATATTGATAGTGCAATCGGAGTATACAATGCATTCGTAAATTCAGTATTCTGTACAACAGGGTTTGAAGCCTGGAATGCAAAAAGTCCGTAAGTATTATCCTTTATGACACAATTGGTGATGGTTGGAGAAGCATTTACGGTGGTTACTGCCCCTCCACTGATATACTGTGTATAATAACGGCCGCTCATGCTGGCATACTTCACCTGGCAGTTATTGAGCAGACACTTTGTATTATCACTCGTACCCTCGAATATAATACCGCTCCAGTCTCCCCTGATAGGATTCGTCTGAGTACCATCTTTGTTAGTATCCTTCGGATTTCCATGATTATCATCCTTCGAGGAAGTGAAGATAATCTGGTTACTGCCCGAGCCTCCATTGGCTATCAATGCCCCCGCAACTGTTATAGCAGAGTAGTAATTGGGACATTTAATTACAATCCCCGGATCAATCGTCAGAGTTAAGTTTACTGGGACATTTACCTCGTTCAGCAGGAGGTAAGTAACATTGGGTATTCCTGTCACATCCCGTTGTACCAGGTGCGAATTGGCTGCTAATGTTCCTCCCAACAGCCCGATGGCATCGTATTGGTTATCCGAAAACGAGAAGGTATTGTTTGAGAATACAGGGTATGAATCAAACGACATGGCAATAGGTACTACCTGGCTGCTGGCAATGGTATTGTTAGTAAATGCCGGTTTACTTACCCCGGTTATTTCGGCCCCGTAATAATTATTGGATAACGAACATGAATCTATCGTCGGACTGGCATTTTCATTGACAATGCCTCCTCTGTTGCCACTTCCGCCAAAGTTAACATCGCAACGCCTTAATACACATTGGGCAGCAATGGATCCAACTCTGAAATAAATGCCTCCCCACGAAGCTCGGGTAGGAACTGTGGCAACCCCATCAGCATTAGTATCACCACCTACATTATCATCCTTGTCGGTAGTGAAGATTATCTTATGGTTTTTGGCTGCAATAGCTTTCAACACCCCATCCACATAAATCCAGTTGTTGCATTTCAGGGCATTTCCACTGGCTATGTTCAGCACACCTGAATTTTGGATAGTAAAGCTGGAAATAAACACATAGGGTATGGTGAGGTAATCCAGGTTCCAGGTGCTGTTTATCGAGTAGAAGTTGATATAAGCAGCATCGTGCTTATTCCCTGTGAAGTTGTTTCCACTAATGTTATGCAGGACTCCTGAGTTATTAAAAACAATTGGCCAGTCACATCCCGAGATAGAAGAATTGGATATGGATACAGTTATTAAGGCATCTAACAACACCCCTGCACTTAATGAATTGCTTACAGAAGTACTATTGCTCAGGGTAAGATTCCCGTTATAAGCATAGAAAGTACCGTATCCGTTTTTCCCTCCATATTGAATATTGCAATTATTCATGGTTACATTGCCAGCATTGGAGCCGTCACCCACTTGGATTCGGTCCCAGTCTCCTTTTGTCTTGGTGGCCAGGTTAGAAGTAAATTCTGCTCCTGTGGCATTCATCGTGCCATACACATATATTCCCTGATTCGAATTGAACCTTACCGAAACACCGGATTCAACGGTCAGGGTAATAGCCGAATTAACGGATACATTTCCAGTTACTACATAAGGACTGTTTGCTTGTGTCCAGGTCGTGTTGGTTGTAATCGAACCCGAAACATCAGTAGCATTTACGTTTGACAATCCAACAAAAAACGTAAGAATTAAAAAAATGTCATTTTTTTTCATTGCAGTTTTAATTAAGTTATTTGATAAAGTTTAAAAATTCCATTAATTATGTAATGCGGATTTTTTAAGACATTTCAAGTGGTTTTACAAACACCATATCAGGTTTTTTATAAAATACCGACTTAATTTATTGAGACAACAAGAAACCCGTAAAACTCTTTTTACAGATGGCATCATTCATTAAGATAAAAGATCAACAGCACATGTCAAATGGAAGTAATCGAAATTTCATTAAATGTTTCAGCTAAATGAATGAATTGTAAATTTCAATCAAATGCATTTCACTATTATTTAAATGTCTGAAAATAAAAAAAAGTAGGATAAAACGTTTGAAAATAAAAATATAAGTACAGCAAAAAATAAAAACTAAACTCTAACAACTTATTTATATGAGCCATAGAAAATAAATATTAGACATCTTGGTAACTGAGTAAGTTAAATATTCAAACAGATTTATCTTTAAAATTATTATTTTTACAACATCCTGAATCAACATGTCTATCCCGGTTTTTATCTGGGATTGAGATTTAAAAATTAGGAACAAATTATTGACTTGTTTTGTTTACCCTTAGTTTTATATTTCACCTAAATTAAAAGGAGTTCAGAACTTTCCAAAACGCGTTACATCAAACAGGCAGGACTTCGAGAATTGGCTCAAATAACAAGGGTATCCCAAGACCACATTTTTGGCTTTTCAGATTCGACCTTATATTCAAACAATTAACAAATTAGATTAACATAAATAATAAATTTCAGGTTCCAAATCAAACTTTTCCTATAAAATTGAACAGAATTCAAAGCGTTACAGAAATACAACCCTATACCATTAATTCATATCATGTTAAATATGTTATAACATTTTGGTGGTTTAAAATAGAATCGTACATTTGGGTACTTTAATGCAGTAATGCATCCTGAAAGGTATACAGTATGTTTTTTCCGGTGCGTGTTACTGAAATCATGAGACTACCCTGCAACTACTTCAACGAATGAAGTTGAAAAAACCTTTTTCTTACAGATTTTAAAATCGAACGCATGATTCCAACCACCCACGATCGGGAACGATCAACGTATACACTTCATTATTTAATGACTACTTTGGTACTGTTGTCCATTGCAGCATCTGCATTTTCAGAAACATCATACAAAAAGAACATTTATTCTGCCTTTATAACCCACGACATGGCGAAATGGGAAAACGTGATCCATACCATGGAATCGGTAAATGCCACCAAAACCGTGGATCAGAAGCTGGAACTCATCAATTATTATTACGGGTACATCGGTTGGCTAATCGGGAAGAAAGAATTTAAAAAGGCAGGGAAACTGATTCCAAAAGGTCAAAAACTGATTCACCAGGTACTGGAGATGTCGCCTAAAAATGCCACTGCCTATTCCTTCAAGGGTTCGTTCCTTGGATTTGAGATTGGGATTGACAAGTACAAAGCACTCTTCCTGGGTCCGGAGAGCAAGAACTGCATCAACAAGGCCCTGAAACTTGATCCGCAAAACATGCAGGCTCTGATTGACAAGGGAAACCTGCTGTATTATGCCCCTTCGATGTTCGGCGGGGATAAGCAGGAAGCGCTGGGTTATTTTTTAAAGGGAATTAAAGTGATGGAACGGAACAAAGAAATCAACCAGAGCTGGGTGTATCTCAATTTACTGACCATGATAGCCTGGGTGTACGTGGATACCCACAAACTGGAGGAAGCGAAACTCACCTACGAAAAAATCATGCACAACGAGCCGGACATCAACTGGGTGAAGGATGGTCTTTACCCGAACCTGCTGGCGAAAATGAAGACTTAAGAATAAAAGTACAACCCTACCAGACACAATAATATTTAATTATAGTGTATCCTATTGTGTCTAGTG
>Ga0302207_1000539_pt1 | contig 15358 bp, 11 predicted proteins | sample II_Fen_E2_2_FD_198792 | JGI IMG/M metagenome (GOLD analysis project Ga0302207, IMG submission 198792) | Peat permafrost microbial communities from Stordalen Mire near Abisko, Sweden - II_Fen_E2_2 | ecosystem: Environmental > Terrestrial > Soil > Wetlands > Permafrost | place: Sweden: Abisko...
CATATCACCATCTCCTACCGCTGCAGGATTAAATGATGAAATATGAAACATATACTGACTCAACTGCGCATCAAATTGTGAAAATACATACCCTATGCTGATAAGTAAAAATAAAATACTTAATACTACTTTCTTCATAGGGATATTTGATAATTTTTCGCTCACAAGCTATGCTAATTTCTATTTTGACAATTGTGATATTTATCAAACTCAAAATCTATCAAAAAATTGTTTTGTTTAACATTTTTCTTAGAATTGAATGTCTTTTGATTAAATATTTCAATCTAAAGTCAAAACAGAGGCTAGATAAACCTGTGTTAATACTCCTCTTCGTTAAAAAAGAAATCTTCTTTGCTCGGATAATCCGGCCAAATATCTTCAATACATTCATAAATTTCTCCTTCATCCTCGATTTCTTGTAAATTTTCAATAACCTCAAGAGGGGATCCGGAGCGCATAGCATAATCTATCAATTCATCTTTTGTGGCTGGCCAGGGCGCATCCTCAATTTTTGAAGCTAATTCCAATGTCCAATACATAATCAGCTCGTTTTTTAGTTAAATAAGTTTAGTTTATTTTATTTCTAATTTTGTGCAAAAATAGGGATTTTTTTTATTAATCGTGCGTTTTCCATGAAATTTCTTCACCTTCATTTTCAAGGGTAAAATACCGTGACAATGCAAAAAAATAATCCGACAATCTATTTAAATAAATAATTATTTGATTATCAACTATATAATAAGATGTTACGTCAAAAAGTCTCCGTTCAGCCCTTCGGGCAATGGTTCTGCAGACATGACTTAAAGCACCTGTCTGGGATCCTCCTGGTAAAATAAAAGCATTCAGTATCGGTAACTTAGCATCAATCCGATCAATTTCAGCTTCAATTTGCTCAATACTTTCACTTTTTAAAATTGATGCCTGTTGAAGTGTGACTTTTGAGGTGTCAGTTGCCAGATATGATCCGATGGTGAACAAATTATTTTGAATATTCCGCAAAAAAATCACTTCTTGAGTCCGAATCGGATAGGTTGTAAGCAGCCCAATGAAAGAATTCAACTCATCAACTGTACCATATGCTTCTATTCGTACATCATTTTTTGGCACCCTGGTCCCACCAATGAGTCCAGTCTGACCTTCATCCCCTGTTTTTGTATATAATTTCATAATAACCGAACATTATACTTTTTGTAATTAATACTTTCCATTGCCTGTTCAACTTGGTTTAAAAACGCATTTTATAGTGTTTTTTTTGTAAGTCGGTATTAAAAAATACTATTCCAAGTTGGAATAAGTCAATAGTTGCTGTGACCCGCGAATGTCCTTTAATCATTTTCCAGGCCGTTTCCATATCCTTCGACCAATAAATATCGTCGACAACCAATACTGTATCATTATGTACTTTTTGCAAACACTGCTCAAAATAGTTTACAACAGCCTCCGATTTATGATTTGCATCGATGAAAACCAAATCCAATTGATTGAACATATTCAACACTTTTAAAAGTGTTATATCAATGTCACCAACAACTATTTGTATATTTTTAATATTTAGCGTTTTAAAATTATCAACAGCTATATTTGCTACTTGTTGACACCCTTCCAAACTAACACAAAGCATGGAGGAGGATGGAGATGCTAAATAAGATGTGGTTAACCCCAACGAAGTTCCGAACTCCAATGTATTCTGAGTTTTACTGTACACAGATAATCTATAAAGCAATTGACCATATTTTGCAGATTTAATAGATTTATGTGCAATTTCTGAAATGTTTTTTTTTACCTTTTTCCCGGTTCCAAAATCCGTAATATCCAATACCCGTTTATCTTTTTTTAAAAGCGAACGTAATATTTCAATTGAAGAAAATATATAATAAGTACTTTTATTATTTAATACAAATTCTGTAAAATGGAACACAAATGGTGAATGGACTCCAAATCCATGTGTGTTCTTTGCAGTGATGAAATGGAGGAAATACTTAAACGCAATTCTTAATCGATTCATGATGCACAAAATTAGAAAAAAAATTGATATAACAGATACATTAACTACTTTAAAACTGGTACGATTTAGTCAAAACAACGAAAACATTCCCGTTTTAGTGTTTTAAAAACTAAACAGACAATTATTTGTAGAATTTTTCTTGGTATGAATACAAGCATTTGACTCTTATGGGGAGTTGAAATAAAAATTAAACAGAAAAATAAAGTGGCTGTCAATTCAAAAACAAACTCACTTTGTTTAATTACAGGATGGGGTTATTTCAAATCAGACTTTTAAAAACTGTTTTAGAATCTTTAGAATGGTTACTAACGTGATAAAATGTGGATAAAATACGATATCAGTTATGGCTAAATGAAAAATATCATTCGTAGATTGAAAAAAGGACAATAGAGTCTAGCGGCTCTATAACGATTTAGGTGGGGGCCTTGATTTTACAACATGGAAAGGGACAGACTTCATCGAGGCTTTTAATTACGCTTTTACGGTGCTCTAAACAATAAAAAACTATGAAAGTTGATAATTTATTTTTTTAATACTGTAAAGAATACAAAATTTAAATCGGTTGGATCAAAATACATTTAGAGCATTAGATACAGAATCAATGGGTAGTTTTGCTTTATGAGAACAAAAATCAGAACATTAATGACTCTACAAAACTACCTATACCTACACTCTTCTTACTCGTATCCTTCTCTTTGCCTATTTTAGGTAAAAAAAGACTAAAACCGGAAGTAATTCATTCATAATCCATAGATAATCCGTACTTAAATATATACGGGTTATGTACGGGTTATATACGGGTTATGTACGGATTATATACGGATTATCACAAAATCGGATACGACCAGGTATAGATTAGACGGTGAATTGGTAATATGCAGTGATGAATTGATCACTTTGGTTCATGAAAGCAAACTCGACGCAACTCTTAGAAACTCCGTAGGAGACTATTTTTTGAATAGGTTTGTTGACAACTGAATTCGGGGAATTGAAACGCCTATAAGTGATTCATATACAGATATATCTTGGGTTATAAACCTAAAACTCATATAGTGTTTTCAACTCAGTTAAACCGCATTTTCACCGAAACAAGTAAATTGACAAAAGAGTTTACCTACCCAATTCGGTAGAGAGCAAGTATAGCAGAAGCTGGGAATAATTCTGCTAAAAAAAAGAGTACATTCAGAATATAAAAAGTACTTAGAGCTTTAAACCGATTAAAAATTTTGGTTTAAATTTAATTAGTATCCAAGAATAAGCTGAGTAGTAAGCTTAGTTGATTGCGTGATCGCTTTCGACAAGTAGGCACCTATCGGCAATAAAACAGGGAAAGTACTTATTGTATTGGCGCTAAATTGCAATTTCAAAATAAAACGTCCGGTAATATCATAAAGATATAAATATCCGTTCTGACTGCTTAGATTATTTACTATGATTGTATTCTTTGAATTAAAGACAGATAAAATATGTATGTCCTTGTCAGTCGATTTATCAGAAATATCTGGGTTTGCTGGTGATGCAATTATCTTAAATCGATTTTCTTCCATCGTACCGGATTTAGAATGAAATGTGTAAGAAGATTTGTCTGCTGTAATTTCAACCGTCTTATTTTCAATCAAATCCATTAAATAAATATTCTGATAACAGGTAGCAATATTGTTTTGATTAAAAGTCATGGTATAGATTGTATCGATGCCAGCTTTAAAACCCAGATAAGTATTGTTAATGTCGTTGCTAGAAATCACCTGATAGTCGGCATCTTCCTGTGAAGCATAAATCTGAGGCAACAGGGACGATCCCAAAAGCTTGTATCCATCCCAACCATTATCAAAGCCACGGGTACAGGTTGGTTCTGTAAATAGCCACATTTGGTCACCCAAACAGGAACCTATCACATCAATTCGAGTAAACACTTTTTCAGCAGCATGCGCACGCTGCAACGATGAATTTTTCACAATAGTCCCGGTTGAATTATAAGGAATAGAAACTGTCGCAGTAGGCCCCGGGGTTTTTACCATAACCAAAAATGCCTGCATAGAGGGAATAGAAGCAGGTATGTCACTGCCAGCCTGATCCTGAGGAATAGCCAGATATTGACCCGGGGCATTAGAATTACCTTCTCCATTTGAGTCATTATTGGACCAATCCGTTTTCGAACCGGTATTATACAGGTAAACAGTTTTTTCCATTCCATCACCAAAAGTGAGCGAATTGGCTATCATTTCAGTGTTTTTAATATTGATTGCAGAAGTATAAGGGTTTGCAATCAGATGCTGTCCCTTATAGGTGGCTTCAAGAGTACTCGATAATTCAGCTGAATTATAATTTCGATTTTCCAATACTCCTTCAAAACGAATAGTTTTAGGTACTTCCTGAGTAATTTCATATCCTGTGAATGACGTCATCTGGGATTCATTTTGTAACTGCACCCAATGGCCAGCAACAGTTGTACTATTTTCGTGCATTTCACGTACATACGACCCTGAAAAAGTTGGATTTGCTATTATTGATTTAAGCGGTATTCCAAAAAACTGCCAGCGGTAGGATCCATTTACCAGGGAAGCCTTGGTATACATCTCAACGGTTGCAGGAACTTCTGGATCCTGATTGACAGTATTATGAAATATTAATGATCCATTCAATTCCGTACCTGTCGGACTGGATTTAATTACCAGACCTGAGACACCTGCATTGTTGATAATTTTACCTTTCACTTCAATCAACTTTTCAACCGGGATTATCAATTGACAACCAGCACATATGGTTAGTAATTGCTCAATCATTAGGTCCGAGAGAAACGAAACCCCTGATGCATTATTAATGCCTAAAGAATATACCTTGGCACCCCAAAAGGCTCCTGAAGGAATGGATTGAAAGGTTTTCCCTGAAAATACGATGCATGAATTTGTCGATGTAGCGTCTATTTTTGCTCCATTTGTTAAGTTCAGATTACCTTTTACAGTCAAAACTTTTCCATTCGTGTTCAGTTTAGTGTCTGATTGATTAATAGATATGTCATTGACTGATCTGTCTTGGTCCAGAAAACAATCATGTATTGGATGATCATCAAAAATGATATTTGCATCAGAAACAGGCACTAAACCCCGTGTCCAATTATCTGGAATATTCCAATCAGTACTTGTAGATCCCTTCCATTTATTAATGCTATAAGTAACAGTAACAACATTAGTTTCAGCAGTTCCAGCCCAGTTACTCATGCAGGCGGATTTGGCCAGTCTCTTAAACATTGTAGTTTCTGTAATTTTATCCGGCAAGTAAGAAGAAGTATTGCTGTTGGGAATATCAGTCCAATTCACAAATGGAGACTGTGCTTTTTGCCACTTATATTCCAGTTGTCCCGAGTAACCGCTTGCAGGAGTTATGTTGGTTATCAAAGCCGGGGTATTATTATCCCAGACAGTTTGATCTGCAGAAATCGAGCCACCGGAAGTTGGGTTAATGCACGGTAACTCATAAGCCCCTAAAGTTGGTGAGGACACATCGCGTAGAGTACCGTTTATATCTGATGTGATCCCTGGAATGGGAGTTCCAATTTTAAGTGCTGCATTCATAGGCATAAAACTGGTAGTAGAATTATACTCAGGGTCTACACTTATTGAATTAGCATCCTGACCAGAAGCATTTTTCCAATCATCGAAAGTTAATCGATCTGCTGAAAAATGTCCGATAAAACTTCCTTTTCCAATCACATATATGTCGTTTTTATTGGATTTAATAGAATTTAGTGCATTATGTATATAGAGTCCGTAATGTTTTGCAGTATCAGAGATATTCGCTCGAGCATTGAGGATAATATTATTTAAAACATTTGTAGTTCTTGTTCCACTTAAATAAATACCATAACTTCTTTTGTTTGTTGTAATAGAGTCACCAATATAAATAGAATTAAAATTTAAATTAGTTGTTTCTTGATTGTATATATGGATCCCTTTATAAACCAATTCTGATTGAGTTTTACCACCATTCAGAGAAATTGAATTATTATAGATATTTAAAACATCTCCACGTGAAGTGATACAATTGATTCCAATTACACCTGAACTTTCTGTTTCTGAAGTGAGTGTTCCTGTATTGCATTTAATATCGTGAATTTTATTATTGAAGATATTGATAGTTCCTAAATTACTGTTTAAATTTATGCCTTTAAAATTATCTCCTGTACTAATAGCAACAGTATTATGAATGTCATTGTTCGAGATAATAGTATTTGTAAAAATTCCACCCTCCAGAAAAATGGCATTTTTGATGAAATTAGTAAATATATTATGATCGATTAGAGTCCCATTTGTAGTCGATGCTTTCCCAGTTAAAAAAACACCTAGATCTGTTGCTGAAGAATTATTGGCAGATGATATCAAACAAAAACTAATAGTATTATTATTCATGGAAATGCTGGATGAATTATAGAATGTTATTACGGCTGAATTAGTTGAATAATTGTTTCCATAAATTGAAGTTCTTGTAACAATATTGTTTGAAGCACCATTACAAAACTCGATGACACCAGAATTGCAATACCCATCCAGCCTAACCATCGTCAGACTGTTTGTGCCATCGTTTAATCCATCGATGTGAAGTCCTTTAGTTCCGTTTAATTTAAGGCATAGTTTTATGTTCGGAATTAAAACTTCGAAGGTGATTTTTATTTTTCCTACCGGATGAATCGTTACAATAAACGGACCTCCACTTCCTTCAGTCCAGGCATTTAAAGAGTTTTGTCCTGTTTCCGATAGATCTGAGATTATATTTACTAGTAGATTCCCGTTTACCTGCCCTGAATTTAATTTTTCAAATAAGCCATTTACTCCAGTAAGTGTGGAATAATCGCCACCTGTTCCAACTGTAACAGTTCCTGAAAACAAAATACCTGTTGCTCCCTTTAGTGGCTTCAAAAGCGGAGTTATGGCCATACGTGGCGATTCAACAGAATCACTTGTGGAAGCGTAAGCACTAAACTGGTTTTTTCTTGAAGGATTGGAATAGTGTGGGGTCACTACGGTATAATCGGTGAAATCATCTTCCGAGATACTCTGATTGGAAAGTATGGATTTATCAACCCTGCGAACAATCAAGGGCATTGAATCTAGTGATCGAGTACCCTGAGACGAATACCCAGAATACTTCCCCGCCACCTCAACGCCCAAACGTTTGTTATTAACCTTCCCATCATTACAATCAGCCCAGGCGATTATCCCGGTTGTTATTGATCGAGAGGAACCCGGATCCTGACCAGATATAGGTATAACATGAAAAATTGCGAATACAACAAGTAAGTATAGTTTATCCATAACTATAATTATTAGTGGTCATTTGCTAATTCATGAAAGACAGGCGAACACTTGTTGCCAGTTAGAAAAATTAAATATTTAAAACCAGGGTGGAAATAAATCGCCAGTACCCTTGCTCTTTGAGGTATGGCTTTGTTTCTCAAATATTTTTTTTATCTCTTTATTTCCCAGGTGGCTGCTATTTTTTTTGAACTGATGGTTTGAAAAATACTTCTCTCCTTTCATAATATGTTGTATCGCTTTTTCTAATTCGCTCATATCACTCGATTTAAGCAGATACCCCATGGCACCGAGTTCTATCATCCGGATAAAATACTCTTCATCTCCAAACATCGTAAAGGCCATTATCTTTAAATCAGGCATCATTTTTAGAGCTTTTTCAGTAGCTTCCAATCCATTCATATGAGGCATGTCTATATCCATGAGTACTAGATCGGGCTTTAGAAAGGATAGGAGTTCAATAAATTCTTCACCGGTTGATGCTTCACCGATAACAGTTGCAATATTTTCTAAATTAATGATCGATTTAATCCCTTTTCTGAATATTTGATGATCATCCACAAGTATAATATCTGGTTTCTTCATATAAAATAATTATTATTAAATCTATTCATTAATAGTTTCTGGTTGCGAATATACACGGAAAGATGCATTCGTTCTTAGATAAAAAGTCTGAAATATTTTGATAGAAGGAGTATATTGACTCGGTAAATACATTCATAACAACTCAACCTAAAGCAGTAGTATTTTCTACTGATTTATTGGTCATAAAACTCCTTCGGTTTAAAGTAATAAACCGGGCTCTAATAATATATTAATTTTAAACACTGTCGTTCCAATTCATCATCTGTCTGAATAATTGGATTGAAGTTACCCCTTCCTATGGTTGAAATTCTTTTATGTTTACGTTCTTCGGATAAATAAAATTAGTGGCTTTCGAATTATTCAAGATATTTAGTACCTGATTATTAATACAATAGTTTTCAACAGTCAATAAAGAGTGAATATCTTTATCCAATTCATAAATTGCACTCGACTTTAGTATAAATCCCTTCACACCCGCTTTTATCAGGTTGATAATATAATTATCTTCTCTAAACATAGTAAATGCAAAAATCTTCAATACCGGGAATAACTTCATTGCTTTGCGCACTACATGGATTCCTTTTAATTGAGGGATGTCGACATCTATTAAGAGTACATCGGGCTGGTGACTGGCAAGGAATTCAATTAACTCTTCTCCTGTCGAAACACTCCCAATTACTTCAATACTTTGTTCAACATTTATTAAAAAGACTAATCTTTGTCTGAATTTGAGATTATTATCCATTATAATCAACTTGAGTCTTTTCATCTTGTATTTTATATAATTACAAAATTTCCCTTGCTTGCAATCCATGGAAAAAACAACAGTTCTCTTTTTTTTAATTTACTCCTATCACCCTTATCCAATGATACATCCTTGTGATCATCAGAATGAATGTCTTTGTTTTTTTGTGTCTGCAAATCCATTGAAAAGTACTGTTTACCAGCCAGAACAGATTGAATCGCAGTATTCAGTTCATTAAGTCCACTCGATTTCAACAGATATCCTTTTGCTCCAATACTCTTCATCTTTAAAGAATATTCTTCTTCCGAAAATACAGTAAAAGCAATTATTTTTAGATCGGGAAATATCTCCAGGCCTTTTTGTACAGCTTCAAAGCCATTCATTTGCGGCATGTCGATATCCATCAGGACTAAATCAGGTTTCAAAGTTGAAAGATAATGAATGAATTCTTCTCCACTTGAGGCTTCTGCGATGACGGATCCCACTTCTTGATAGTTTATTATTGCTTTCAATCCTTGGCGAAAGATCTGGTGATCATCAACAATTATAATATCCGGTTTTTTTGTAAAAGAAGGACTCATTGTATGTAGGCTTAAACTGTTAGATGATTTACTTGAAATGCTGGCTGATTATTTTATTGTAAAAATAAAGATTATCGATAGAGATCTAATGGGATTAAAAGAGGATACTTCCTTCACAATAGAAGTATTTTAAAGAGACTAAAGAACTAGATAAGAATCCTACAAAAGTAGCACTTCGAGAATAGGTATGAGATCAGTTGGTTCAGATGAACCTATTAAACACGAATCAACTAATATTACTTCAATGTTCCGAAGGAAGAACAGTTGAGAATTAATAAACTTTCAGATTCTCCTAAATGGAACAGGGCTTGTTTTTTACTGTTATAATTACACTGATAATGAGTCTGCGAAACAGTAGAAGCAATCAGTATTCAACCATTTTATTTTTTATAGCAAAAAGAATAAGAGAAGGTGTATTTTTACAAACCGTTTTTTCTAACAGGTTAGACTTATGTGATTTTACAGTTTTTGGACTTATAAAAAGCTTAGTTGCTATCTCTTCTGTCGTTAATCCTAAACAAATTTGTTTAAGGATATCAAGTTCCCTTCGCGTCAGTTTATCCTGTTCACAAGGGTTCGCATAGTTTGATCTGCCAAAGTTCTTGATTATTTTCATTAACAATTCGTTGGAAAAATAATTATCTCCTTGCATCACGATTTCAATAGCTTCTTCAAGTTCATTTATTCCGCTGGTTTTCAAAATAAACCCTTTGGCACCATGTTCTATCATTTTATAATAATAGTCTTCATCACTATACATAGTGAAGGCTATTATTTTCAAATCGGGCATTAGCTCCAAAGCTTTTTTAGTTGCCTCCATTCCATTCATATAGGGCATATCAATGTCCATTAACACAATATTAGGCTTTAAATGCGAAAGAAGATTTAATAATTCTAGTCCATTCGAGGCTTCTCCAATGATATTGGCTAAGTGATTGAATGACAGGATTGATTTTAAACCTTGCCGGAATATCTGATGATCATCAACCAGAATAATATCTGGCCTTTTAGTCATAACAGGAGTCATAAATAAGGGGTATTAGGTGTGTAAACTTTCAGACATAAATATTTAGCGTTTTGGGCTCAGTAAAAATACGGATTACTAAGAATTTTTAATGAGGATAAAAGAGGATACTTCCTAGACAAAAGAAGTATTTTCATGCAACTGTGTATGTAGAAGATAATCATCCAAAAGGACTATGTTGAAAACACAATGTGTTTTAATCAGGGTTTCGTAAATTAAGTCCGGTAAAAGTATTTTTTTATCACAATCTTCAAATTTTGTTCCGGTTTTGAGTACACAGCACTTTCTGTCACGACAATCAAATGCATAAGAGAGAATGTTTATATCGGGCGATTTTATTTCAGGAAAGCAAACTTGGGAGAGTTGGAACCGGGTAATAAATGAAGGACATGAAAAATACTTAAAGTCTGTGTGTTGAGAAGGTATGGCTGCTAGTTGGATGAAGTTGGATATATATTTTTAATCAATTTAATTTCGGTTACTTTTAGATCAGAATCTTCCGACAGAATCTTATCAACCACTTTTAATTTTTTATTTTTTGTATTGATCTTCTCCAGGTCGCCAAAAAAGTAATTTCCACCAGTCATGACCAAACGAATTGCTTTTTCAAATTCATCTATATCACACGACTTTAACATATACCCTTTTACACCAAGTTCTTTCATTTTGGTATAATACTCTTCATTGCCAAACATGGAAAAGACTAAGATATTTAAGCCAGGAATGAGTTCCAATGCTTTTTGAGTCGCTTCTAATCCATTCATTTCGGGCATATCGACATCCATTAGTACTAAATCCGGCTTGCATTCCGACAGGAGATCGAGAAACTCAATGCCATTGGATGCCTTGCCTACAACTTCAGCTATATTTCCAATGGTTATCAGTAATATCAGGCTTTGACGAAAAGTCTGATTATCATCCACAACAATTATCTTAGGCTTTTTCATAATATTTTCTTCAAGAGAAACTAAGTTGAGAAACAGTAACGAGCTCTAGTGTAATCTTTTTAAAATTCAGGCCTTCTCTTGCAGAGATACCTCCCAAATTTCAGCTCTAACCAGAACCAGGTGAATGTGGTTCGGAAGTTAGGTGTAACAAATTCATGACACTTGTTTCGTTCCGATTCCCCCGTTTAAATTCTTTCAGAGACAATTCTTTCATAAAAAAGAGCATTACAAATATACCTGATTAAAAGTGAATCCACAGGGACTAAAAGAAGTATATTCCAGGATAAAAAGGTGTATTTATTTCGAATGAAAGGAGTAGAATATATCCTCCATAAGTATTACTTTACAAGCTCAAGTTTCACAAAAAAAAGAGCCAATCTTGTCGGATTGGCTCACAGAAGTAATTTTAAGAAAGATCTTTCCCCTCCCCATCAGCGGGTTATCAGATCTGTAAACAAAAGATAAATTTCAAACAGAAAGGTTCGTTTAATCTTCTTAAAATTAACGACTAAATTCTCACTAAAGGTAAATTTTTTCATTTCTTTAAAAATTGGACATCCCTGTTGAATTTTTAAATTCCGTTGAATGAAATTAGAAATTATCAGGTATTAACCTGTTATAATTGAAAAACTTAGAACCTACTTACAAAATTTGATTGTATTCTGATCTCAGGCACTACAAGTAATTCAGTTTAATAATGCAAATTTAATCCCTTTTTTAATATGACACTAGGGTCTAAAGGGCTAGATTTATATGACAAACGGAGTAATTTTAAATGGGGAATAAGTATGAATCTATCCGTCAAAAGGCTTAGTTCGAGGCTACTTACACGCTCAGTCTGTGGTTACCTCCTAAAGCAGAACCAAAATTAAATTTCTACCAGTTTATTTTTGATGGCAAAAAGGATTAATGCCGGTGTATTTTTACAAACCGTTTTCTCTAACAAATTAGATTTGTGAGACTTAACTGTTTTAGGACTAATGTACAGTTTTTCTGCAATTTCTTCGGTACTCAATCCAAGGCAAATCTGCTGGAGTATTTCTACCTCCCGCTCTGTTAAATTTTCGTGTAACTGGGGTTTGAAAGTAGATGAATGTCCAAAATTATTAATGATTTTCCTCAGAAGTTCGTTCGAGAAATAACTATCTCCTGCCATGACATTCTGAATAGCTGTTTCAAGTTCATTTATCCCGCTTGTTTTAAGGATAAAACCTTTGACTCCCCGATCAATCATTTTATAATAATACTCTTCATCACTAAACATACTGAAAGCAATAATTTTAAGATCCGGCATTAGTTCCAATGCCTTTTCGGTAGCCTCCAATCCGTTCATATGGGGCATATCAATATCCATTAAAACTAAATCAGGCTTTAATTGGGATAAAAGTTTCATTAACTCTATCCCGTTTGAGGCTTCTCCCACGATATTTGCAATATTCTCCAAAGTAATGATTGACTTCAATCCTTGTCGAAAAATCAAATGATCATCAACAATTATAATGTTAGGTTTAAGTGAAATTGTTGCATTCATGTTCATAAAATATAAAATTAGCTGTTAATAGTCTTAAATGTGTAAACAACAAATGGCAAATATTCTAAATTTATTTAAAGCATTATTATACGCTATCCAGCACTGAAACAGATCATTCCTCAAGTGCATATCAGTAAACGACTCCTTCTTCGAATTTCATTTTATCAGGCAATGGGTAAAAAACGTAAAGGTATGTATTTCAAGCATTCACTGTAAACAAATAGTACACTCCCTTGCCCGGTTCACTAAACAGTTCCACTTTTCCACCTATGGTGTGAATCCGGTTCTGAAGATTGAACAAACCCAATCCTTTCTGCCTGGACAGCGCTTCGTTTAAATCAAACCCTAACCCATCATCCTTGTACTGCAATTGAATCTGAGCTCCGGAGTCATTCAGCTTAATATAGATGTTATTTGCCTGGGCATATTTCACGGTATTATTGATACATTCTATGATAGCCCGATACAGAGCTGCTTCTATTTCTACATCGATGCGTCTGACTGCATTGCTTTCAAAAACTATATTGTATGTGGCAGTAGCGTTAAGCTTCTCCACAAAACTCTTGATGGCCGAATTTAAGCCATAATTGATAAGTAAATGGGGACTTAGCTTGTTCGAAATTTCTTTTACTGTTGCCAACGCCTCTTCCAAAATTTCGCCAGCTTTCCCGATGATCTCATCCCTCGAATTATTGCTATTGGGTCGCTCAGACCATTGCAGGTAAAGTTTAATCGTTGAGAGCAATGGACCTAATCCGTCATGCAACTCTTTCGAAAAATGGGCTCTTTCTTTTTCTTCCGTCTGAATGATGGCTTTCAACATATTTTTCTGAAGCTGTTTTTTTTCAGTGATATCATGCATCACTCCATACACTATCTTTCCTTTTGAGGAATAGTTGAGCAGTATTTCGATAAATACCGCGGAAGAATCTCTCTTTAAGCATTCTACTTCCAGATTACAACTTTGATTTTCAGGGAAATCTGTATACAGAAAATTTTCTAATTCTTCCAGATAATCTGTATTCACTAAAGTAGTCAGGCGGCTCCCTTCCAACTCATGCACCTCATATCCAAACATTTCACTAAGGGCATTATTTACATATTCAAATTTTCCTTGTTTGCAAATAAAGATGCCATCATTTATATTTTCGGATAATAATTTATATTTTTGATTACTGGTTGTGAGCAATTCTTCCATTTTTATCCGGGCTGTAATATCTTTATTACTGCCTCTGATTCCCCTGAAATTTCCTAATTCATCATAGACCGACCTGCAAAAATGACCGATCCAACGTACAGTACCATCCTTTTTGAGGATTCGGTATTTGAATTCGTGTTCACAGCCGATGGGTTGCAGCTCCTGCTTTTTGTGTTCCTGAAATAATGGCAAATCTTCCGGATGAATAATATCAAATATAAGCTGAGAGTTTTCTTCGAACTCGCTGGAGGTATACCCGGTAATCCGTTCACACGATGGAGAGCAATAGATCATGCGATCAACAGGGTCAATCCAGAATTCCCAGTTAGTGGCAAAATCGGAAACAGTCCGGTATTTATCCTGTGCAATCTTAAGGTCTTCATTCAATTTAGACAATTCAATCGTTCGCTCTTTAACACGGTCTTCAAGTTCTTCATTTAATTTTTTAAGCGCATTCTCCGACTCTTTACGCGAAGTGATATCTAGAATAAGAGCCATCACCGATGACATTTTCCCATTCTCATCCAGCAAGATCGAATTGTACCACGTACAGTCAATTACGGCTCCGAATTTCGTAAAATTCCGGGTATAACTCACAATAGTATCCTCATTTCCGGTCGTGAGCTTCTCCAGGGTATAATAGACAAAGGGTATATCCTCTTCATAAATCAGGTTCAATGTCTCGAGCTTTTTTCCGATAGCCTCTTCTTTTTTCCAACCGAACATATGTTCAGCTTCAATCGACCACTGCGTAACAATATAATCTTTGTCCCATTCCACCACGGCTAGCGGAGAATTCTCAAAATGATATTTTAATCGTTGTTCACTCTGTTTTAATTCATTTTGAGTATTTTTCAACATGGTAACATCAATAAATGTTACCAGGACATTCTGTAATTCCCCGGAATAATTAAACTTAGGAACAGCATCTATCAATAACCAGACGTGCTTCATCAGCAGGGGATGAAACACACCCATGATCACATCCCGGATCGGCCTTCCTGTGGCTATGGCTTTTACCGAGGGATGATCTTCACCAGGGAACGGAGATCCATCCTCATGAATTGCCTGCCATTCGGGGTCATAGGCTGTCCTCCCCATCAACTGATTTTCGGCTAAACCTAAAAATTCCATGGCTTTGGGGTTACTCATAATGATACTCGAATCGGGATCAGTCAGAAAAACGCCCACTTGCATGTCCCATACTAAATTTCGAAACTTTTCTTCACTTTCCCTCAGCTCTGTTTCTATCTTTTTCTGTCGGGTAATATCAATAAAGGAGCATATCGCATTTCGAATGGATCGGTCACCTTTTAAAATCACTTCGACATTCATTAACAGCCAGATAATTTCTGTTGAATCAGCCCTTAAAGCACCTAGAATAACATTATGGACAGGCCTGCAGGCATCGAACGCCCGAAACACAGGGTGCT
>Ga0302207_1000549_pt1 | contig 15157 bp, 11 predicted proteins | sample II_Fen_E2_2_FD_198792 | JGI IMG/M metagenome (GOLD analysis project Ga0302207, IMG submission 198792) | Peat permafrost microbial communities from Stordalen Mire near Abisko, Sweden - II_Fen_E2_2 | ecosystem: Environmental > Terrestrial > Soil > Wetlands > Permafrost | place: Sweden: Abisko...
CGGGAGCAATTCCTGCAGGTATCTTCGTATTGTTGCTGTTCTTTGTGCCTGAAACTCCACGTTACCTGGCTATGAAGGGTAAAAACGATAAAGCGTTGTCGGTTCTTCAGAAAATTGCAGGTAAAGAAAATGCCGAAAGTATCCTTACCGATATCAAAGGTACATTGCACGAACTGAATGCTCCATGGCTTTCGTACGGTGCAGGTGTAATTATCGTGGGTGTATTGCTTTCTGTATTCCAACAAGCAGTAGGTATCAACGTAGTGCTTTACTATGCCGGAAACATTTTCCGTAACATGGGTGCTTCAACCGATTCTTCGTTGATGCAAACCATTATCGTGGGTGTGGTGAATCTGGCATTTACCGTAGTAGCTATTATGACTGTGGATAAATTTGGTCGTAAACCGCTTATGATTATCGGTTCTATCGGTATGGCAGTAAGTATGATTGGTTTAGGATTTACATTCTATTCAGGTCACGTAGGTATATTGGCACTTGTTTTCATGTTGACTTATACTGCTGCTTTTGCAATGAGCTGGGGTCCTGTATGCTGGGTGCTGTTGGCCGAAATCTTCCCGAACTCTATTCGTGGAGCGTTGTCAATTGCCGTTGCAGCGCAATGGATTGCTAACTGGATCGTATCGCTTACTTTCCCAATGTTGAACGATAACGTATGGTTGACACAAACATTCAACCACGGATTCTCTTACTGGATTTACGGTATCATGAGTATTCTTTCTGCAATCTTTATGTGGAAATTTGTTCCCGAGACTAAAGGTCGTACACTGGAGTCTATCGAAGAACTTTGGAAAAAGAAATAATCTTTTTTTATTATTCACAGGGTGACTTGAAGTCACCCCGTGAATATGACTTAAAATCCCCAAACTCAATTGCTGAGTTTGGGGATTTTTTTTGATACAAAATACAGGAATATTTATAAAAATTGTCAGATTCATTTTAAATGACTACCTTTGCCCGCAGAAAAGAAATGTATTTCTCGTTTGTTTATTTTCAACTCCTGTCTCTTCGATTAGAATTTGTGATAGCTTCGTTACTCTACTTCTCTTTTTTATCACAATTAATTATATTATATTTATGAACATTTACGTAGGTAACTTAAGTTACAATGTTAGAGAAAACGACCTTCAGGAAGCAATTTCAGAATACGGTCAGGTAGATTCATGTAAACTTATCATGGATCGCGAAACACGCAGATCAAAAGGTTTTGCATTTGTAGAAATGTCAGACGAAGAAGCTGCTAAGAAAGTAATTTCTGAACTAAACGGAGCTGAATTTGATGGCCGTGCTATGGTAGTAAAAGAAGCTCTTCCAAAAAAATAATTTCATTTTTTTCGGAAAACACACATAAAAACTTCTGTTATCGAAAGATGACAGAAGTTTTTTTATGTTTAATTTTTTTTTAAATTTGTATTCGAATTACATAATTTAAAAGATAAATTGTTTATGATACGACTTGAGAAATTCACCGCAGATGATTTTGAGCAGTTTATAAGCTGGATGGATACAGAAAAATTTATGTATCAGTTTGGTGGGGCTTCGTTTACTTTTCCGGTGTCAAAGGAACAACTGCACAACTATATAGCTGATCCGGCTCACAGGATATACCGTGTGGTTGATGTTGAAACGGACAAGGTGATTGGACATGGATCTATCAGCCATCATAACATAAAGAATAAAAGTGCGCGCCTTTGTCGGATTTTGATAGCCGAAGAGCAGGATAGGAGTAAGGGCTATGGACGACAACTCATTCGGGCTTTGCTCAAAATCTGTTTTGAAGAATTGGCGCTTCACAGGGTGGACCTGGGCGTTATTGAATATAACAAAGAAGCCATCCGATGCTATCAAAGCTGTGGTTTCCAGATTGAAGGCACTTTGCACGAGTCGTTTGTAATAGACGGGGAATATTATTCGGTACACAATATGAGTATTCTGGATAGAGAATACGCAACACTTACAACATCACATTAAAATACATGGCAGTAACAATCAGAAAAATAGAACAACGTGATTTTCCGGTATTGATCTCTCTTTTCAAAGAATTTGCACTTTTCGAAAAACTACCGGAAAAAATGACCAACTCGGTGGAGCAAATGCAGAGCGAGAAAGAATACCTTACGGGATTGGTGGCAGTAAACCATGCGGATGAAATACTGGGCTATGCAACGTATTTCTTTGGTTATTACACCTGGATTGGCAAATCGCTGTACATGGACGACCTGTACGTACGACCTAATTACAGAGGTTCAGGTGTAGGTACAATGCTGATCAACGAAATCATAGCTTTTGCCAAAGCCGAGAATTGCAGGAAACTCCGTTGGCAGGTATCTGAGTGGAATCAACTGGCAATTGATTTTTACAAAAGCCTTGGAGCAACTGTTGACGCGGTAGAATCGAATTGTGATTTGGTGTTTTAGCCTTATGCCTGATATTTAATGTGCTTTTATTATTGTAGAATTAGATACTAATCTTTCAAATCATGTTTGATAGTCAACGCATTTGGTACTATAATGCTTCCCCAATTTCCATTTTTTGTATATCCAAAAACAGAGATCGAATAGCTTCCTGTATTCTGTGGCAACTGAATCTTTATTCTCTTCCCATCCGTATCTGAAGTAACAATATTGTAGTACACATTAGAGATATAGTTTGGTGTTCGGGGATTAAGCTGTATGAAATTATTTCTTTCGGTGATTACCGGATTAAAAATTACTCTGACAGAATTTTTATCCAGATCAATCAAATCAAACTTTTTAGAATTTGAGGTGATATCAACAACGCCATCATATACATCCAAGCCCCAGAATAATTTGTTGTGAATAACTCTGATAGATTCTAATTTTTCAGACGGAATTAATGCAATATTTTTAGTTCTGATTAATGGAATTCCATCAAGAATAATTAATGGATTGTCACCAATTGAATTTTTGGATGTATTACCAAATACGCTTATATATAGCTGTTTTTCTTTTTCAATAACTCTGGTGTTATCAACAATTTCGTTAATGAATTCTTCAAGATTTGGTGTTTTATACTTCTTGAATTTATATTCCGAGTCGGGATATCCATAAAATCGGAGAGCTGACCGTGATTTTACGTTCTTAGTATGTTCGGAATAGGCATCACTTACTTGCATATTAAGCATGCGCAATTGAATAATATCTTTTAAAGTTGAATCCGGATAATAATTATCTTTTACGATTTTTGAAAAGCCGGAATAAAATTCATCGTCCAATTTGATTAAATAATTGTCGGTAGTATCTTTTAGGGTTACAATTAAATTATTCTGTTGAAATCTAACAGGAAGTGATGCAACGAAATTTCCTACAGTATCAGTTTTACTTCGATACATCATGCAGATTGAATCAACAAAAGCAAGATTTAAAGTTTTATTAGCTGCTCTTGAATTATCAATAGACCTGGAAACACTGCCGGAGATTATATCCATATTTATTTCGGGAAAGTAGACAATCTTGTTTTCACGATTATTGATACTCTCGGTATTCTGCAATTTCAATAAAAAATCGTTTATGTGTTTTTTGTTGCTAAAAATATATTGCTGCTCATTTACCGAAATTTTATTTGTGAATGTATAAATAGCTGAATTATATAAAGTTCCTTCCATTAACTCCTGTAGCGAAGGCGCAGTTTCTTTGTTTCCTAATGTCATACCAACCACATATTGGATACTGTCTTTACTATCAGAACTGAGGTTTATAACAATCGAATCGTTTGGCATAGCTTTCAGTTTATCTGTTTTAGCTGTAATTTTTATCGTAGACTCTGGTTCTATATAAACAAATCGTTCTGATACTTCCTCCTGATTGTTGTTCTTTAGTATTATTTTGTTCAAACCTACAGGGAGTGCAATTTGAAGAGAAGTTTCCGAGTTGTTTACTTTGCTTGTATATTCATATAAAAAGGAATTGTTTTCAATGAATACAGATATTGGAAATTTATCGTAATTTTTTGATACTACTTTTAAATAAGCAGCGCGGTTATTGACACTGTCCAATTTACATATTACTCCCGATTGAACAATATTACCTAGCTCCACGGATACTTTCTCCTTATTTGTAGAAACAGCTTCTATTCTGTATTTATTACTAATCGTTGGTGTTAAATTGAAAATGCCGAACCCATCTTTACTTTCTATCTGAGCAATAACAGAGTCGTTTTTATATAGCAATGCAAGAATTCTGTTGTTTAAAATTGTAGTGTGAAATGCTATTTTATTACTTATACCATATATTAATTTTCCTCCTTCAATGGATGTAGTTAATTGCATTTTCTTAGAAGCATCTTCTGTATTGTCCTGATATCTTATTCTCGTAAATGGATTTACTACTTTTATTCTCTTTGTCGCAAAAATACCCTGACCGAAATTTTTCATAAAGTTGGTGTATGCTCTTACATAATAATAACCAGTCTCTAGCTGTCGGGGTATGGTTATGGAGTTTAATCCTTCTCCATTATTCAGTTCATACTTCTTTGCTGCTATCACGTTATTATCTTGATTAAAAAGCTCAACATACAAAATGGAACTAAAATTGATAGGTATTTGAATAGCAGCATCAAATGTGAGTGCAGCGAAATTAATTGACTCTCCTGCCAGATAAAAATCCTGATCAAAAGTCAATAAAACTCTTTCTTGTATTTTGTAATCTTTTGTCTGAGTGACAAGCTTCAGATCTGGTGAAATCTGGCAACAAACGATTACTTTCACAGCTAAAAATAAACTAATAAATACTATTTTTCTTATTGAGCTCATAACACAAATTATTTCTTTTCAGTCCAAAAACTAGGAACTTTATTATCTCCCTGCAGGGTACAATTATAGCAAATAGGTTTTGCCAGATTTAATCCTAACTTATCCGGATTACCCGGGTCGTGAGGATCAAAAGTCTCGTAAACTTGATAACCATTAAATATCAACGAATCTACAGTAGGATTTTTCCTATAATCAGTCAATTTTTTAGATACAAATACTGTTCTTAAATTACAATCATTAAAGCCAGAAGTAGGATTATATTCAGCCGGTAATTCAGTTCGGTCAATGAAGATTCGTTTTTCTGTAGTACCCGAAACCAGGAAATACCCGAGTATCGGTATATCTTTATTCGTCTTACTTTTAATATTTCCAACCAATGTATATGGAATTGGATCGAATAATGTACCTTGATTTTGGTTGAACCTGACCAGTTCGTCAAAAAACTTATAAGCTTCTTCTGATATCGCAGATTGTTTTACCAACATTGAATACCTGCTATAAAGGCGATTTGTATTTTCGTTAATATATAGTAATGATTGTCGTTCAATATTATCATTGTGTCTGAGTATCGTTGTATTGATATTAAAAGTGCTACTGGTAGTGTATTTATAACATTCCTTTAACTCAGGTTTTAAAACAACACTTATAGGCGCCCAGAATTTCCAGGTTTCTTCATATTCCCATTTGTAATAGTGTGTATTGTTGTCAGGATCGTGTGTATCGAGTAATAACTGAACACTTCTGGGATTAACATTCGTTTGAGGTATATATTCCCAATAGACCTTATCTATCGGAATAGGTTTCTTTAGTATTTGAAATTCAGACTCATATATTTCATCATCAGCTTTAATTTGCAATTTATAACTATTGCCTACAATACCTCGAAACGTAGTATCAGTGGTGATATATTCTCCTTTATTGTCGCTATTCTCTTTTAATTGAATCTCTAGTCCGGTGTTGTCAATTATCTTGACTGTTGCATTGCTAACTGGTATCCCTATTTTCTCTTCAAACGTGAAGCTTCTACTCAGTCTGACTTTATATGGACCGGGGAGATTTGTTATTTCTCCATCCACTACCAGAGTGTTTTCATACTTTGTTATATTGGGATAATAAGGAGATACACAACCAGACAAAAGCGTGAGAGAAATAATAATAAAGATTGTTTTAAGGTAATTCATATATAGATTTTTATTAGTCCAAATGATATTGCATTTATTCCTTTGATTACTCATTTATCAGAACTTGAAGTTATAAGTAATATTCAATATTGGCTGAGCAAAAATTGATAGTCGATAGGCCTTTACACCTTTTGATGAAGTTTTAAAGTAGACAGAATATACATTGTCCCTTCCGAGTAAATTGTAAACGCCAAAAGACCATGAGCCGCTAAATATTTTTTTTGATATAAGACTCTCATCAACGTTTAAAGAAAAATCCCATCTCATATAGTAGGGAATTCTATATTCATTGCGGTTTGAATAATGCATAACTTCAATTCCACGGAAGTCATATTTAGCTACTGGATATGTTATTGGTCTGCCGGTGCTGTATGTGAACGTATTAGTCAACGAAATTCTCCTTGAGTATTTATAGTTGACCACAAGATTAAAATCGTGAGGTTTATCATAATCAGAGGGGTAAAACTGACCATTATTTATTTTTTCACTGGCAAATTTTCCGTCTACTTTAAGTTCAGATCTCGAATATGTATATGATAACCAACCATTAATCGTTCCACTCTTTTTCTTTATCATAAACTCCATACCATATGCTCTTCCAATCCCGGACAACAAATCAACATCAAGATTTGGGTTGAGTAGCAGTTTTGCACCACCTTTATAGTCTAGTGTGTTTTGAGTTTTTTTATAATAAATTTCTGCAGTAGTTTCAATTGTATTTGACAAAAAGTTATGATAGTATCCCAATGATACCTGATCTCCAATTAAAGGTTTGATATTTGCATCGCTGAGCTTCCAAATATCAGTTGGAGAGATAGCGGTAGAGTTGGTGAGCATGTGTAAAAATTGATGTATTCTACTGTAACTCAATTTTATTGAATTGTCATTGCCTAAAATATACCTTGCAGAAAGTCTTACCTCCGGACCAGCGTAGGTTTTTACAACTTTATTTGATGAATAAAATGTTGAGTCTATTCGAGTATCGCTGCTACGTGGCAGATCTGTATTGTAACTGTAAACTTTATTTGGACCAAGTGCAAAGAATGAAGCATATCTTAAACCAGCCGATATTGTTAATTTGTCTGTTACTGTAAATTCATCATTAATAAATAATCCAGTTTCTATTCCTTGCTCTTTAGGTAATTTCAGTTCAATTATGTCTGAACTGGCAGATAAAGGAGTAAAATCGCCCGGAGTCAAATCATACCTTATTATTTCTGAACCAAAGTTAAATTTATGTTTTGAGTCGGGCAAATAATTAAAGTCTGTTTTTATTGACTTATATCCAATATTATATTTCAAATTGAATGATAATGCTGCCTTTTTTTCGCTTGAAATATTATATTGATAATTCGAATATATAGCAGATATTTTTCCATACATTTTGGGGGTGAAAGTATGTTTAAACAGCAATCTGGCACACTGGTTATCATAAGAATAAGCAGTATCAGAATTCAATTTGAAATAATCATTTGATTTGTACGCAGTAAAACTCAATGAGTTGTTTTTGTCAATATCATATGACAACTTTGCACTTAAGTCATAAAAATCAGCCTTACTGTTTTTCAAACTGGCACTCTTTATTTGTTTAAGAACCCAATCAGAGTATGTAGCTCTTCCACCAATAATAAAAGATAATTTATCTTTTATTATTGGTCCTTCGACAGTTACTTTTCCAGTTATTGGGCTAATTCCGCCGCTTACGCTATATTTCTTTAAATTTCCTTGTTTTGCGTTTATATCAAAGACTGATGACACTCTTCCACCAAATTTTGCAGGAATAGCGCTTTTATAAAGTTCGTAATCTTTTATAATTTCTGGATTAAATATAGAGAAAAAACCAAATAAATGAGAACTGTTAAATATCGGAGCATCGTCAAATAGTATCAGGTTTTGATCAACACTACCACCTCTTACATTGAAACCAGACGCCCCTTCACCAACAGTTTGTACTCCAGGTAACAAAAGGGCAGATTTAATAATGTCTACTTCGCCCATTAACGAAGGCATTAATTTTATTTCCTCAATGCTCAAACGTTGTAAACCCATGTTGAGATTTCTAACTTTATTCGTTTTATCAGCTGTGACGATAACTTCCCTGAGTTGTACCTGCTTTTCCTTTAAATTAACATTCAGTGTACCATCTTTATACACCATAACAGGGATTGAGACTTCTTTTTTACCGAAATACTTAAAATCAAGTACATTATTTCCTCTTGGTAAATTTATTACATAATATCCATAGGTATCAGTTACAGTTCCTTTATCCAGACTTTTGACGTATATTTGAGCGCCTACAATGGGTTCACCATTTTCTTCGCTTCGAACAATTCCAGATACAACTGCTTTATTACCAGCTAATTTATTAGATGGGATCCCTATGACTATAATCCCGTTATCAGGATTAGTATTTTTTGTTTTCTCTTCTTTTAAAAAAGCATATTTAAGATCTATAGTATCAGATGAATTCTTTACTTTATTATTTGTTTGGCTAAAAAAATCTTCTGGTAACTTATTATTAATCTTGTAATTACTCGTTATGATAATGTTTGAACCATCTATCAAAAAATCCAGCTTGGTACCTTTAAATGAATCAAATAATATTTGTTGCAAATTTGTTGGTACTTGTTTCTGTTTCACTTTTATCTTATCCAACCACGATTTATTGAAATAGAACTTAACCGTATGTTCCTTTTCTACATTTTGTATAAAGCTCAGAAAAGCTGTTGAGTCATAATTTACTTTTACATTAAAATTTGAGATATTGAAATCTTTAGTCTGAGCAGAAGCAAAGCAAGTAAAAAGGCATGCAAATATTAGTTGTATGGATAGTCTCATCATTTATAGATTTTCATAGAATTGTAGAATTTTAAATACGGAAATATAATCTGAATTGCTTAATTTTAAAGAGTTATCCTTTATGAATTTCTTAATTTCATCAGTTCTATCGTTTAATATACTTGCAATTTTCCCCAGACTATTAATACTTATTGGTTTTCCATCTTTAAGTAAAAACATATTTGTTGAAACTTTATATTCAGTCAGGCCTTTCGTTTTTTCTTTATGTACCAGAAATTTCAATTTTCCATCATATACAATTTCATAATATCCGGTTTTTAGTTTTTTTCCGGATTCAGTGTTTAAATCTGAATAATATCTAAACGAAGTTTTTGATAGAGTAAAATCTTGAATAAAGTTTTCGTCTAATTCAATACAATTTGAAGTGTTTTCGTAATTATTTATCAAAAGAATAATAAGTTTATCATTTTCAATATCATACTTTAAACTTGAAAATTTATAATTAACTCCATTAAATACTAGCGAGCCAACTAACCATTTATTTTCATTAAAATAAGGATGGATATCAATATTTACGATAGGAGTATGGTTTCTGCCAATAATGAAAGGATAATCGACGGTAACTTTTTTATGTAGAGAATCATCCCAAATATATTTTTGGTTGTTAAAGGATATGTTTTTATCAGTTACAGATGTATTTTGGGATTGCAAATTTTGACTTATAAAACAAGTGAATAGACAGCCAAAGAGGAGGGAAGAAAATTGTATATTTATTCCGTGTAGAATCATAATATTATAAAGGTTATTTAATATAAAGAATATGAACCATATTCTTTAAAAACTTCAAAGATAGATACTATTTTCAATTAATTGAACCCTTTTTCAATATTTTTTTGTGATTTCTAATGTAACTTCAAGCACTCAAATTGTTTGATAGATCGGTTTGAAAGAGTACGAACAATTATTCCTATAATTTATATTATGTATAATAGTATATATACGCTAATATATCAACATTCTTCCACTATCTCTGTAAAGTACTATGTCGGTGCTTACATCAAACTATTTTTGTACTTTTGCCGCTTCAATTAGAAAATCAACAAATAAGTATACGTCTTACAGAATATCATGAAGAAGTTGACTGTAAAATAGACGGTACCAGCTTTGTATTGAAGACTTGTTTTTTGAAGAAATAAACCTATTCTCTATTTAAGTCCTTTCAGGATTTTCTTAAACCAAAAGCCCCTAAACATTACTGTTCAGGGACTTTTTATTCTAGTATAATTGAAAAACTCGTCAAACCCCTCCAGAGGTTCAGAGTTTATTTTATTTTTCTTTTATATCCACAATCAAATTCAGTTCATCCAGTTGTGCCTGAGCAATGGTTGATGGTGAATCGGCCATTACGTCGCGTCCGGAGTTGTTTTTAGGGAAAGCAATACAGTCGCGGATACTGTCTAACCCGGCAAACAAAGACACCAAACGGTCTAATCCGAATGCCAATCCGCCATGAGGTGGCGCTCCATATTGGAAAGCACTCATTAAGAATCCGAACTGTGCTTCAGCTTGTTCGGGTGTAAATCCAAGATGTTTAAACATTTGGTGTTGCAGCGCACTATCGTGAATACGAATAGAGCCACCACCCAGTTCCACGCCATTGATAACCATATCGTAAGCAGTAGCACGAACCGCTCCCGGATCGGTTTCCAGCAACGGTATATCGTCTAAATTTGGTGAAGTAAACGGATGGTGAGTAGCATAGAAACGTTGTGTTTCTTCATCCCATTCAAAGAGTGGGAAGTCGATAATCCACAGTGGTGCAAATACATTCTTATTTCTAAGACCTAACCTCGCTCCCATTTCCAGACGCAATTCACACAAAGCTTTCTGAGTTTTGCGTTTTTCGCCGGCCAGAATTAAAATCAAATCTCCGGCTTGAGCTTTGAATAAAGAAGCTATTTGTTTTAAATCATCAGCTGTATAAAATTTATCTACCGATGATTTAAATGTTCCATCGGCTTCACAACGAATATAAACCAGCCCCTTCGCTCCTATTTGCGGACGTTTCACATAATCTGTTAGTTCATCGAGCTGTTTACGGGTATATCCCGCACAGCCTGTGGCACATATACCGCCCACATAAGGTACGCTGTCAAAAACAACAAAGTCATGTCCGGAAACGGCTTCTTTCAATTCTACGAACTTCATCTCAAAACGAATATCCGGTTTGTCCGAACCGTAGTATTTCATACCATCTTCCCAGGTCATACGCGGAAATGCTTCGGTGAAATCAACGTTTTTTACGAATTTGAACAGATGTTTCATCATGCCTTCGAAAAGGTTTAATACATCTTCCTGTTCTACAAACGACATTTCGCAGTCTATCTGCGTAAACTCAGGTTGGCGGTCGGCACGCAGGTCTTCATCACGGAAACACTTGGCAATTTGGAAGTAACGGTCGAAACCTGAAACCATCAACAATTGTTTGAAAAGCTGTGGCGACTGTGGTAAAGCATAAAACTCACCCGGGTTCATACGCGATGGCACCACGAAATCGCGGGCACCTTCGGGTGTGGAACCAATCAATATAGGTGTTTCTACTTCCAGAAAGTTCATCTGATCTAGGTAGCGACGTAGTTCAAAGGTAATACGATGACGCAGTTCCAGGTTTTCACGTACATTGTTACGACGTAAATCCAGGTAACGGTATTTCATGCGGATATCATCACCACCATCCGTGCTATCTTCTATGGTAAACGGTGGAGTTTTTGATTCATTCAGTATGCTAAGTTCCGATACAAGTATTTCTACTTCACCAGTTGGTATATTTGCATTCTTGTTACTGCGTTCAGCCACTTCACCACTAACTTGAATCACATATTCACGTCCGAGTTTATTCGCAGTATCAAATAATGCGGCGTTTACATCCTGATTGAATACCAACTGTGTTATCCCGTAACGGTCGCGAATATCAACGAAGGTCATTCCGCCCATTTTCCGCGTACGTTGTACCCAACCCGATAAAGTGGTTTGTTGTCCTACATTAGCCAGGCGAAGTTCGCCGCATGTGTGTGTTCTAAACATAATCTAATAATTGAGAAATCACAATGTATAATTCTTAACTGATTGATATTTATTATTTTGAACAAAATATCTTTAAATCAGAACTATAAAACGTGTTTTTTTGAGTTATTATTGTTTTTACAATTTTTTCGAATAACAAAAGTACAAAAAAATCTGTATCAGAATGCTATCTTTATGCATATTGGCAAAAAGAAGATGCAAAGAAACTAATTTCCTTGCATCTTAAATTATACTTTATAATTATGCTGAATTATCCAACTGTTACTTCAGCACTGATTTTCTTTACAAGGCCTTTAAGTACATCGCCAGGTCCTAGTTCAAAAAACTCTGTTGCACCATCGTTCACCATGTTTTTCACCGTTTGAGTCCAGCGTACAGGGGCGGTAAGCTGAGCTATCAGGTTTTGTTTGATGGCTTCTGCCTCGGTTTGAGGATAAGCATTTACATTCTGATAAACTGGACAAATAGGTGTGCTGAAAGTAGTTGCGTTAATAGCTGCTTGCAGTTCTTCACTGGCAGGTTGCATCAATGGTGAGTGAAATGCGCCTCCTACAGGAAGTTTCAATGCGCGTTTTGCTCCTTTTTCTTTCAGAAGCTCGCAAGCTTTGTCAATTCCTTCGATAGAACCAGAGATAACCAATTGTCCCGGACAGTTGTAATTTGCAGGAACTACAACAGCTTCTTTTATGCTTTCGCACACCTCTTCAACAACTTCGTCGGCTAGTCCAAGTACGGCAGCCATGGTAGAAGGTTCAATTTCACAGGCTTTTTGCATAGCCATAGCGCGGGCATATACAAGTTTCAATCCATCTTCAAATGATAATGCACCTGCAGCAACTAAGGCAGAAAATTCGCCTAACGAGTGACCGGCTACCATTTCAGGTTTAAAATCGTTTCCCAATACCAGCGCAGAAATCACTGAATGAAGAAATACAGCGGGTTGAGTCACTTTAGTTTGTTTCAGGTCTTCAGGAGTTCCTTCAAACATGATGTCAGTAATACGATATCCAAGAATATCATTTGCCTTTTCAAAATACTCTTTGGCTAAAGGTGATTGATCATAAAGGTCTTTGCCCATTCCTACAAATTGAGCACCCTGACCCGGAAATACATAAGCTTTCATATTATTTTAGTTACAAGTTACAGGTTACCGTCGGCAGGTTGCAAAAACGAACCGAATAATGCGGTAACCAGACAAAGTTATTTAATTATTCATCTTGAGTTACAATCAAAGCAGATTGTTTTGAAACGGAGCGCAAAGATAATATTTAAAATGCATAACACGCAATATTACACGGTAAATATCCTTATACTTCTGGATATCAATAAATATTAATGTTATTGGTGCACAATGATTCAACCATTTTCTGATACAGATTATTTCTAGTAAATTTGCAACATAATAATAAGCAGCATATGGAACAAATTCTACAATACTTCCCTTCTCTTACCGAAACTCAAAAAGCTCAATTTCAGGCGCTTTATGATTTGTATTTCGAATGGAATGCCAAAATAAACGTGATTTCGCGCAAAGACATAGAGAATCTTTACGAGCATCATGTGTTGCACTCACTGGCGATAGCCGAAATTATTCATTTTCAGCACGGGTCTACAATACTGGATGTTGGAACCGGTGGAGGATTTCCCGGTATTCCGCTGGCCATCTTATTTCCCGAGTCGAATTTTGTTTTGATTGATTCCATCGGCAAAAAGATTAAAGTTGGAACTGAAGTTGCTACGGCTATTGGATTAAAAAACATAACATTAAAACACCTTCGGGTACAGGATGAAAAGGGCAAATTTGACTTCGTCGTAAGTCGTGCCGTTATGCCTTTGGGCGATTTGGTGAAACTGGTGCAGAAGAATATCAGCAAAAAACATAACAATGCATTGCCTAATGGACTTATTTGCCTGAAAGGCGGTGAGTTACAGCACGAAGTTCAACCTTATAAGAATATAGCGGAGCTATTTGAGGTAAGCGATTTCTTCAAAGAAGAATTTTTTAAAACCAAAAAAGCGGTCTATGTTCCTTTATAAACGATGATAAGTTTATAACTCAATAAATAATCTGTATAAAATGACAATAAAAACATTCACGTTCAATCCTTTTCAGGAAAACACATACCTTCTTTACGACGAAACAAAGGAAGCTCTTCTAGTCGATGCAGGCTGTATCTCAGATACAGAAAAACTTGTTCTAAAACGATTTATCGAAGAAAACAGTCTGATTCTTAAGCGCGTAATCAATACGCATTTGCATCTGGATCATCAATTCGGGAATAAATTCATTTTCAATACTTTTGGTTTGAAGCCTGAAGCTTGTCAGGAAGATGAATTCTTATTGGATAATGTAGTTGCTCAGGCTCGTTCTTTTGGTTTTGCCATTGAGGAGGAGGCTCAAACGTTGGGAGCATATATTTTTGAGGATCAGGAAATAAAATTTGGAAATTCTTGTCTTAAATCTATTCATGTTCCCGGACACTCGCCCGGCAGCATGGTGTTTTATTCGGAAAAAGATGGATTTTTGCTGGTTGGTGATGTGCTTTTTCGCGGATCGATAGGCAGAACCGATTTACCGAAAGGCGATTATGCTACTTTAATACAGGGTATAACTAAAAAATTGCTCCCCCTACCAGATTCCACCGTTGTTTATAGCGGTCACGGGCCGGCAACCACAATTGGTTATGAGAAAATAAACAATCCGTATTTATAAACTACAGATAGAGATTGTTCTCTTTAATGAATTGCAACACAGAAGGATGTAGCCACTGGCTTACATCCTTTTTTTGTACGATGGAATCGCGTATTTGAGTAGATGATATATCGTAAAAGGGCGTATTAAGTAGCTGCATTTGAGGATATTTACTTGCCACTTCAGCAAAATCATATCCTTTTCGCGGATAAACTAAAACCGGGTATTCTTCAAGCAGTTGTAAATGGTTTTTCCACTGATCAAAAACCAGAGCATTATCACTTCCAATGATTAATTCAAACTGATAATCGGGAAATTGCTTAGATAGAACATGCAATGTATCAATTGAATAAGATGGAATCGGCATAGTAAACTCAATGTCGCAGGCTTTAAACTCAGGATGGTTCTGTATGGCAAAAACAAGCATATCCAATCGAATGAACTCATCCAATATTTCCGATTGTTCTTTCAATGGATTGCAGGGTGAAATTACAAACCATACTTCATCAACAAGTTGATTATCAGTTAAGTATTCTGCCAGCTTTAAGTGGCCTACATGTATAGGATTAAACGACCCAAAGTAAAGAGCAACGCGCATATTGAATTGGTTTG
>Ga0302207_1000566_pt1 | contig 14908 bp, 13 predicted proteins | sample II_Fen_E2_2_FD_198792 | JGI IMG/M metagenome (GOLD analysis project Ga0302207, IMG submission 198792) | Peat permafrost microbial communities from Stordalen Mire near Abisko, Sweden - II_Fen_E2_2 | ecosystem: Environmental > Terrestrial > Soil > Wetlands > Permafrost | place: Sweden: Abisko...
TCTTGAATAGTGACTGAACCAATATTAGACGTGGCAATAATAATTGATTGCGTAAAACTAATAGTACGTCCTTGTCCGTCAGTTAAACGACCGTCATCTAATAATTGTAAAAATAAATTTAAAATATCTGGATGGGCTTTTTCAATTTCATCTAATAGAATTAAAGAGAATGGTTTTTTACGAACCGCTTCTGTTAAATAACCAATAACGCCGTTGGCATCACCAATAATTTTATTAACACTACTAGCTTCTTGATATTCACTCATATCTAAGCGAATCATATAAGCTTCATCACCAAAATAAACTTCAGAAACAGTTTTAGCTAACTCCGTTTTACCAACACCAGTTGGTCCCAAGAATAAAAAACTAGCAATTGGACGAGCATTATCTTTAAGGTCAGCTCGAGCACGACGTAAAGCCGCTGAAACAGCCTTAACCGCTTCTTCTTGCCCAACCATGCGTTCGTGAATATTGGCTTCTAGGTTTAATAATTTTTTACCCTCATCTTCAGAAACTTTATTAGCAGGAATACCCGTTAATTGTTCAATTGCACTAGCCACTTCTTCACCACTACAAATAACATGGTCAGGATTGTTGCGAGCTGACTTGTTCGCAATCATAACTGACTTTTGCAATAAATTAATTGCTTTAAGTGGTGAGCTAACATCACGTAAATATTTATTGGATAATAAAACTGTTTTTTCTAAAGCGCTATAAGTTAGATAAATACCATAACGAGCTTCTAAATTACTGGCTTTTGATTCTAATATTTGAATTGTTTGGTTAAAGCTTGGTTCAGCCACACCAACAGTGGTCATTGATTCGCCTAAAGAAGTACCTTCGATAAATTTAGAATAATTTTCAGTGGTAGCGGTGGCAATACAAAATAGTGCCTGGCGATTAATAGCTTCAATTAAAACTTCAACTAATTCAAAACTCTCTTCACCGCCAGAACTAATGCCCATTAATTTCTCAATATCAGAAATATACAAAACAATATTGCCGGCTCGATTAATTTCATTAAGACAAACTAATAATCTTTCTTGAGCTTCAGAAGCAGAAGCACCAGAAATTAAATTGGCTAAATCAAGTTCTACTAAACGTTTATCTTGTAAATATTTAGGCACCTCTTCTTTAACCATCAACTGAGCTAAACCTTCAATAATAGTTCTCTTACCAACACCAGTTGGACCAATAAGTAAAACACCGGCTTGTCCGCTAGAATATGCATCAAAGATAGCTGAAAATTCTTTTAAGCGATCCATGCATAATTCTAAATGGCCAGAACGAGCACTTAAAGTTAAATCACTAGAAAAATGATCAACGGTTGGTGTGGCTACGGCGGTATAAGAACGATTCATCGCTCCCCAAGGTTTTAAGATAGCGGCTTTATGATAATCATTATAATTACGAGCTAATTCTTCATTAACTTTAAACCACTCAATTACGTTTTGTAATTTATCATCATCGACTTCTAAATCATATAAAATTTCGGCCAAAATAGAATCATGGGAATAACATGGCCAAGCCAAATCTAAAACAGTAGTAGCAATTTGTTTTCGTTTAAAAGCTTCAATGCCCGCCAAAACAATTAACTCTTTTAGACTAGTACCTAAAACCGGAGCTTTAGCTGAGCTTTCATCGTCGGCTAAATGCTTGTCTAATTTTTCTACTAATAAGTTGGCATCAACTCCTAAACGAATAAATAAAGCTTGAATTTTTTTTGTCTTAAGTAAAGCTCTAAATAAATGACGAGGGTTTACTTCTTCTTGTTTTAATTTAGAAGCTAAAATATAAGCATCGTCTAAAACATTTTTGGCTTCAGCGTCTAAAGTCTCGGCAATATTCCAACTGGTTTTTTTCTTAAACTGACCAGTCTCTTCATCAAGTCTTAACTTATAGTAATCCATCTTTAAACGTTCTGCCTGAGCAACGCTAGTTCGGTAATATAGAAATAAATCAAAAAATAAAGTTAATAAAAAAACTAAAATTAAAGGATGCTGATAATACTGTGGAGTAGCTAATTTTAAAGGATTATCAATTAAAACGGCTCGTTGTTCATAAAAATACCAAGCTAAGGCTAACCAACCTAAAGCGGCTAAAGAGAAAAAAATAAAATCTACTAGACGACGTACTAAAATTAAAGTGCGATCTAAAGTGATTAATGAACGCTTAAGGTGTAAGCGACTATAAACGAAACAACCTCGCAACCAAAGTCCGGAGCTATTTATCTTTTTATTATATTCAAAGTTAGTACCTTCTTCATTCATAAAATTAAAAAAGCTGTTTCCAAATAGCAAACAGAATCATAAAAGGTAAAGTTAAATAAAAAGCGATAAAAACTAAACCAATAATTAAAACTAATAGCATCGCAAAACCGCGATAAATAATCTGAACTACCCGAATAAAAAAGGAAATCAAACGACCAGCAATATCGTGTTGACCATACATAGGCACAAAAATGTTCTTAAGCCAGACTAAAAAGTTCAAAGAAACTTCTTGATGATGATAAAAATGCCCTACCCCACGTACAGTTTTAAGTAAACCAGCGCTATACCACCAAATTGGGAAATACAAAAAATCCCAGATGACCCGTGCCAGGATTTTAGCAAAATAAGTAAATGAATTATGTTCCATATTTTTTAATTATACCACAAACAAAATCGATACAAAAATAAAAAATTACAACCAAGCCGAAATATTAGGATAAACAATTTTATTAGGAAGATCTTTAATATCTAACCAAATAGCCTTGCCCTCGTCATTAGAATCTAAGATAGAAAATTCCAAAACATCTAAATATTTTTCATCAGCAAATTCCGCCTCATAAATAAAAACGATTTCATGTCCGCTTAAACCATTAAAAGAAAAAATATTCTCACTAATATCCAGTAATCGACAATTTTTTAAATCCACGTTCAGTTCTTCTTTAAATTCTCGATTTAAAGCTTCCAGTGAAGACTCACCGAATTCAACACCGCCTCCCAATAATCGATAAAAGGATTCCTTTTTGACCGTGTCATAGCCAGGAGAAACTAAAATTTGATTCTTATTATTTTTTATAATAGCTAAAGACAGTGGTCTAATAGCCTCAGAATTTAAAGACATAATTTTATTTATTATTATTTTTATTATAGCAGAAAATAACAAAAATAGAGCCTTATTGACACTAGCTAAAAGCTAAGCTATTATGAAATTAGCACTCATAATGTTCGACTGCTAATTAAAATGCTAAAAATACACATATGTTTAACAAATTTACCGATAAATCCCAAGAAGTAATCATTAATGCCCAAGTAATTGCGGCTCAAAATGGCCAAGTAAATATTGAGGCTGTTCATATTCTATTATCCTTACTTCAACAGAATGAAGGCTTAATAAAACCACTACTAGAAAAGATAAAAATCGATCCAGATTTAATTGAGGACTATGTAGTTGGTGAAATTAATAAATTACCAAAAGAAAAAATTAAACCACAAAATGGTCCAGTTCAAGCTGTCTCTGGTACAAGCGAAACAGCCATGATTTTAGAACGAGCTCAAAAAGAAGCTGACGGCATGGGTGATGAATTTATTTCCACTGAACACATTTTACTGGCTTTAATTGGTGTCACTTCCCCAGCGCAAACTATTTTATTAAAATTCAAAGCTGATTATCAAAACGTCAAAGAAATTTTAACAAGTTTACGTGGTGATTCTAAAGTAACTGACCCCTACCCAGAAAATAAATTTAAAGTTTTAGAAAAATATACTACCAACTTAACCGAATTAGCTCGTCAAGAAAAACTTGACCCAGTAGTTGGTCGTGATACCGAAATTCGTCGTATCATGCAGATTCTACTTCGTCGTACTAAAAATAATCCAGTTTTAATTGGTGAACCAGGTACTGGTAAAACAGCGATTGTTGAAGGGCTGGCTCAAAGAATTATTACTGGTGATGTTCCAGAAAATTTAAAAAATAAAGAAGTGGTTACTTTAGATTTAGGAGCCTTAGTAGCTGGTGCTAAATTTCGTGGTGAATTTGAAGACCGCTTAAAAGCGGTGCTTCGTGAAGTTAAATCACAAAATGGTCGCATCATTTTATTTATCGATGAATTGCACACTTTAATTGGAGCTGGTGCTAGTGAAGGTTCTATTGATGCTTCCAATATGTTAAAGCCGGCCTTAGCTCGTGGTGAGCTTCGAACTATCGGCGCTACCACCACTAAAGAATATCAAAAATACATCGAAAAGGACGCAGCTTTAGAACGTCGTTTTCAACCAATTATCGTTAATGAACCAAGTATTGAAGATACTATTTCAATGTTACGTGGACTTAAGGAAAAATATGAAGTCCATCATGGGGTTAGAATTACTGATGATGCTTTAATTGCAGCCGCTAAATTATCAGATAGATATATTAGTGATCGCTTTTTACCTGATAAGGCGGTTGATTTAATTGATGAAGCTACCTCTTCTCTACGAATGGAGATTGATTCCATGCCTGAAGAACTTGATCAACTAAAAAGAAATATTAAACAATTAGAGATTAACAAAGCAGCGGTAGTAAACACTGATAAAAAATCTTCCAAACTACGCGGCATCAATCAAGAACTAGCTAAGTTGAAAGAACAATCTTCTCAATTAGAATTACATTGGAATAATGAAAAAAATATTATCTCTAAAATTAGAGATTCTAAAAAAGAAATTGAAGAACTAAAAACCAAAGCGGAAATTACTCAACGCCAAGGTTCTGATTTAACTGAAGTAGCTAAAATAAAATACGGGCTAATTCCTGAACTAGAAAATAAAATTACTAAATTCCAGGATGAGTTAGTTAAGATTCAGAAAAAAGGTCAACGTATTCTTAGAGAAGAAGTCGGTGAAGAAGATGTCGCTAAAGTAGTGGCTCGTTGGACCGGAATTCCGGCTCAAAGAATGTTAGACAGTGAAGCTAAAAAATTAGGCCAAGCGGAGGCCGTTTTAACTCGTGAAGTTATTGGCCAAGATGAAGCTATTAAAGCTGTTTCTAATGCTATTCGTCGCTCTCGGGCTGGTATTAACGAAGAAAAAAGACCAATTGGTTCTTTCCTTTTTGTCGGACCAACCGGTGTTGGTAAAACCGAACTTGCTAAAGCCATGGCTCGATTTATCTTTGACGATGAAAACTCCTTAATCAGAATTGATATGAGTGAGTTTATGGAAAAACATTCAGTGGCTAAATTAATTGGTTCTCCTCCAGGATATGTTGGACACGATGATGGTGGACAATTAACTGACCGAGTTCGTCGCCACCCCTACTCCGTTGTCTTATTCGATGAAATTGAAAAAGCTCACCCTGATACTTTTAACATGTTGCTTCAGATTTTAGATGATGGACGTTTAACTGATTCTAAAGGTAGAACGGTTAACTTTAAAAACACCATTATTATCATGACTTCTAACTTAGGTAATGAAGTTATTAAACAATACACGATTGGTTTTAATGCCGGTGAGACTGATAATAAAAAAGATTGGCGTCAAGATGAAATGAAAGATAAAATTGATAAGATTTTACGCGATCATTTCAAATTAGAATTCTTAAACCGTATTGATGAAATTGTTCTCTTTAAGAGTCTATCTAAAGCCGCTCTAGAAAATATTGTTGATTTAGAATTAGCTAAGGTAGAAAGAAGACTACATAATAAAAATATTACTCTTAAAATTAGTGCTAAGGTTAAAAAGATGTTAGCGGAAAAGGGTTATGACCCAACTTATGGTGCTAGACCACTTAAACGCGTTATTCAAACCATCTTACTTGATGAATTGGCACTGGAAATTATCGAAGGAAAAATCAAAGAAGGTGATAAAGTAAAAATCGAAGTTGGTACTACTGAAGAATTAGCAATTAGTGTAATCTAAAATAAAAAAGGACCGTCATGGTCCTTTTTTTGTGCGGTAGCCAAAGAGACCTATTTATACTATAATATAGTAGTCATTTTTGTAATAAATAAAATATTTAACATATGTCAAATCGTTTTTTCAGCATCTTGATGCTCTCCATATTTCTAGTTTCGGTCTTACCAGTTTCAGCCCAAGATTTAGACCCAACTTTTAACCCAAGCCATATTATTGATGACAGTGAAATGCTTGATTCTAGAAGCATGACTCTTTCAGAAATTCAACAATTTTTAGTTAGCCATGGTAGTTATTTAGCTAGCTACAAAACTACCAATGCTTATGGTACTCCAAATAAATCGGCGGCGGAGATTATTTATGACGCTGCTAATAATAATTATAACTGCGAAAATGCTAACTTAAGCGACGCTCCAACCGAACTAGAACGCCAACAAAAATGTCAGCATATCACTACCATTAGTCCTCAAGTAATTTTAACTACCATTCAAAAAGAATCGAGCTTAATCGAAAACCCAAGCTACGATTCCAAATTAGAGGGTTGGGCTTTGGGCTATGGTTGTCCTGATAGTGCCGCTTGTAACCCTTACTACAAAGGTTTCGGCAAACAAGTAAATAGCACTGCCTTACAATTTTTACACTATATGAGTGTTAATGATGCTGACTGGCATTATGCTTATCGTGCTAGCCGTACCTATACTTTTTCAAATAGCTTAGGTTTAACTTGCGATGCCTCTCAAATTGTCACTATTGATAATAATGCCACAGCGGCTTTATACATCTATACTCCACACGTATTTAATGGCAATTATAACTTCTTCCGTCTTTATAAAAAATATTTCCCTAAAGGTGCTAGAAATTATCCAGACGGCTCATTACTGCAAGTAAACGGTGAGGCTGGTGTCTGGTTAATTCAAAATGGACAAAAAAGACCATTCTCTAGTTACAGTGCTCTAATATCTCGTTTTGATACTAAGAAAATTATTAGTGTTGATTCTTCAGCTTTAAGTTCTTACACCAAAGGTGATCCAATTAAATTCCCTAATTATTCCTTAGTTCAAATTCCAAGTGGCGGTATTTATTTATTAGTTGATAATGAAAAAAGACCAATTACTTCTAAAGATATTTTCAAGAAGATTGGCTTTAATCCTGACGAAATAATTACAGCTACCGCCGATGAATTAGCTTCTTACACAACTGGTAATATCATTACAGCTACATCCACTTATCCAACCGGTAAACTAATGCAAGATCCAAAATCGGGTGGCGTCTTCTATATTGAAAGTGGTTATAAATATCCAATTATCGATAAGGCCTTGCTTAATACTAAATTTAAAGGTAAAAAGGTTGTTAAGGGTACAAGCACTGAACTTAATAAATACACTAAAGGTAGCCCTATCTTATTCAGTGATGGTGAATTATTAATGTCTAATAGTGTGCCGACTGTATACTTAATTTCTGGGGGACAGAAGAGACCATTTTCTACTGGTGATGTCTTCTTGAAACTTGGTTATAAATTTACTAATATAATTACCGTCTCACCACAATTATTAGCTCAATACCCTGCTGGTGATCCAATTATCATTCAAACTGTAACTAACTAATATGCCTTTACTTAACGCTGCCATCGTTTCTCACTCCCCCATACTAATTCCTGAGATTGGTAAGCTTAACCAACAAATTCTTCAAAAAACAGTCGACTCTTATCAGAAATTAGCCGATGAACTTCAAGGTAATGATATTGAAACTATTGTTATTATTTCCCCACACGGACAAATTCAAGCTAATTGTTTTACAATCAACATCGGCCCAGAACTAAATATTGATTTAAGTAGCTTTGGTTTCTTAGGAACAACTCGTAAATTTATTAGTGACCTAAATTTTATTGATGAATTAAAAAATACCTCCGGTATCGAAATTCAATTAACCAGTAGTCCCAAGTTAGATTATGGTGCTTCTATCCCTTTGTACTTATTAACCGCTGCTATGCCAGATGTCAAAGTAGTTAGCATTAATTATGCCGGTGAGTTAAGCTTAGAAGAACACATCGCTTTAGGAAATAGAATCAGTGAGGTAATTAATAAATCCGCCAAAAGAATTGCTATTATTGCTTCTGGTGATTTATCTCATAAATTAAAAAAGAATTCACCAACTGGTTATTCTCCTAAAGGTGCTAAATTTGATAATAAGTTAATTGAATTTTTAAATAATCCAGAAAATGTTAAAGAAAATATCTTAAACATGGATGCTAATTTAATTAAGGATGCTAGTGAATGTGGACTAAAATCAATTATGACTTTACTGGGCACACTTCAAGGTAAAGCATACGAACCAGAAATATTATCTTATCAAACAGATTTCGGAATTGGTTATTTAACGATGAATTTTAAATTATAGTTTATGAAAAAAACTGAGCCAGCTTCACTCGCTGACATCTTTAAAGCTAAAATGGCTAAACCAGCCGTCAAAGCACCGGCCTACCCTTGGCAAGATCTTGCTTTAAGAGTTATTAAAGAATTAAATATTCCCGGTTTTAAACGTTCATCTGTTTTCAAAATTTGCAAAGAAAAAGAAGCTCAAACAGTTGAACGAGCTATTAACGATACCAAGGAATTATGTAAGAGTGGTGATCAGTGGAAATATTTTTTCAAAATTATTGAAATACCAGCTGGTTCTCCATACACACCAAAAACATATGCCAAAAATACTAGATATAATTAAATACCCTACTGAATCACTACGAGAAAAATCAATTGAAATTTCTTTAAGTGATTTAAAAAAGCCAGAAATGAAAGAATTACTGGCAAACATGAAACACACCATGAAAGAATTAGATGGTGCGGGTTTAGCGGCGCCACAGATTGGCATGAATATTAGATTAGTAGTTATCAATGATGAGAAAGCTAATAAAATAATCTTCATGATTAATCCAAAGATTACTAAAAAATCTTGGGGACAAGAAGTTGATGAAGAGGGTTGTTTGTCAGTTTTAGATGATAAAGGAAAAATTATTTATGGCCCAGTATCACGCCATAAGAAAGTAACTTGTATTTATTTTGATGAAAGTGGTGAGAAAAAGAAAATCCAAAGTGAAAAATTACTTGCTAGAATTATTCAGCACGAAACTGATCACTTAGATGGAATATTATTTATCGATAGATTGGTAAGATAAAAAAAATCGGGATTTAAATCCCGATTTTTTAAAAGTTTTATTTTCGTTTGCGAATAAAAGTAAAATAAATCCAAACTATCCCGACTAGTAGTAAACCCCATTTAATCTCAGAAAAATATTTATTTAATAATTCCTGATTAGAACCAGCGGCGTAGCCTAAGCCAGCCAAGATAGACACCCAAACAAATGAACCAAGAGTAGTAAATAAAACAAATTTCTTATAAGGCATTTGTGAAAAACCAGCGGGAATGGAAATTAAATGACGCACCACGGGAATTAAACGACCAATAAAAGTTGAGTAATTAGCGTCTTTTAAAAAGAAGTTTTCCGCCTTCTCTACCTTCTGTTTGTTAATATGAAAAAAATGGGCTATCTTATGGTCAGATAATTTATAAATTACTAATCGTCCAAGCCACATGGAAAGGACGTAGTTAATACTAGCACCAATTACACTACCTAAAACACCGTAAAATACTACTAAATAAATATTTAATTGCCCTTCACTAGCCAACCAGGCAGCTGGTGGAATAACTAGTTCTGACGGTAAAGGGATAAAAGAGCTTTCGATTGCCATTAAAATAGTGACGCCGGTGTATCCGAGTCCTTTAGTAATAGCCAAAATCCAAGCGACCAAGGAAGTAAACATAGCTTTAAGTAGAATTAATTACTATAATGATAGCATGAGTCAAAAAACATACAAAGTAATATTTATGGGTACTCCAGATTTTGCCGTACCTGGACTTAAAGCATTATATAATGATAGTCGTTTTAAAATTGTTAGTGTTGTGACTCAAAAAGATAAACCAGTAGGTCGTAAACAAGAACTACTGCCAACAGCAGTTAAAAAAGCGGCTCTAGAATTTAATATTCCCGTTCTGCAACCAAATCGTTTAAAAAATATTGCCGGTGAACTAAAAAAACTTGAGCCAGATTTTATTGTCGTTATTGCTTATGGTCAGATATTATCAGAAGAAATTTTAAGTATTCCTAAAGTAGCTTGTATTAATGTTCACGCCTCTCTGCTACCTAAATATCGCGGTTCTGCTTGCCTACAAGCACCTATTTTAAATGGCGACAAGGAAACGGGAGTAACAATCATGTTAATGAATAAAGGACTTGATACGGGCGATATTTTACGACAAGAAAAAATTAATTTAGACGGCAGCGAAACTTTAGAAATAGTCCATGATAAATTAACTGAACTAGGAGCTTCGGTTTTAGGTGATACTTTGATTAATTTTGCTGACGGAAAAATTACACCCCAAAAGCAAGATGAAAGCTTGACGTCTTATGTAAAGATTATCGATAAAAAAGATGGTCAAATTAGTTGGAATGATGCCGCTGAAATAATAGAAAGAAAGATTCGAGCTTTTACTCCTTGGCCAGGAACCTTTACTTATTTAGATGGTAAGTTAGTTAAGATTATTAAAGCTAAGGTGATAGAAAATAATAGTGATTTAATTATTGGTCAAATATTTAGCGAAAATAAGGAGCTTTTAGTTAAATGTGGACAAAATGCTTTGCTTATATTAGAATTACAACTTGAAGGTAAGAAAGCGACTGATTCTCAGAGCTTTTTAGCTGGTCACGAAAATGTAATTAATCAGAAATTCGAATAAGATTGGTCTCTTCGTCTAACGGTTAGGACGCCAGGTTCTCATCCTGGTAACAGGGGTTCGATTCCCCTAGGGACTACAAATAAAAAAGCGGTCGTAATTACTACGTCCGCTTTTTTTGTTTTGCTCTTTAAAATTTACCCCTTAAGACACTGATCATGTCATAAACAACGCCGGAATCAAAAGGCAGATTCTGTTCAAAATTTAAAAATCTAACAGCATCTAAGGCCCCAGCTACATAAGCTGTTCGACCATTAACATTGTGAGTGAATTGGAAAAAGACACTACCATCTGGCTTTTTAAGAGTGTAAGTGTGCCAACCATGCCCTTCCCAAAACTCTGACGGAATACCCATAGCTTCATAATCAACTTCTGTTCTTTTCTTATCAATCTGACTAATTAAGAAAGGAATACCTAATTGATTAAAACTAGCAATAACTGCCTTAGCTGTACCGCTAGTATCAGCTTTAGTTTTTTGATGGCTTTCAGTTACCTCCAAAGTGTAACCTTCAAAAGTATCAGGAAAATGTGTAGCCGCAAATTCCATCATCGCTTGAAAAGCTACAATTTCTTTAGCCATGTTAGGTGCTACTACTGCATTTATTCCGGACGCTTTAACACTGTCTTTAATAAATTGCAGGTTACCACCGGTTGTACCCATCACAAATGGAACTTTATTGATGATATAAAAATCAACATTACCATCAATCGCCAGCGGATGAGTAAAGTCAACGATGATATCGGGCCATTCATTAGTTAGTAAAAAATTTCTTTCCATTGGTCCAAATAACTCAACGGGAATACCAGAGACGATAATGTGTTTATTTTCAATTTCTGGTCCAGTCAAACTATATGGTAATAACTCCATATCATTTGAATTAACAACAGCACTAGCAATTGCCCAAGCCATCTTGCCCGGCAAACCATTTACAATAACTTTAATCTTTTCCATTGATTTTTGTTTTTTTTGATGAATATTTATAAATTTTTTAATGTTCTTTTAATTTATGAAAGATTAACAATAAAGATTAAATTAGTCAATTATACTATTATTTTTATACAAAAAAGGATTAGTATTTTACTAATCCTTTAATTTTAAAAGTTTGCTACTCTCAAGCGGCAATATCATCCGAACTGAACACTTGTCCAAAAATATTCGCTTCATTTTTTTCGTGAAGATAACGAATAGCGGCCAGTACCTGTTGCTCAGAAGAATTTTCCGGAAGTAAGATTATGTTTACGCCTAAATTTTTGATTATTTTAGCATAACTTTTTTCTTCCTTATCAGAAACTAAAACAAAAGATGTTTTAGCGTCCAAATATTCCGGAATAGCTTGTTTGAAAAATGAATTCGGATTGAAATCAACCACCACATCTGGCCGGCCATAATTCAGTAGTGAAGTCGATGTCACTAGACTCACACTAACGGCACTTGGATCAATTAATTCGATTGATACTTGATCAATTGAGCCTTTGCGATAATCGCCACAAGGGGTAATGCTTACTGGTAATAAATACATGTCGGGCGTTCGTAAGATATTACGAGCAGTTGAATCACCAATGCGACTTAAAATTCCATTCACCACAACGTTAATTTTCATTTTTGGTCCTCCTATTTTTAAATTGTTTAATGTTCGATTTATTGTAGAAATAGACTACCAGATAATTAAGTAATAGTCAATACTAAATACTACCAAGGACTTCTCACGGCCTCGGCTGATACATCAAAATACAGACCAAGAGTAACCTTGGCAATCTTGTCATCTAAGTCGTAAGCCGGAAAAGCAAAAATGGCTAATTTAAATTTTTTAGGTTCATAGCGAATCAAAGGACCAATCCCATGAAAACGCCAAGCCATTAAACCCAAACTTAACTTACTAGAAGTATTATAGGATAATGATGTTCGGTAAAAATAATCATCAGATTTAATACTTTTATTTAACAACATACCCATTGATACTTTATCATTTCCTAACCATAATTGACTAGAAACAAATGCCCGATTAGGACCCTCTTTTAATCCTGCTTTGAGTCCGACTGAAAGCCAGTCTGCTGGCGAGTAAGCAAAACCTAAAGCTCCATGATACATAGTACGCCGAGAATCCTGAAAGAAAGCCGCTGAATAAGCTAATTTAAAATGATTAAACAATTGATTGGTAGCACTAATGTCGACACAAGGAAAAATATCTTTTTCAGAATAAGTTCCATACACCTCAACTCGTGAAAAATCTGCCTGGGCTAGCAACAAATCACTAGACACAACAAGCATAGATAAAATAAATAATACCTTTTTCATTTCTCTAATTTTTTTAATTATATTGTAAAAGTTCTTTAATTTCTTAGTTAAGATTACAGCATACAATGTTATTTTAGTCAATACTAAAAAGCCTCTGAATAATTATCCAGAGGCTTTTAAAAATATATTTCTATTTCATCATTGGCATTATGCCACCACCATAGTTAGCACCAGAATTATTATTATTTAATTCGGTAATCATTTCTTGAACCAAAGGCACGGTCACAAATTTAGAACCATAATAATCAGCTGGGGCGTTATTTACAGGAAACATTAAAGCTGGGATTAATAACTCTTCATTTGTATTGTTAGTATAACGCCATAAATGAATTAAAGTTTTAGTCGGAGTTCCTAGTTCTAAAGTAATTTTATCTTGAGAGATACCATAATAAATGCCTGAACCATAACCACCCTTCTCCGCTAAAGCTACTACTTTAGCACTGTCGGTTTCTAAGTTGTAATCAGATGTTTCGTAACGATAGGTAGTTAAATTATTAACTCCCGAAACTGCGTGCTGCAAAAGATTAACTGTTACTCTTAGGCCATCTAAATTACCATTTTGATCATATACAGTCTGACCATCAACAACTAAAGGATAAACAACACTAATTTCTTCTGGAATATAATAATTAGCCTTATCATCAGAAGCTTCATAATTCAAACGCCAACTATTATCAACTTTTGCTTCGCCGTAATGTTCTAAGCTGATTCCTTTACTGCTTAGAAAATCATTAGTCATCGCAATAACACTAGCATCTTCTGGAATATCACTTATTTTTAAACGATAAGAATCCCAACAAGCTTGATTATCTCCACAGTTATCACGCTCACTTTTCCACTGTAACCAATTTTGTCCAATATAAATATTTTCTTCGTTAAAATCAATATTAATATTTAAACCTAATTTTTTATCTTCTACTAGAGAGATACTACCTGTTTTTAAGTTAGAAAAAGCACCTAAATTAATTGGTCCAAAAGCTTTAGAGCTAATTAAGCTATCAAGATTATTACTCAAATTACCATCACCTTTAATGCGACGATAAACGGTGCTAGTAGCATCACTTAGTTCTAAAGGGTCACCTTTATAAACATAAGTATAAGAATGCATTGGAGCAATCATTTTTGAAGACATAGTGCGACTATCACCCATACCAATGCTTGGCGCTACTTGTGGAATCGAAGCGCTAGTTAAACTTGTTTTAGCACTTACACTAGCATTACCTGACTCACTAATTTTATTAGCACTTAAAAGAGCTAAGCTACCGAAGGAACCGGGATTAGTTTTAACAAATTGTTCAGTCTTAACTTTATTACCAGTAAGTAATGAAAAACTTTTTTTAGGAGTAAGGTTTATCATTAATACTAACGCCGCGATACCCACAACAGCCAGAGACCCCGCCATAATGTAAATCTTTTTATTCATACTTTTAAGATTAAATAGTAAATTATTATCTTGAAGACCATCATCACTTTCCAGTAATATTTTATGGCTAAGCAAATCTTTTTTTAAAGATTCGGCGAAAGCTTCATCAAACTTAGTGTCTGGTTTGGCCTCGGCCATAGTTTCAATTAAAGCAATGAGTTCTGTTTCTTTAATTTTTAATCTAGAATCCCAAGCATAAAGCTCCTCGAGAATTAGATCTAATTTAGCTTTTTGCATATAAGTGATAAAGAAATTAATAAAAATAAAGCCGGACTTACTTTTTGACGCAAACGATTAACTGCCCGGCCAAAAGAAACTTTAACAGCCGCTTCTCTCTTGCCCAAACTACTGGCGATTTCTTTAAAAGGTAAATCTAACCAGAGTCTCATAATAAGTAAATCGCGATCACTAACTGATAAATCTCTCATAGCTAACTTAATTTTTTCTAAATTTAAATTATCATCTAAATTATCAGTTAAATTAAGGGCGTCGGCTAAATCCCAACAATCATCAATATTTTTAGTTTCA
>Ga0302207_1000573_pt1 | contig 14777 bp, 9 predicted proteins | sample II_Fen_E2_2_FD_198792 | JGI IMG/M metagenome (GOLD analysis project Ga0302207, IMG submission 198792) | Peat permafrost microbial communities from Stordalen Mire near Abisko, Sweden - II_Fen_E2_2 | ecosystem: Environmental > Terrestrial > Soil > Wetlands > Permafrost | place: Sweden: Abisko...
TGAATGATCAATCCTGAAATATAGTGCTATATTTGCACCATAAGAAAAACGAACCGCATTGTTCTGAGATTGGAAAACTCAACGTTAAAAAATTAACGAGATATGTTCGGTTTTTAATGGCGGGCTGCGCCTTCGGGTATCCCTCAGTGGACGGCAGATTACAAAGAAGATCAACACCTCAAATCCTATTTATTAGGAGTTTTCTCAACTAATGGCAGTGCGGTTTTTTCATCATTCTACTCAAGACTTTCTTCTCACTTACTTACTTCCAATAAAACATCAAACGCTTTTTCAACTGTTCTTACATCTGAAAATATCACAGAACGACGATGATTTTGCTCACGAAGTTGACATTGGCGCGGATGTAGAGTCATATATTGCAACAAACGTCCAAACGGTTCAGACTGAAAATAAGGTGATTGCGAATTTGAGACCAAAAAGGCAGTCATTCGTTCGTTTTTCAGAACCAGTTTTTCAATTCCAAACTTCATGGCCAACCAGCGTAACCGAACCACTAATATTAAACTTTGTCCTTCAACCGGAATCTTACCAAAACGATCTTCCAGTCTTTTTTCAAATTCCAGCAATTCCATTTCAGTTTCAATGTTATCCAGTTCGCGGTATAAACTAATTCGCTCCGAAACATTTTCAATATAATCAACTGAAAACATGACTTCCAAATCGGAATCAATCTGACAATCGGTTACAAATGCAGTTGAAGATGCGTTTTTAGCCCGTTCGTCAGCATACAAGTCGGCAAATTCTTCGTCTTTTAATTCGTGAACGGCCTCATTCAGAATTTTTTGATACGTTTCGTAACCCAAATCGGCAATAAAACCGCTTTGCTCCGCTCCCAGCATATTTCCTGCACCCCGAATATCCAAATCCTGCATGGCGATATTAAAACCGCTACCTAGTTCGGCAAACGTTTCAAGTGCCTGCAATCGCCGGCGCGCTTCGGGTGTAAGCAAACTCATTTCAGGGGCCATCAAATAACAAAATGCTTTCCGGTTGCTTCGTCCAACACGTCCACGTAATTGATGCAAATCGCTCAAACCAAAGTTCTGAGCGCTATTTATAATAATTGTATTGACATTTGGAATATCAATTCCCGATTCAATACTGCTACCCTACAACCCGGCACTAATTTTCTTATTAAAGCTTCAATAGTATAAATATTCTGAATCCGGTTATTGATAAAGAAAACCTGACCGTTTCGGTTCATTTCCAGCTGAATAGCCTCACGAATCACATCTTCATCGTAAATATGAATTTCAGTTTGAATCGGATACCGGTTTGGCGGTGGCGTATTTATAATGGATAAATCTCGGGCGCCCATCAATGAAAATTGCAACGTACGGGGTATCGGAGTGGCTGTCATAGTGAGTGTATCAACATTTACCTTCATTTCTTTGAGCTTTTCCTTTACGGTAACACCAAACTTTTGCTCTTCATCAATAATAAGCAAACCCAGATCATGAAATTTTACGCTTTTGCCAACCAATTTATGCGTACCTATAATAATGTCAACATTTCCTTTCTCCAAACGATCAAGAACATCACTAACCTGCTTTGAGGTACGGGCACGACTCAGATATTCAATGTTGCAGGGAAAATCTTTTAATCGGTCTTTAAAAGTATTATAATGTTGTAAAGCTAAAACGGTAGTTGGAACTAAGACTGCCACCTGTTTACTATCCGTAACTGCCTTAAAAGCAGCACGAATAGCTACTTCAGTTTTTCCAAAACCAACGTCACCACAAACTAAACGATCCATCGGTAACGACGATTCCATATCTTTTTTCAAATCGGCAGTTGCTTTTACCTGATCGGGCGTATCTTCATAAATAAAAGAAGCTTCCAGTTCACGTTGCAAATAACTATCGGGCGAATATTGGAATCCTTGCTCCGCTTTGCGTTTTGCATATAACTTAATTAACTCACGGGCAATATCTTTTACTTTCGATTTGGTACGTTCTTTCAACCGTTCCCAGGCTCCCGAACCAAGTTTATTGATTCGTGGTGCTTCACCTTCTTTTCCTTTATATTTAGAAATACGGTGCAATGCATGTATGCTTACAAAAATAATATCATCGTCTTTGTACACGAGTTTAACCATTTCCTGCATTTTACCGTTCACATTGGTTTTTACCAAACCTCCAAACGTACCAACTCCATGATCCACATGAACCATATAATCGCCAATCCGGAACTGATTAAGCTCCTTTAATGTCATCACAACCTTTCCAAGTCGTGTTTTATCGGTTTTAAGTTGGTATTTGTGGAAACGGTCGAAAATCTGATGGTCGGTATAACAAATCAATGATAAATCATGATCGATAAAACCTTCATGCAGTGTATTTTTTACCGGTTGAAAAGCAATATTATCATTTCTGTCGGAAAAAATAGCAGCTATTCGATCGGTTTGTTTAACACTGTCGCTTAAAATATACAGCTTATAACCTTCTTTTAATTTATGCTTTAAATTATCTGCAACTAAATCAAAATTTTTATGAAACAGTGGTTGTGGAGATGTGCTGAAGTGAATAGTTGTTTTGGACTTGAAAAACGCGTGTTCAGTCCATTCAATTTTTCGAAAGCCAGTAGCCAATTCTACAAATTCATCTCCTGTAATAAGTGTTTTATGTAAATGAGGAGTCTTATTGTCTGATTCGTTGGCCTTTACTAATGCTTCGTTATAAAACTGATTAATTCTGTCCCGCACAAAGGCAACATTCGTAAAGCTAAACCAGCCATTCGCAGAAATAAACTCAAAAAAAGAAACGTGTGATGAAGTTTTATCGTGTTGTAAATCAGGTATTATTACAATTTCGTTTTTCTTATCCTGAGACAGTTGAGTTTCAATGTCAAAAATCCGAATTGATTCAACTTCATCACCGAAAAAGTCGCAGCGATAAGGTAATTCGTTGGCGTAGGAAAAGATATCAACAATGCTTCCGCGCACCGAATATTGTCCCGGTTCATAAACAAAATCAACCCGTTCAAACCGATATTCATTCAGCATTTCAATTAAGAAATCTATACCTAAATTTTCCCCTACCCGCATTCGCAGCATTTGGGTTTTCATCCGTTGAGCTGAAACAACTTTTTGCATTAAGGACTCAGGATAAGTGATAATCAGACAAGGTTCTGTTGTATTTGCCAGCTTATTAAGCACTTCTGTGCGCAAGATATCGTTTGCAGCATCAAGTTGGGAGAGTTTTATCGCTTTTTTGAAAGATGACGGAAAGAAAAACACTTCATCCAGTGAAAGTATTTGTTTTAAATCGTTATATAAATAAGCAGCTTCGTCAGCATCATTCATTACCAAAACATGCGTGTTGGGATTAGCTTTAAAAAGCGATGCAACAATTAAAGACAATGAAGAACCGCTCAAACCGGAAATTTTTAAATTCTGTTCGAGTGAGGAAGCCCAGTTAATAAGTGATTTAACCTGTGGGTGCAGAGAGTAAAGTTGTTGAAAATCAGAAAGAATCAATTTTTCTTTTTATTGGTTTGATTAATTGGTTTGATTTTAATATTTAATTTTAGAATCTGTAGTCGCCCATTCTTCAAATGCTTTGATAGATTCATCGTGTAATAATTGAGTTGTTTTGATATTTCGGTTTTCAGGTTTTAAATCAATCTCGTCGTAAATAAATGAATCATCAAAACCTATTTCTTTAGCATCAGTCTTGGTGTTTCCATAGTAAATTTTATCAAGATGAGCCCAATAAACAGCCCCAAGACACATGGGACAAGGTTCACATGAAGTATAAATTTCACATCCTGCTAAATCGTAAGTTCCTAGTTTCTTCGATGCCTTTCGAATAGCATTGACCTCTGCATGAGCTGTCGGATCTACGTTTGAGGTAACTCTATTGACACCTGTAGCAATGATTTTTCCATCCTTCACAATTACGGCACCAAAAGGGCCACCACCATTTTTTATATTTTCAATTGATAAAGCAATCGCTTTGCGCATAAATTTATCTGTCGAACTCATTATTTGTATGTAAAAATTAAACGGGGTGACAAAGATAGTGTTTTTTGAATAATTATGAAGAGAATATAATTCAATACATGGAATAATAGGCTCCAAATTAATTCACCAGTATTAAAAATACTTATATTTTTCAATGTTGAGAAATTACTAAAAAATTTCTCAACATTGAATTACATTTCATTTTCTTTCAATTAATAAGTAAGTAGAACCTGTTTTAAGAATTTTAGAGCCCATATACCATCAACATATTACGATTTGATACTTGAGAGAAATAATAATTCCATAAAAAGTGATTTTACATACTACTCCCGCATAAATTGTTGATAAATATTCATTCAAATGAAACAGACATTAACATGGAAAATCCTATATTTGCAAAAATTACTAACAAATTAAAACTAGGTTTAATTAATTCAACAACTTTATGAAAAAAGTTATTTCTTTTTTTGTTGTGATTATGATGGTACAGCTATCATATTCGCAAGGATTGGTGAAAGGAACAGTGGTGGATAAAGCCACTAATGAAGCTCTTGTAGGAGTAAGTGTTTATAACGCCGCATCCGGTGTCGGAGTCAGCACTTCGCTTGACGGAAGTTTTGCCATCAAGCTATCGGCAGGAAAACAAGATCTTACAGTATCGTACATTGGATATACTTCAAAGACGGTTCAGGTTTCGGCATCAAATCCAAATTTAGGTAACATCACGTTAGAATCAGAAGCAATTGGTTTGAATGATGTGGTAGTAACTTCATCTATTGCTATCAGACGTAAAACTCCGGTTGCGCTTTCGGTTATCGATCCTGTTATTATTGAAACTAAATTAGGCACTCAGGAGTTTCCTGAAATTTTAAAATCAACCCCCGGCATATATGCTACAAAAGGAAGTGGTGGTTATGGTGATTCCCGCGTAAACGTTCGTGGTTTTGAATCTCCCAACACAGCTGTTATGATTAACGGTATCCCTATGAATGATATGGAATGGGGTGGCCTTTACTGGTCGAACTGGGGAGCATTAAGTGATGTAACCCGCTCCATGCAGGTTCAACGCGGTTTAGGTGCTTCAAAAGTGGCTGCACCTTCCTTAGGTGGTACCATCAATGTATTAACCCGATCTACAGACGCTCAAAAAGGAGGATCACTTTCATACGGTATTGGTGGTGATGGTTATTCAAAAGTTGGATTCTCTGTTTCAACAGGATTAATGGCCAACAATTGGGCTATTTCTTTGTTAGGTTCCAAAACAGTGAGTAATGGCTATGTAGAAGGACTTGAGTATGAAGCATATTCTTATTTTGCAAATATTTCGAAAAAGATAACTGATTCTCAACAATTATCATTCACAGCATTGGCAACGACCCAATGGCACAACCAACGTTCGGGTGGACTTTTAATTTCGGAATATCAGAAACAACCGCTTAAATACAGATACAATGCATCGTATGGTTTTGATATGAATGGCCAACGCAAGCAATCGGCTTATAATTATTATTCTAAACCGATGATGTCTTTAAATCACTTCTGGACAATTGATGAAAAATCAAGTTTATCAACGGTTGCTTACCTTTCAATCGGTTCGGGAGGTGGATACAGCGGACAAAGTTATGATGCCGCTGACCGTACTAAATGGTATGGTGCATCAACAACCGGTATTCCAAATACTGATTTCCGCGCATTGGACGGTACCTTTGATTATGGAGCAATTTATAAATTAAATACAGATCCAACAAATATAAACGGATCTAAAATGGTTATGTCGACTTCCATAAATAAACATCTCTGGTATGGTGCTTTGTCAACTTTCAACACCAAGATTGGTGAGAATATTGATTTTTACGGAGGTTTGGATTTGCGATATTATAAAGGAACACATACAAATGAAATAGTAGATTTATATGGTGGTAAATTCTTTGTCGATAATACTTCATTGCGGCCGTTATTATCCGACCAAAGTTGGAAAACAAAGAAATTAGGTGTTGGAGATGTCGTATATCGTGATTATGATGGTTACATAGCCAGTGAAGGAGTTTTCGGACAAGCTGAATACAATAAGGACAAGTTAAGTTCATTTGTTTCGCTTTCTGCTTCAAATACTTCAAACTGGCGTTATGACCGCTTCTACTATGATGCAGCCAATGCACGTTCCAAAACAGTTAACTTTTTAGGTTTTTCCATAAAAGGTGGTGCTAACTACAACTTAGATCAACATCAGAATGTGTTTGCGAATATTGGTATTATATCCCGCGCTCCATTTTTCTCCGGCGGTGCATTTCTGAATGCACAAGTTAGTAACGAAGTGAATAAGGGTGCTGTGAATGAAAAAGCATTCTCTGCAGAATTAGGCTACGGTTTCCGTTCCAGATATTTTAGTGGTAATTTGAACGTTTACCGGACTAACTGGTTAGACAAAACAATGACTACTTATTACACTGGTGCACAATCAGGCGAAATTATTAATGTAAACCTTACCGGTGTAGATGCATTGCATCAGGGTGTGGAATTGGATTTCAATTCAAAACCGCTTAAAGATTTGGAAATAACCGGTATGATATCTCTGGGTGACTGGCGCTGGCAAAACAATGCAACAGGTTACCTCTTTAATAACAATGGACAACCCGTTAATACGAGATTAGAAGTAACTTCAGTACCTGATACTGTACGCGTAAATATTAAAGGAATCCGTGTAGGAAACTCTGCTCAAACCACTGCTGCTATTGGTTTAAATTATCAGATTCTAAAAGGTTTCCGTATCGGTTTGGATGGAAACTTTTACGGACGAAATTATTCAAATTACAAAATATCAATTAGCAATGCTGCCATGGTTCAACCCTGGATGATTCCGAATGCAGTTACGTTGGATTTCTCTGCAAATTACCGTTTCAAAATCAGCAACCTGGATGCCGTTTTAGTTGGAAATATATACAATATATTGGATAATAACTATATTACCGATGCAACTGATGGGTCTGATCATACATGGAAAACAGCTGTTGTATATTATGGTACCGGACGTACCTGGGGTTTAAATTTGAAAATTAAATTTTAATTTGAGTCATTCATCATATAAAATATAAAACAATGAAAAAAATATATTATATAGTAAGTCTGGCTGTATTGGCTTTATTTACTTCTTGTCAGGATTTCAACGAGACAAATTTTCCGGGATATAAAGATGCGGCAGTGCCATCAAATGTGGCAACTTACACTTATAGCCTGACAGCAAATGATTATGCGACAATCGCTACGACCATTAAAAAGCCTGTTAATGATTCGATTACGTTATTGAAGACTCAGTTAAAGACAGCATCTGCAACAGATTCAGTAACTATTCAGGCAAACATTACCAGATTGGGTCTGAAACTGACAACCGATTCAACAATGTTAGCAGCTACAGCTATTGGAGCGAATAAACTCTTTATTAATCAACAACAATTTAGCGTATGCGTTCCTATTATTTTAAATGCTAAATATTTATATGCAGATGCAAAATCTTCGGCCATGGTATCATTCAATTTAAGTTATGATACAACGAAAATTGCGATAGCAAATAAATATACGCTTTCGGCACAAGATTACCTCGACATGGGTGTAACAGTAGTTCCTGGTGATTTGTCGGCATCTAAAGATCCAAATTTTTATATCCCAATATTATTGAAGAAAATATATCCATATGCTTTAACGGGCGATCTTAAATTGGTGCATTATAAATATTATGCAAGTAGTGTAATCTCTTCTTTAGCAACTGTATTTCTTTTTGATGGCACTAACTGGGTTAATTACAATGCTTCTGCGAAAACTTCAGTTAAATTCTCCTTCAAAAATAAAACTTGGGTATTTATTAATTCAGAAATACTTATTGAAAAGTTTGCCAAAGACTTTGGTACATTCACTCCGGTAATCGTAAAAGGTACTTATACCTGGACACATGGAACTTATAACGGTGGTTGTTTTGTGGCCAATGCCTATAAACAGGGTGAGGTTGAAATATGGATGGTTTCTCCGCTCATTGACCTGAAAGACCGTGTTAATCCAACTTTCTCATTTGATCATTCAATAAATTACTATGCATCCGGTATGGTAATGTCTGATTTATTGGGGGCGTATATCTCAACAAATTATACAACCGATCCAACCACTGCAACCTGGAAAAAACTGGATATCATTTATCCCACTTCGACAGCCCCAACATGGTCACCGTTTGTAAATTCAGGTAAAGTAAGTATTTCCGATTACAATAATCAGAAAGTTACTATTGCATTTAAATATGTTTCTACCGGCACAGCAATGGCTTGGGAAGTTTCGAATGTAAATGTATTGGACGAATAGGATTTGAATAAATCATTAATAAAAAAAACCCTCAAAAATTTCAAAATTTTTGAGGGGGTTTTTATTTTATATTATTGTGCAGGGTTTTGGGTCATCGATATAGTGCTTCAGGAAATGAGTTTCTCAGACGTTATTGCGCGCATTATAAGTCGATTTCGCTATAGTTCGCTCATTTCTACAGTATGCGCTGATTTCTCTCTCTTTTCCTCACTAATTTCTTTGCTCTATTCACCTGTTTCTCGCTCATCGTAAATCACTTCACCTAACTTAGATACCATTTAGATAAATTAAAGTGAGTTGTACATAAGGAATCTCCTGTTTTATTAATAATAAAACTTTCATTATACTTAATCTAAAAGTAATTTCATCAAACAAAAAAGACTATCCAGTTTCCTGAATAGCCTTTTTAATCGGGGGCGAATTAAATTATTTAGCCTGAGCTTCTTTGATTTCTTTACTTATAGCTTCATACTCTGCATCCATTTGCAAGCGGTAATACAACTGTTTTAACGGTAATTTGTATTCAACTTCCTGAGGATTCAATTCTATTGCTTTTTTGTAAAATGGAATCGCTTCGCGATAGACTAAGTCAATTTTTTTATCTTCCGCTTTATAGAGATTTATATCTTTAATTTTATTCGCTTCTTTTGACATTTTCACTGCGTTATTGTAATAAGCGCGACCCATTTCGGAATAAGCTTCGGGTTTTGTAGGATCCAGTTCAATTGCCTTTTTCAAGGTTGTAATAGCATCGTCGTAGTTTTCGAGAGTCAAATACAACTGACCTTTAACAAGCTGATATTGAAAATTGTTTGGTTCTTTTTGAATTGCAGAATTCAAATAGGTCAAAGCGTCCTGAATTTTATTAGCTCTAATGTAGTAGTTAATAATGTTCTGCAGAAACCACACTTCCGAAGGGAATTTATCCAGGCCTTCTTTAAGTGTTTTTACATAATTTACCGAGTCTTTTATTCCGTTATATTCATCACTTAACAGCTGATAAACATCGTTAGTGCGATACGAATCATTTTTCATTTCCTGAAAGATTGCTATTGATTTTTGGTGTTGTTTAGCTTTAGAATAAGCAACTCCTGTAAAATACTTAATTTTTTTGTAAGTAGAATCAATCTGAATCTCTTTAGCCATTAAAGGTAAATTAGGAATTCCCAAATACACTTCAAAAACCTTCACCGTTTCATCATATTTTTCTTTTTCATACAAATAAGCTCCCCAACTTATCATGTTCTCATTTTTCACATAAAAATCTTTTATGATTTCTTTAATCTGCTTTCTGAATCTGGGTTTGACTTTTCCTTTAGCATCAGGCAACTGATCAAGACTGTCTGCAACTATTAAATAGCCATAAGAGTTCATTATGGCCTTACCTTTTGCAATTGTATCAAGAGGTAAACGTGCAATTGCTTTCACATATAACAAATCATTTTCCTTCGAATCAACCAGACCGGCCACATACCATGTGTTCGCATCGTTCTTTGTGGTTGAGTCCTTTAAAGCTGCTTGAATTGCTTCACGGGCACCCGGAAAATCAGGAGTGTCCATTAAAGCTTTATTCTTTGCTTTTGAAACATTTGCTTTTTGCGCAAAAGACATAGTAAAACTAGTTACTATCAAAAGTGATAAAATAATTTTTTTCATGACGAATAATTTTTTAGTTATTTCTAATTTTACTTAAGAGCCAACTAACATCATGAAGTTAGTTGGCTTTATTACTGTTTAATCTTCTGTATTCTCTTGTATTTCAGTTGTTGAATCTTCAGTAGTAGAATCTTCGCCTGCAATATCGTCAATTTCAGAAACCGGAATTTCTGTTGAAATTTCTTCAATTACTTCTTCCTCTTCTTTTTCCGATAACACTTTACATACTGAAGCAATTTCGTCGTTGCGTTTTTCAAGATTAATTAAACGAACTCCCTGAGTTGCACGTCCCATCACTCTGACATCAGCCACTTTCAGACGAATTGTAATCCCTGATTTGTTGATAATCATTAAATCACTGTCATCAGTTACATTTTTAATGGTAACTAATTTGCCGGTTTTTTCTGTGATATTAATGGTCTTGACACCTTTACCACCTCGGTTAGTTACACGGTATACAGGAATTGTTTGACCATTTTCATCCAAAAGCAAATTGCCTTCTTCATCAACTTCGTCAAGCAAAGTCCGTTTGCCATATCCTTGTTGTGAAACCACCATTATTGTTTCGTTGTCTTCCTTATTGACACAAACCATGCCAACAACTTCGTCCTGACCATCTTCATCCAAAGTCATGGCGCGAACACCAGTAGCAGTACGACCCATTTCGCGTACTTTCGATTCGTGGAAACGAATAGCACGTCCATTGCGGTTTGCCATCAAAACTTCTGAATTTCCATCAGTTAAACGAACCTGTATCACCTGATCATCTTCACGAATGGTAATTGCATTCACACCGTTCTGACGTGGACGTGAATAAGCTTCAAGTGAAGTTTTCTTGATAACTCCGTTTTTAGTTCCGAAAATCAGATAATGCGAATTAATATATTCACTATCAGTCAAACCTTTCACACGGATAAATGCATTTACTTTATCGTCACCGTCAATGTTCAACATATTCTGAATGGCACGTCCTTTCGAAATTTTTGTTCCTTCCGGAATGTCATAAACTTTCAACCAGTAACATTTTCCTTTCGAAGTAAAGAACAACATGGTGTTGTGCATCGAAGCCGGATAAATATATTCGATAAAGTCTTCGTCACGTGAACTACCACCCTTCGATCCTACTCCACCGCGGTTTTGAGCACGAAATTCAGTCAATGCTGTACGTTTAATATAACCCAAATGCGAAATGGTAATAATCATTTCATCATCGGCATAGAAATCTTCAGGATTGAATTCTTCGGAAGAATAAACAATTTGTGTACGACGGGCGTCACCATATTTAGCCTTAACTTCCAATAATTCATCTTTTATGATTTGCATACGCAACTCCACTTTTTCCAGAATCTCTTTCAAACTGGCAATTAGTCGCATAACATCTTCGTATTCAGCACGAAGTTTGTCCTGTTCCATACCGGTAAGTTGACGCAATCGCATTTCAACAATGGCACGGGACTGAATATCGGACAATCCGAAACGTTCCATTAAACGGGTTCGTGCTTCTTCGGGTGTTTTAGAATCACGAATAATCTGAATTGCTTCGTCCAGATTATCAAGAATAATCATAAATCCTTCCAATAAATGAGCACGTTTTTCGGCTTCACCCAATTCGAATTTCGTTCGGCGAATCACCACATCATGACGGTGTTCAACAAAATAATGAATCAGATCTTTCACGTTCAACATACGTGGACGTCCATGAACCAATGCAATGTTATTCACACTGAATGAAGACTGTAGCGCAGTATATTTGAATAACTTATTCAATACCACACTTGAATTGGCATCACGTTTAATATCAACTACAATTCGCATACCTTCACGATCCGATTCGTCATTGATATGAGCAATACCTTCTACTTTTTTATCTTCCACCAAAGCTACTACAGCTTTGATTAGTTCCACTTTATTTACCTGGTAAGGGATTTCATTTATAATGATTTTTTCGCGACCCTGAGCGTCTGTTTCGATTTCCACTTTGGAGCGAACCACAATACGACCACGACCGGTTTCAAAAGCTTCTTTTACTCCGGCATAACCGTAAATAATTCCACCGGTTGGAAAATCAGGAGCTTTAATGTATTTCAGAATTTCTGAAATCTCAATATTGTTATCGTCAATATAAGCAATAGTTGCATCAACAACTTCGGAAAGATTGTGCGGAGCCATATTAGTTGCCATACCAACCGCAATACCGGAAGATCCGTTTACCAATAAGTTAGGAATACGACTTGGCAAAACTGTAGGTTCTTTCAGCGTATCATCAAAGTTCAATTGAAAATCAACCGTATCTTTGTTGATATCAATCAACATATCTTCCGATAATTTGCGCAAACGAGCTTCCGTATAACGCATAGCAGCCGGACTGTCACCATCAATAGAACCAAAGTTACCTTGTCCATCAACCAATGGATAACGCATCGACCAATGCTGCGCCATGCGCACCAGCGTGCCATAAATGGACGAATCACCGTGCGGGTGATACTTACCCATTACTTCACCCACAATACGGGCAGATTTCTTATAGGGTTTATCGGAATTATTTCCCAATTCGTTCATTCCAAACAATACGCGGCGGTGAACCGGCTTGAAACCGTCGCGAACATCGGGTAATGCGCGCGAAACTATCACCGACATGGAATAATCGATGTACGAAGACTTCATTTCTTCGTCAATGTTTACCTTGATAATTCTGTCTTGATCAATCATCTAACTTTAATTTTGTTACTATCTAAAAAACCACGCTAAAGTAATACTTTTTCCTGGATTTCACAAGTAAAAAAGCAAAAAAATATGAACAAAAAAGATGTTGATTTACGGAAAAGATATTGCAAAACAAAAAGTTACAGGAATCGAGTAAATTAAAGTTTCAAAAAAATCTATATTTGATTATTTTTAAAATAAAATATTGATTATCATTTAATTGTGATTGCTTTTTGTTGGTCTGCAATTTTTGCAATATTTATCACAAAATATTCCAAAAACATAGTCGAGCGAAAACCTTCCACCACCCAAAAATATAAGCACAAAATAAAGTGAAAAATAAAGAGTTGGAAGCTCAATAGCTTGAAAAGATTTATTTGCTGAAATGATAAATCCGGCAATAAACATACCAATGATTAGGGGAATTGCTGCAAATCGTGTAAAAAGTCCCAATAAAACTAATATGGAACAACCAAATTCAGCAAAAATTATCAAAATAAGAGAAATAGATGATCCTAAATGAAACGGATCCGGAAATCCGGCGCTAAGTAAGTCAAAATGAATAATTTTTTGCCACCCATGAGTAAGCATAAATAAACCTAATATCAATCGGAAAAGTAATAAACCTGTGTTGTGTGCCAAATCATTATCCAATCCACCACACCACGAACAATCTTTTTTCATTCTAATTTGTTTAATTGGTTTTCAATAAAACAAGCTAAAATATTTGATTGTTCTGGATTGTAGATTTCTTAAAGTAAATTTTGAAAAAAAATCAGCTTGCTCAATCGAGAATTCCACCTGCTACAAAGCAATTATCAAAAGAAAAATTTTCGGTTTGTGCTTTTTCAAAAATTCCATAAACTACTGAACCTGAGCCTGACATGGAAGCATACATCGCGCCAATATCGTATAGTTTATTCTTAATTTCAGCAATTTCCGGGTGCTTAACAAAAACTGACTTTTCAAAATCATTTTTAATTGTTTTTTTCCACTCATTAATTGGTGAATTAATTAAGCTTAGAAGCGAAACTTCGGGTTTTTTTGGTACAACTAAAGAATAAGCTTCAGGAGTTGAAACATGAATGTCCGGTTTTACAAGTAATAAAAAATAACCTTTCAACGATAACTCAATGGGTGTGAACACGTTGCCAGTTCCGGCTGCGAATACAGGTTTATTATGAATGAAAACCGGGCAATCGGCACCGAGTTTGGAGGCTAGTTTTTCAAGTTTTTTAGTCGTTATTTTTAATTCAAATAGCTCATTTATACACTTTAACATAAATGCAGCATCGGACGATCCTCCACCTAATCCCGCACCAAATGGGATTTGCTTTATCAATGTGATATCAACCGGAGGAAACTGATATTCAGAACGTAATAATCTGTATGCTTTGACAATTAAATTGTCTTCCGGATCACCATCAAGTGTAATTCCGGCTGAAGAAAAACTATAATCCGAACAAGTTTCCGTAGTTTCAACTTCCAAAATATCGCTTAATCCGATTGGATAAAAAACTGTTTCGATATTGTGATAACCATCCGGTCTGCGTTCTACAACATTCAGCCCGATATTTATTTTAGCATTTGGGTAAGTAAGCATCTTTATAATTGACAGTTGACATTTGAGAGTTTAAAATTGTTTCAAAAGTAATATTTTTTCCTGAATTAAGAATCACGAAAGTTATCAACAATTGTTGATATGTTTATTTTCGGATTTCCGAACTATTTACTACTTTTGAAACCCCGCAAAATCGTAAATTAAAAATCGTATATTGTAAATTAAACCATGGCCGAAAAACGTAATTACAGCAAAAAACCAACAAGCCCCGCTCCTATTCCTGCTAATGAATTTGGCAAATTGCCTCCTCAGGCACCCGAACTGGAAGAGGCCGTGTTGGGTGCAATTATGATTGAGAAGGATGCTTATTCTCTGATTTCTGAAATTCTGAAACCGGAATGTTTCTACAAAGTGGCTCATCAAAAAATATTTGAGGCCATTATGATGCTTGCCATGCATCAGGAACCGGTTGACATGCATACAGTTACGGAACAACTGCGTAAAAGCGGGACAATTGATGAAGTTGGA
>Ga0302207_1000588_pt1 | contig 14593 bp, 10 predicted proteins | sample II_Fen_E2_2_FD_198792 | JGI IMG/M metagenome (GOLD analysis project Ga0302207, IMG submission 198792) | Peat permafrost microbial communities from Stordalen Mire near Abisko, Sweden - II_Fen_E2_2 | ecosystem: Environmental > Terrestrial > Soil > Wetlands > Permafrost | place: Sweden: Abisko...
TCTGAAGTTCACAACTTTCAAATTAAGTATTAATCAATCAGCTTAATATATTCATTTCGTATGAAAAAAATCTATATCTTTCTTTTAATTGCTATATTATTTGTTTTAGTCGGTTGTGCTTCTCAAAAAGAAGTTGCCTATTTCCGGGGCGTTAACTCAAGTTCAGCAGACTCAATTAATAAAACTTTTTATAAAGCTCATGAAGCCAGCATCTGCAACGGTGACCTACTTTCAATTACTGTAACTGGTTTAGACCCGAAAGCCGTTGCCCCTTTTAATCTTCCATTGGTATCTTACGCAACTCCGGGAAGCGAGCAATTATATTCTGCACCAACTTTACAATCTTATTTAGTTGATATAAAAGGGGATATAAATTTCCCTGTTATTGGCACAATTAGATTAGCCGGTTTAACAAAATCTCAGGCAATTGCATTACTGAATAAAAAACTTTCGCCATATTTGCAAAATGCAATTGTAACAATTCAATTCATGAATTATAGAATTACTGTGCTCGGTGAAGTTTTGCGTCCCGGCCAGTATCCTGTATCAAATGAAAGAGTGTCAGTTTTAGATGCACTTGGTATGGCCGGTGATATGACAATATACGGAAAAAGAAATAACGTATTGATAACCAGAGAAAATAATGGAAAACTAGAATTTGTCAGATTAAATCTGAATACTGATGAGGCATTTAAATCTCCTTATTTTTATTTGCAACAAAACGATGTAATTTATGTAGAACCTAACAATGTAAAATCAGTAGCATCTCAAAATATTTCGTTATATTTATCTGCTATATCGACAATTGCAACAACTGTTGCAGTTATTTTTTCACTTACTCCTACTAAACAATAAAAATTTCATTTTGATTTTACTTTTATCCTCCAAAAAACACACATATAATAATGGAAAATATTACTCAAGGCACCACTATTAAGAACAATGAAATAGTTAATGTTCATACAACTAATCCCGGTCTTAATCCAAATGCCACATCAAATGAGACAATAAACATAAGAGAAATTATATTGAAATACCTGAGCAAATGGTATTGGTTCGTATTTTCAGTTATAATTTGCATTGCAATTGCTTATTTCTATTTAAAGATCACGAATGTTCAATATCAAATCCAAACTACAATTCTACTTCGTAAAGATCAGGCAGGTAGTGGATTGATTGACATGTCAATGCTTGAAGGATTGGGAGTTTCAGGTAGTTCCAAAGAAGTTGAAGATGAAATTCAGGTTCTTACTTCAAAATCACTTATGACCAAAGTAATTCAAAGCCTTGGAGTTCAAACAGAATATTTCACAAAAAGCGGATGGAGATATGAAGAATTGTATCCCGTTACTCCATTGAAATTAGTTGTTCCAACTATGTTTAATGATACATTAAAACAACAATTACAATTATTTATTAAACGTACTGATAAAGGCTATTCCATAAAATTCAGTTATGGTACAATAAAAAAGAACTATACAGTTATAGATTTAAATCAATCAATAGTAACTCCAGTCGGATTATTAAAATTTCAACAAATTCAAAGCATTAAGATTGGTAACTCATTCAAGATTTTCACATACCCTTTAAATCAATTGACTGAAAGTTATTGCAGTGCAATTAAAGTTGCAGCAGCTAATAAAAAATCAAGTGCCATCAATATTTCCACAGTATCGTCAAATTCTAAGAAATCTGAAATTGTTCTTAACAAATTAGTTGAATTATATAATCAAGATGCAGTTTTAGATAAAAATATGATTGCAAGTAACACTGCATCATTTGTTGATGAAAGATTAAAATTAATAAGTATTGAGTTGCAGGATGTTGAAATGAATGTTGAAAGTTATATGAAGAAAAATAGTTTGACTGATATAAGTTCGGAAGCCAAATTATTTTTAGAATCTGCCAGTGAATACGAAAAGAAAATTGCGGAACTTGAGACTCAATTAAATTTAGTTGGATATATTGAATCATATGTTAAAGACAACAAAAACCAGTATAATTTAATTCCAGCGAATCTTGGTATCGAAGACAAAGCATTGATAACGTTAATTCAGGATTATAACCAGGCTTTATTGGAACGAATGAAGCTTAAACGCACAACAAACGACAAAAACCCAGTTTTAACACAGCTGGAGCAACAACTAAAAGAAATTCGGTCAAACATCAACCTGAGCATTCTTAGCATAAAAGATGGATTAAAAATTGCCAAAACAGATGTTCTAAGAAAAGAGAATCAGTTCAACTCAAAAATTAAAGAAGTTCCAACGCAAGAGCGTCAATTCCTTGAAATAAAACGTCAACAAGAAATAAAACAAAAATTATATCTCTTTTTACTTCAAAAAAGAGAAGAGAATGCACTTAGTTTAGCCAGCACAGTACCTTCAGCTAAAACAGTTGATTCTGCTTACACTTCTCTTGAACCAGTTGCTCCTAAACGTATGATGATTTTCTTACTTGCATTAGTATTTGGTGCAGCTATACCTATTATTATTATTTACACTAAAGAATTATTAAACAATAAAATAACCGACAAAAAAGACTTACTTAGATATATCAAAGTTCCATTTCTCGGTTCCATAGCATTAAATAAGGAATCTGACAGAATTGTTGTGCGTGAAGGCAAAACCACACCAATCGTTGAGATGTTCAGGCTTATCAGAACCAATATGAATTTCATGTTGAGTGGAACAAAATCACCGGTTATATTAATTACATCTTCAATAAGTGGTGAAGGAAAATCTTTTACAGCAATCAATATAGCCATGTCTTTTGCATTGCTAAACAAAAAAGTAATTCTTATCGGATTAGATGTTCGAAATCCGATGTTGAGTGAATATATGCATATTTCAAAAGCAGATGGTATTAGTTTATATCTGTCAGACCCTAGTTATAAACCTGAAGATATTATTATTCCATCTGGTTTTCATCCATTTCTTGATGTCATTCCCGCCGGGCCAATTCCACCAAATCCTTCCGAGCTATTATTAAGCTCACGTTTGGATGATCTGATTACCGGTCTCAAAGAGCAGTATGACTATATAATACTGGATTCTGCACCAGTTGGAATTGTTTCCGACACTTATTTACTTAACAGAGTAGTGGATAATTGTATTTACGTAACACGACAAAATTATACTCCGCGCGAAGCAACTTCTTTAATAAATGAAATTTATAAACAAAAAAGGATTAATAAGCTTGCTGTAATTCTGAACGGTACAGATGAAAGTCTTGGTTATGGGTACGGTTACGGTTATGGCTATGGTTATAATAGCGGAAAAAGTCAAGAGAAAAAAGGAACAGATCAAGTAATGATGAGAATTAATAAACGGTTCCGAAATAAATAATAAATTCCATTAACAAATCAAAACCTTGAGGAATCTCAAGGTTTTTTTTGAATATAGAGGAAACTAAAAAACTTTGAACACAAATATAGTTTCCTATTATTATAATCAAACAACTATTATTCAGAAACATAAATATAACAATAAAATCGTTAACATATATTTTTATATAAAATCATTGCCTGTATGAGATTTAATATATAATTTTGCAGCGAAATTTCAGAGAAGCTAATGGAAGAACCTAAAGATACTATTGTAACCACATCAAGTCGACTCTTTGAGCAGTTCGGAATTCGAAGCGTTTCAATTGACAATGTGTGTAATGAATTGCGCATATCTAAAAAAACTTTCTATACTCATTTTCCTCAAAAAGAAGATTTAGTTGAAGCTGTTTTAAATTCAAAAAAGAAAGCCGAGTATGAAAGATTTGAAAAGCTTTTTAAAAACAGAAATGCTATCGATTCATTAATACTTATAATTAAGGAAATTAAAAAAGGTGCGGAGGCTGAATCCCAAACCATGTTTTTTGATCTGGAAAAATATTATCCAAAAATTTTTGAAAAGCACATGTCGATAAAGACTGAAGAAATCAGGCATGGTTTTGAAATAAATCTAAAGCAAGGAATAGTTGAAGGTTATTACAGAGAAGATTTAGATGTTGAGTTGATATCGTTGTTTCATTCATTACAGATTAAAAACACATTCGAATTGATGCAACAATCTCCAAAAAAATACACAAAAAAAAGAATTGTGGAATTTTTCATTGATTTAATGATTCATTTAATTGCAAATGAAAAGGGATTGAGATACATGAATGAACAAACAATAAAGGATTCCGATAAATAATTAAGAAAACAAATCAGACAATTTAATTTAATAAGATAAATTCAATTACATTTTTCGTCGATTCAACGTCTTAAAATCCACTTTCATCGATTTTTATTATTTTCATATTATAAGTCTGTATATTTTTGCTTATCTTATTTTTGAAACAAAAATAATTTTTAAAATTCTCGTAAATACTAATTAATTTATTAATATATTGTGAAACAGATTATTAAAAAAGGTGTATTGGTAGCGGTTCTCATCGGATTGTTACCAGTTGGAGTGCTAAAAGCACAGGATACGTTGACAGTATCTCTTCCAAAAGCGTTGGAAATTGCCATGAGCAAAAGTCCAACTATCAAAGTTGCAAACAAGGAAATTGAACGGGTAGATTATTCTAAGAAAGAAAGACTTTCTGCGTTATTCCCTACGATTTCAGGTTCGGGGACTTATTCAAGAACTTTTGCAAAATCCAAGAGTGTTATAACAATGAACGGTGTTCCTATGATTTTGGAGTTTGGAGTTGATAATAGTTTTTCGGCAGGACTCTCAGCAGCATTACCGATTATTGCACCTACGCTTTGGGCTACATTGAAAATGAATGAATATGATGCGCAGTTAGCTTTGGAATCAGCTCATTCATCTCAAATATCTCTTGTAAATCAAATCAAAAAAGCATATTACGGAATCTTACTTTCGCAGGATTCGTATGATGTTTTTCAAAGAAGTTATAAGAATAGCTTTGAAAATGCTAATGTTATTAAAAATAAATATAAACAGGGAACTGTTTCCGAATATGAATGGATTAGGGCTGATGTGCAAGTGAAGAATGCAGAATCAAATATAACATCGGCAGAAAGTGCAGTGAATATGAGTAAATTACAACTTAAAATACTGATGGGTTTAGATATGGATGTTCAAATCAAAGTACTGGGTAAGTTGTCAGATCTTGAAACAGAGAAGTATGCTGAAATAATGAAAGTTGATACTGGTGCAATTGCTAAAAATTCTGATTTGGTTCAGTTTGATATAAAGTCAAAACAGCTTGATCAGTCTTTGAAGATTCAGCAGTCTGCCTGGTTGCCTACTTTGGGTGCAAGTATAAATTATTCATATAACTCGCTTGGAAATGATTCGCAGAAGATGTTTAATGATTACACAAATTATCCATCCAGTAGTGCAGGTTTGTCATTGTCTATACCTATTTTCCAAGGTGGATCAAAGTATTTTAAATATAAACAAATTAAAATACAGCAGGATGAGCTAAAGATACAACGCGAAAATTTAAAGAGAAATGTTGATCTACAAGTATTAAACTGTATTGATAATATTAAGAAATCGATTAAAAAAATTGAATCAAATAAAGATGGATTGAAACAGGCTGAAAAAGCATTATCAATATCGCAAAAAATGTATGATGTTGGGGGGGCCACATATTTGGATTTAAATAATACTGAATTGGCTTATATTAATGCTGGTTTGTCATATAATCAGTCGGTCTTTGATTATTTATCAGCAAAATCCGATTTGGAAAAATTATTGGGCAAAGACTCGAAATAGTTTATAGTAATTAGGTTACAATTAATAATATAAGAAATATAAAAATTAAAATAATAACGATATGAATAAGATTAAATTAAGTGGATTGATCCTTCTGGCACTGGTTATCGGTTTGACTTCGTGCTCTAAACAAAAACAAGCCGATACTGCTGTTGTCATTGAAACTCCAAATGTTCGGTTGGAATCCACTGATGAAAAACAAGTTGAACAATCATATGAATTAACAGCAACTGTACAACCTGATGCAAAAAACAGTATTGCACCTTCGGCTCCGGGTCGTATACGTCAGATATTGGTTGAAGTTGGTACACATGTTTCAAAAGGACAAAAGTTGGTACAAATGGATGTGGCTAACCTTTCTAATCTGGAAACTCAGATTGAAAATGTGAAACGTTCGTACAAGCGTGTTCAGGAATTGTTTAACGTGGGTGGTGCTTCACAACAGGAATTAGACAATATAAAAGTACAACTGGATCAGGCTCAGACAAACTTAAAAAATCTGACAGAAAACACTTTTCTGTTGAGTCCAATTAGTGGTGTTGTAACTGCTCGTAACTACGATAATGGCGATATGTATGCAGGACAAATGCCGGTGCTGACTGTAATGAATATCAATCCTGTAAAAGTCTTGATCAACGTTTCGGAAACTTATTATCCTCAGGTGAAAACTGGTATGCCAATTGACGTAAATTTCGATGTGCTTAAAGGAGAAAATTTTAGAGGACACGTGAATCTTATCTATCCAACTATTGATGAACGTACACGCACATTCCCTGTTGAGATTAAATTGAATAACAACAATAATAAAATACGTCCCGGAATGTTTGCTCGTGTAAATATTGAATTCGGCAAAGTAAAACGGATTGTAGTTTCAGACAAAGCTATTGTAAAACAGGCAGGTTCGGGAGCTAAATTTGTTTACATCTATTCGGATGGTAAAGTTAAGTACAAACAAATAGAAATCGGTCGCAGAGTAGATGCCGGTTATGAGGTTCTGTCGGGTTTATCTGTAGGACAACAGGTAGTTGTTGCAGGTCAGTCTAAATTGGTGGATGGTACTGTTGTGAATGTTATCAAATAAGCCTTAGATAGTTATTTGAGTTATATAGAATTATTAATTGTAAATTATTAATTAAAACTTATGAGTTTATACGAAAGTTCGGTGAGAAAACCGGTAATGACTTCGATTATATTTGTCGCAGTGGTTATTCTGGGACTTTTCTCTTACAATAAATTACCGATTGATTTGTTACCCAAAATTGAATCTAACAGCATTATGGTAATGACTACCTATGATGGTGCTAGTGCTTCGGATGTGGAAACAAATGTAACGCGCCCATTGGAAAGCACTCTAAATACGGTTTCCAACCTCAAAAATATAAAATCCACTTCGAAAGAAAACCGTTCAATTATCACAATGGAATTCGACTATGGATTGGATATAAATGTTGTGACGAATGATATTCGTAATAAATTGGATTTGGTGAAATCGTATATGCCGGCAGGAGCTGGTAATCCGATTATTTTCAAATTGAGTACGGATATGATTCCTGTAATCATGCTTTCGGCTACAGCTAATCAAAGTTTACCAGCACTATACAAAATTTTGGATACAAAAGTTGCTAATCCACTAGCGCGTATAAATGGTGTAGGTTCTGTATCTATTAGTGGTGCTCCTCAACGTGAAATTCAGGTTTATGTTGACCCCATTAAAATGGAAGCTTACCACCTGACTGTTGAAGCTCTGGCTCAGTATATTCGTATGGAAAATGTGAATACTCCGGCAGGTTCAATGGATGTTGGTAGCGATACTTATGCACTTCGGGTTGAGGGCGAATTTAAAGATCCATCGGAGTTGAATAATATCGTCGTTGGAAATTTCAATGGTAAAACAGTAAAATTGTCCGATGTGGCTGTTATTAGTGATAAGCATGAAGAACGCATGCAGGAAAGCTTTACTAATGGAGTACAGGGTGCATCTATCGTTGTTCAAAAACAATCGGGGGCGAATACGGTTCAGATTGCCAAAGATGTAAAAAAGATGCTAACTGAAATTCAGAAGAATCTTCCAGCAGATGTGAAACTTACTATTGTTAATGATACATCAGACAATATTATACGAACAATTGACAGTTTGGCTGAGACAGTGATTTATGCACTTCTTTTCGTAATGTTGGTGGTGTTGTTTTTCCTAGGTCGTTGGCGTGCAACTGTAATCATTATTCTGACCATTCCAATTTCGTTAATTGCAGCATTTATTTATCTGGGGCTGACGGGAGGAACTCTAAATATTATTTCATTGAGTTCGTTGTCATTGGCTATAGGGTTAGTAGTGGATGATGCCATTGTGGTGTTGGAAAATATTACAACACATATTGAACGAGGAAGCCGTCCTAAAACAGCTGCCGTAAACGGAACAAACGAAGTAGGTTTATCAATTATTGCTTCTACACTCACCATTATTGCTGTATTCCTTCCATTGACTATGGTTTCGGGAATGGCTGGAGTTATGTTTGCTCAACTTGGTTGGATGGTATCTATTATTATTACCGTATCAATGGTTTGTGCATTGACTCTGACTCCAATGTTAGCGTCACAATTGCTAAGACTTAATCCTAACCGAAGTAAAGGGTTTAATGCAGTTTATGCCCCGATTGAACGTTTTTTAGATAAACTGGATGAGAAATATTCACAGTTGGTAAACTGGGCGGTTCGTCATAAAATATCAATTGTTGTTTTGGCATCGGTCTTTTTTGTTTTGAGTATTATTCCGTTGGTGGTAGGTTGGGTTGGAACTGAATACTTCCCGGCTCAAGATAGTGGTTTTATTTCTACGACAATTGAATTACCAGTGGGAACTAGAATGGAAATTACGAAAGATGTTTGTCAAAAACTTAATACCGATTGGAAAAAGAAATATCCTGAAATTGATATCATTAACTTTAGTGTCGGACAGGCTAGTAGTAAAAATGTTTACGGATCATTGTTTAGTAAAAATCAAAGTAATGTTGGAACATTTACAATAAGATTGGTTAATCTGAAAGATCGTACACGCTCTGCTTTTGCGATTACAGATAGTATTCGTAATGATATTAAGCGTATCCCTGAAATTCGTAAATCTACAGTAACAGCCGGTAGTAGTATGAGCATGATGGGGGGGCAGTCAACTCTCGATGTTGAAATTTATGGATATGATTTTAATCAAACTGATAAAGTTGCAGCAGAAATATTAAAAAGATTGGCTAAAGTTAAAGGTTTGGTAAATACAACGGTTAGTCGTGAAGAATACACACCAGAATATCAGGTTGATTTTGATCGCGAAAAATTGGCTTTGAATGGACTAAATATTGCTACAGCATCCAATTATCTGAGCAATCGTATTAATGGTATGACTGCTTCACTTTTTAGAGAAGATGGTGAAGAATACTCAATCGTAGTGGGTTATGCTCCAAAATATCGAGAATCGATTGAATCGATTGAAAATATTATAATCTATAATCCTCAGGGACAAGCAATACGGTTGAAGGATTTAGGTAATGTAGTGGAACGTTACACTCCACCTACCATCGAGCGTAAAAACCGTCAGCGTATTATTACAGTTTCGTCAACTGTTTCAGGTACAACACTTGATAAAGCTGTAAAAGATATTAATGTAGAACTTAAGAAAATTGATATTCCTTCGGATATTACAACAACTATTGCCGGTTCGTTCAAAGATCAACAGGAATCATTTGGCGATCTGGGTGCTTTGCTCCTTATCATTATTATGCTTGTGTTCGTTGTAATGGCATCTCAGTTTGAATCTGTAACGTATCCGTTCATTATTATGTTTTCAGTTCCGTTTGGAATTTCCGGGGTTGTTTTGGCTCTCTGGCTTTCAGGAACAACCTTTAATGTAATGACTTTCGTTGGCGTAATTATGCTTGTAGGTATTGTAGTGAAGAACGGTATTGTGATGGTGGATTATATCAACCTGAATCGTGAACGTGGCATGGGTATTATCAGTGCAGTGGTAAAAGGTGGTAAATCACGTTTACGTCCGGTATTGATGACCAGTTTGACAGCAATTTTGGGTATGTTGCCATTGGCAATGAGCCACGGACAAGGAGCTGAAATGTGGAAACCAATGGCTGTTACCGTAATCGGAGGTTTGACAGTTTCTACTATGTTGACTCTGGTTGTTGTTCCTGTAATATATACACTTTTTGCAGCAGGTGGCGTGAAACGCAAACACCGTAAAAATAAGAAAGCAGCCTTATTAAAACAATTAGGAGAATAACCGGTTTGGATATCATTAATATTAAAATTTGAAATAAAATATGAAATCAATATTTATATCATTCGATCAGGCGTATTACGAACAGGTTCAAACTATTCTTACGCTTAACCATGTTCGAGGCTTTACCGGTTGGGAATCGGTTATAGGCCGTGGAACAAAAACCGGTGAGCCACACTTCGGAACTCATGCATGGCCATCATTAAATACAGCCATTCTTACTGTAGTTGACGACGAAAAGGTAAAACCAATTCTTAGTGATCTGCGTGAGCTTAACAGCACTTCCGAACAAATGGGCATACGTGCTTTCGTTTGGAACATTGAAGACGGAATGTAGAAAACCATTAATCACTTTATAAAAAGGCTGAATCAATTAAATTTGATTCAGCCTTTTTATAGAAATATATTTCGTAATCTTATTCAACAGTAATTGTTGAACCGATATGATCTGATTTTTTTACCATCTTCGGATTTCCATGACAATCAATTTCACTGGCACCGTTTGCTTCAGCATTTAAATTTTCGGAAGCATACAGTTCCACATTGCTGGCTCCACTTACAAGGACTTCAGCATTTTTGGCAATTAAATTCTCAGCTTTGATTTCACTTGCACCTAATCCAGTGACTTTAAATGTTTGACAAGTGCCTGAAAGTTCTGTTTTTGAAGCTCCTTTTACATCTACATTTAACAATCCTTTGACTTTTACATTCATATTTGCTTCGCTGGCACCCAATAATTCAATTGACAAATCACTAACAGTCAACGGAGATTCTGTGGTAATTTTACAAGCGCCTTTTGCCACCAGACTACGAATTGAATCGGCAGAGATTCTCACTTTTATCGTCCGGTTCATCAATATTTCGTCAGAATAAATATGCAAAATTCCGTCTTCAACTTTCGTGTTTATTTTAGACAAGAAATCATCAGGACTTGAAACTGTAACCTGTTGTACAGAATCCTGATTTAATGTAAGCTCAACATTACCGGAAATTTCAACTCCGTGAAAAGGTTCACAATTCCGGACTTCATCTACAAAAGAAGCTTTATTATCACTCCAGGTAAATGCAAATGGATGACCATTGTGATTATGCATATGAATTAAAGTATTGGCTCCAAAACTGTAAAACATAAACAATCCGGCAAGCCACAAAATCAAAACAACCAACGAAGAAGTGCGGAATGAATTCTGATTTCGGTTACCTGAAATAATCTTTATGGCCCAGTAAACAATCATGAATATCGGACAACCAACTACTAAAATCAACGAAATGATAAGCATAACCATTTTCTCCGGCGACAATAAGCCCCAGTTAGTGAAAACATCCGGCGCAAATCCATTAATTACAGTTGGTTCAAAAATCAGGAAGAACAACAAAAAGATAAGTGCGCCGACCAGAACAATTCCCACCACGCCCAAAACAGCACCTACAAATCCAAAAACCACTTTAAAGAACACACGCAAAATATCCAGAATCCTTTCACCAATTGAAGTTGCAGATTGTTTGAATTTATCACTTTCCATGTAATTTTTTACATTATTCATTTCTGCTTTAATGCTGTCGACGGTCACGTCTTCGCCCTGCATTTCAAGCCGTTGCGAGGCTGTAACAGCCTGAGGTGCTACAAACCAAACCACAATATAAACGGGAATAATAAATCCGACACCAAGAAAAACCAACACGACAAGCAAAATGCGGATCAATGTTACATCCCAACCAAAATATGCTGCCAAACCACCGGCAATACCACCAAGAACAGCATTTTCTGGATCGCGGTAAAAACGACGTGATTTTTGTTGTTTTTTATCCGATTTTGGTGCTTCCGGTTCTTCATCTTCACCGGTATACTGGCTTGGTTTTCCCATTATTTCGATGACTTCCTGCACATCAGACAGATTGACCACATTTTTATTTTTCTGTAGTTTTTCTGTAAAAAGCTCAGCAATACGAGCTTCAATATCGTTCATTATTTCTTTCCTTTCGTCATCAGATTTAAAATGTTCTGAAATCTCGGAAAGATAAGTCTGAAGCATTTCATAAGCATCGTCATCGATATGAAAAACGATGTTATTCAAATTAACGGTTAATGTCTTTTTCATAAAATTATTATTTAGCCCCTTAATTGAAATAAGAGTTAGTTTATAAATTTAAAATCTTTGATTTGGTTTCTAAGCTGCTCCTTCTGAGTGATTCGGAGAAGATTTAATTTTTTTCACCACATTATTAATTTCATCCCAGGCACTTTCCAGTTCATCCAGGAAAGCTGATCCTTGCGAAGTCATTTCATAATATTTACGGGGCGGTCCCTGAGTTGATTCTTCCCAACGATAATCGAGCAGTTCACCGTTTTTGAGCCTGGTAAGCAAAGGATATAAAGTCCCTTCCACCACAATTAATTTAGCTTCTTTCAGTTCGGCAATAATATCCGAAGTATAAGCCGGTTTCTTCCTTAGAATAAGCAGAATGCAATATTCCAGGTAGCCTTTTCGCATTTGCGATTTAATATTATCTGCATTCATGGTTTGTGAATTTTAATTTTTTCAGCAATGAAAAGGGAGAAAAGACCTGAAAAACAAGAAAACACTGCTGATTTCCTATCTTCGACCCTACTCTATGCTCTTTGTTCAAATTATTTCAAATATTCCAGCAACTTCACTCGAAAAATATACTCGTACTTTGCTTGTACTCCCTCCGATAAAACCTGAGTTAAATTTGATTTTGACTGGTATAATTCATAAACGGTAGCTCTTCCCGCTTCATATTTCTGATTTGTAAACCGATATGCTTCGCGACTGGCAATTTCGGATTTTTGAGCTGCTTCCCAACGACTTTTAGCTGAAGTTGCATTGTAATACGCCTGCTGAATGGTCTTTTTCAACTCCAGTTTCGCATTTTCCATATTTAATTTGCTACTTTCAACTCCAATCTGAGCTGTTCTAACCTGATTTTTTGTTTCAAATTTATTAAATATTGGAATTCTCAGATTAAAACCTAAACTTGTGCTTATCGGAATTCCGACTGAATTATAATATCCGCCACCTACATTAGCACCAAAATCTAATATAGGAAAATAAGCTGATTTAGCTGAAAGAACATTAATTTCACTGCTTTTCAGTTTGAATGCGGCTCCTGTTATTTCAGGTCGGTGGGTTAAGGCACTTTGAAAAACTGCATTAGGAGATAAAACCTGTAATTCCAAATCAGATAAACTTTCTGGAACCACCAGTACAATGTCCTCGAAATGATCAAGTTCAAGCATTTGTGCCAAATCCAGCAACGAAAGTTTATAGGTATTTTCTGCTTTCAACCGATTCATTTCTTCTTTCGATTGTTGAGAAATTAAATCCAGCAATTCTCCTTCGGCCAATTTTCCGGCTTCTACCAGACTTTTTCGTTGTTCAATCTTTGTTTTAGTCAATTCAAGCTGATCTATAGCAATTTGCAATAATTCTTTATTCTGAAGAATTTGCAAGAAACCAGCTGCAACATAAGTTGCCAGGTCCTGTTTCATCTTTTCAAGATCTGCATCCGAAGCCATTAAATCGGCTTTTTTAGCATCTATATTATATTTCATTTTCAAACCATCGAACAGAATCAAACCACTCGAAATATTGAAAGTTGAATTGGTTGAGTTAATGTTTTGATAGGTTCCATCTTGAATCTGTGACCGGCCGAAAGTCCATGACTGATTGGCAGATGCATTCAGATTTGGCAATAAATTCTGACGCGCTTGCTGATAACTAATCTCGCGCATTTTTCTTGTTAAAGCCTGTTGCTTCACATTCCGGTTGTTGGCCCAAGCTGTATCCACGCATTGCTGCAATGTCCAGGATTGTTGTGCTGTAGCCAGCAAAGTAGCCAGCAAAGCACCCAGTATCATAAATATTTTTGCTCTCATTTTGGTACTTTTATTTCTTATCTTCTTTCTTTACTTCAGGTTTTTTCTCAACAATCTCGGCACCACGAATCTGATCTTTAGCTTTCAAACCGCTTTTCACCTCTATTTTTATACCATCTGACAAACCGATTTTGACTTGCTTTTTAGTAAACACTTGTGGTTCCTTGGTTTTCAGAACATAAACATAAGCAGTGTCGCCACCAAATTCAATGCAACTTTCAGGAATGGTGATGACATTGTCAGATTTGGAAAGGATAATTTCGGCATTGGCGCTGTAACCTGCACGGATAAATATATTCTTCGGAACTTTTACAGCAGCTTTCATTTCAAACATGATCGCGCCGTTTTCTTCTTTTCCTTTTGGAGAAACATATTCCAGCGTTGCTGTCAGTTTTTGATCCTGTAAAGCTCCGATAGTTATGTCCATTGGCATACCCACATTAATTTTTCCAACTTCTGTTTCGTCCAGTTTGCCCACAAATAACATGTCATTCATATTGGCAACAGTGGCAATGGTTGTCCCATCATTGAAATTATTAGATTGAATCACTGAGTTTCCTACTTTTACCGGCACATCCAGGATTGTTCCTGTAATGGTTGAGCGAACTAAGGTGTTGCTGTAAGCGGCACTATTAGCAGTTATTCCATCTCGGGTAAGGCTCAGGTTATCTTTTGCTGACCGGAGTTCTT
>Ga0302207_1000595_pt1 | contig 14537 bp, 8 predicted proteins | sample II_Fen_E2_2_FD_198792 | JGI IMG/M metagenome (GOLD analysis project Ga0302207, IMG submission 198792) | Peat permafrost microbial communities from Stordalen Mire near Abisko, Sweden - II_Fen_E2_2 | ecosystem: Environmental > Terrestrial > Soil > Wetlands > Permafrost | place: Sweden: Abisko...
TCATTCCTTTCTACCTACTACCTACTATTCTATCTCTTCCACCCTTTATTCTCAATTTTCGTTTTCAAGGCTTCTGTTTTATTCCCTGCATCATACGATTTCTGCCACATTTGCAACGCCTTGGCATCATCTTTCCCCGAGTCCTTGCTATTCATCCACAGGATATCCCCGTAGTGCTCCAGAATGATGCCCGGGTCTTCATTTTTTGGCAGGTTATCAATGGCGCGTTCAATATAAAATTTAGCCAGTGAATAATCTCCTTGCTGGTACAATATCCAGGCGTAAGTATCCAGGTAGGTACTGTTCTTAGGTTCCAGCTCTACCGTTTTCGAACTCATCCGTTCCGCTTTCTTCAAATCCTGCTTATCTAACGAAAGATAATAAGCATAATTATTCATAACCATGATATTCTTTGGATTTGCTGCCAGGGACGCTTCATAATTGACAAACGCCGAATCTTTTTTCTCCAGTTTAAAATAAATATCCGCTATCTGAGCATAAAAATCACTTTTCATTTCCAGTTGTGTCGGGGCTATCAGAGGCAACCCAATCTGGTACGAAGCCAATGCTCCCCGGTAATCGGCAAGCTGGTATTGGGCAATCCCACGATAGAAATACCACACCGGTAATTTTGGCAAATTCTCAATTGCCTTTGCCGTGGTAGCTATCATCTGGTTGAAATTCTTATCCCCTATGTAAATTTGGATAATCCGTATCCAGGTCTGGTCATTTTTTGGATTGATGTTGACCATCGTCTCCAGTTCCGATAACGCTTCTGTATTGCGCTTCTGATATTGCAGGAAAACGGCGTAATACCCATGAACCTGCTCTTCCAGCGGATAACGGTCCACCAATAATTTAAACAGACTCTCGGTTTCTACCAGCTTGGTCGAATCATGCACTAATTTCTCCACATATTGTCCCAGCACGCTGACCTTGGTTTCAACATCCAACTGGTCACTCTTGAGGGCGCTGACAATGGCTTCCATCGCCTTCTCGGGTTTGTTTGCCGACTTATAATACTCCGAAAGCGAAACATACACATACGGGTTTTCAGGATCATCTTTCAACACATCCTGATAAATCTCAAATGCCTTATCGGGCATCTTCTGTTGCATAAAAATATCACCCCGCAAGACTTTATATCTTGATTCACTCGGATATTTTTTCGCCAGTTTATCAATTTCAGCTACCCCTTTTTGAGGTTTGTTTAACAGAACATACAACTGGAACTTTTCAAACGAAGTAGTTTCATTGATTCCCGACAAACTTTCCAGTTTATCATACGCTGCTATCGACTTTTCATATTCCTTGGTATCTTTATAAAATGTGGCAAGCATCGTATACACCTCTTCTTTGTTGGGGTATAACTTCTGCAGGTTTTTTGCAATTTCTATGGCCCGTTTCGTGTTTTTTAATTCGGCATACATGGATATCAAGCGGACATTATACCACCAGTTGGCAGGATCCAGCCTGATTGCTTTTTCCAGGCAGGTCACAGCCTCATCGTTAAATCCTATGATGGCATACAATATCCCCATTTCCGACTGAACTCCTGCATCCAGCGAATCAATAGCAACGCACATCCGGAATGTTTCCAGTGCCTGATCGTACTGTTGGTCATCTTTTTGTCGTATCCCTTCGTAGAAAAAATAATCAAATTGCCGTCGGGTAGAATCGGATAATTCTGCCTTTTTCGGTGTTTCCGCCACTGTTTTTTTTGTGGTAGTACAGGATATAAAGGCAAGTACAAGGAGTAAACACAGATAATATTTTTTAGACATATTTTTATTTAATTCAGAGATATATTTCAATGCCGTTTTATGAAGTTGCAAGTACGTTGGTCACCGAAACCCTTTCAGTGCTTCAGACTTTCTGATTATTCTTTTTAGTATCGGCAACCGATCAGTGTTTACCAGTATGTCCGAACCCACCTGCACCCCTGCCGGTTTCTTCTAATTCTTCCACTTCAATCCATTCCGCCTGGGCATGGCTGGCAATCACCATTTGACAAATCCGCTCCCCATCGTTAACCCGGAACTCCTCCGTGGATAGGTTTACCAGGATAATACAGATTTCACCCCGGTAATCGGCATCAATAGTACCCGGCGAATTGAGCACTGTGATTCCTTTTTTGATAGCCAACCCGCTTCGGGGACGAATCTGGGCTTCGTAACCTGCCGGAAGTTCAAGATACAATCCGGTAGGTATCAATTTTCGTTCCAAAGGTTTGAGGACAACAGGCTCATCAATGTTTGCACGTAAGTCCATACCTGCCGATAACCGAGTAGCATATTCCGGTAATGAGTGTTTTGAATGATTTACAATCTTAATATTCATTGTTATAGCCTGGGTTAAAAAGTATATATGTCGGGTTATTTGTCAACCGGGATTATCCACCTGAAACGAATAATCGGTATCGGCGAATGTCGAAATTGAATCTTTCGAACATGTTTAGCTACAAAAATACGATTTTTATCGATAACCCCGATTAAGATTGCTTGAAAAATATGCTTTTTTCAAAATTCAGGGAATGATCGAGGGTTATTTTATTGATAAATAACAGGTAACCTGATGCTAACGGATAACAGGCTTTTTAAATTCAGCACCTGAATGCATGCCTGACACTCTGATTCCTTCAAACGATACAGGGCACACCGGAATACAAAAACAAAATAAATATAGACTTCTGATTCAAATTCAGTTCGATATTTTAAAGGCTTTTTTCACACCTGATTATTGGATGAATTTTACCTGGGGTAAACGAAGGCTTAAGAGGGGCATCGTTTCAATTGAGGGACGTTAGTTTCTGGAAAATCCTTGAATTGAAGGGCTTTTCGGTTACTTAAGCCAGCCTGAATGTAGGAGTAGTCATCTCGTTTTCTATACAAATATCGAATTATACTTATCGAATTATGGTATTTACTGAAATTATTTCTGTTGTCAGGGTTATACATTTAGTTTTGTGCTTCGGTTCGTTCAACCGAAATGCCTGTATTCCCGTAAGTAAGAACAGGAATGAATAGAACGCTGCATTTTAAAAATCAAACATGTATAATTAAATTGAACAATTATGAAGAAAACAATTTTTTTCGCTCTTACGATGGTTGCCATACTGACTTCGTGCAGTAGTAATGAATCAGCCGGTGCAGGTTCAGTGTCTAAAGCAACTTCTGCAACCATCACGACCTATGTGGCCGACAATTATCCGGGTACAACAATTTATACCACAGCAGTCAGCGGATCATCTGTGATTGCAACGTTAAATACCGGGGAACAAATCACATTTTCCGGTGCAGGAGCAGTACTGTCCTATGCCAACAATTTTGCATTCGGGTTGAAAGCCGATAGCCTGGATTGCAGGCCTGACAGCATCACCGGTGACAGTCTGGGTAAAGGTGGACGTGGACATGGCGGCCCTAACGGTCATGGTGGCATGACTGGCAGTGGTCCCGGGGCTGGTGGTCCTAATGGACCCGGTTATGGTGGACCTATTGACAGTACTCATGTTACCGGAAATCATAAGCCAGGACACGACCGTCATTTCAAAAACGAAATCGTGGTAGATTCATTGCCAACCGCTATCAATGTATATATCAGCGCCAATTATTCTGGATATAAAGTGATTCATGCTGAAATTGATACGATTTGCCAGGGTGCTGTAACTGCCGTAATGGTCTGCGTGGCTGGTACAGAACCGGTGAAGTTGGTTTTTGATGCTGCTGGTACCTATCTGTACAAAGCAATACGGATATTGGTTACCGATGTTCCGGCAGCAGTTACTGCAACTATTACAGCCAATTATTCAACCTATAAGGTTACCCATCGTATTGAGAAAATCACCTTAGCCAATGGAAACGAACAATTTAAAGTATTCCTGGCGTTAAATAAAACTCATAAAACCGTTACTTTTAATGCTGATGGTACAGTAGCCTGCGAGAAATAACAGGTAGTACTTCCCTTCATTTATTTTGCCTCAACCCGGTAGTCGGGTTGAGGCTATTTTTTTAGAGTAGCCCTAAAATGAGTGAAATATCCTGTTTCCGAAATGCTGCCTCTAATTGTCAGGGTACATAGATTCCCTAAATTTAAACTTTATACAAACATTTTCAGGGGTAGGTTGTTCGAATGATATAGTTTTAATTAAATTTGTATTCATAATTCATTCAAATCAGATGGCTAAAATTCATGAACCGCTCACACTAAAAGGAGTAACTTTTAAAAACCGCATTGGGATGTCGCCCATGTGTCAGTACTCATCCGTGAACGGGTTTGCAAACGATTGGCATTTTGTACATTACGGGACACGCGCTGTGGGTGGTGCCGGATTAATCATAGTCGAAGCTACTGCGGTTGCCCCGGAGGGCAGGATCACCAACCATGATTTAGGGTTATGGAATGATACCCAGGTGGTGGGATTGCAGAAAATCACCAATTTTATTCATCAGCAGGGTGCGGTTGCAGGGATTCAGATCGCCCATGCCGGTCGTAAAGCCTCCCATGATGTTCCTTCCTCGGGTGGCAAGCAGCTCCCCATACACGAAGGTGGCTGGCACACGGTGGCACCCTCCCCTATCCCATTCGATCCCAAAGAGATCAATCCGGATGAATTGGATGCAACCGAAATAAGGACTATCATTGAGCAGTTCAAAGCCACAGCTCTCCGGGCAAAACAGGCAGGGTTTAAGGTGTTGGAAATACATGCTGCCCATGGATACCTCATTCACCAGTTCTATTCCCCCCTGAGCAACCATCGGACCGATGAATATGGTGGAAGTTTTGAAAACAGGATCCGCCTGTTGCTGGAGATTACCGCTGCCGTCCAGACAGTCTGGCCGGAAGAATACCCCTTGTTCGTCAGACTATCGGCTACCGAATGGTCCGAGGGTGGCTGGAACTTAAAAGATACGTTGGAACTCAGCGAAATACTCCGGGAACAAGGTGTTGACCTGATTGACTGTTCCTCGGGAGGAAATATATCCACGGCCAGGATTCCTGTCGAACCGGGTTATCAGGTGATCTTCGCCGAAGAAGTCCGTAAAACAGGTATCCCTACCTCGGCAGTAGGTATGATTACCACCCTGGAGCAAATCTCCTCCATCCTGGCAGAGGATAAAGCCGATCTGGTATTATTAGGCCGGGAACTACTGCGCAACCCCTATCTCCCACTTCACGCCGCTTTAAAAACAGGGGATAATATCGTCTGGCCAAAACAATATACCCGGGCAAAGTAAGATGGTAGACTGGTTTCAGTGGGATATTCACTCTGAGTGAAGAACTCACTTTGTTTAGTTGCAATTATAAGTTCCAAAGCCTTCACCCTCTGGTATCTCCGTATACGCAATCAGAATTAAATCGACAAAAGGTCATGCCTGTATTTGGAAACCATCCACAGGCATGACCTTTTCTTATTTAATGATGGATATATCCCGAATTGCAGGTTCTAATTCCGGAATATAGTTGCTCATAAATACTTCTGTTGATCCGTTTAAAGGCTCTGGCGAAACACTTCACACACTAGACCTAAACTACGGAGAACAGTGGTATGCATTCAAATTTCTCATCAGAAAACTCTATTTCTTATTGGATTTAGTTCGTTTTTTGAGTAATTCGTGCATATTATTGAAATTCACAAATTTATTAATTGCCGGTTCTAGTTCTTTCGTCCTCGTTACCAGTAGTACGTTGTAAGGATTTTATTTTTTGATTACCGAATTTATAAGATATTGTTAATTGGACGGATTGATTGTCATGATAGTAAAGTCCATTTTGATAAACATTATTTACTGTTGAATTAACATTGATTTTTTCAGTTCTGAAAACATCATTTGCCTTAAGCGAGATTTTCAGGTTTTTCCCCATTAATAAATATTGTAATGTTGTAGAAAGGTTACTCATTGCCTCTATATTATAAAATTTTCCGTCTATCCCTTTTGGACTATACCAATAGTTTATATTGAATACCCATGTTCTATCTTTATTCATAATAAAATCGTTATTAGTAGAAAACCGACTATTCCACCCTTCTTGGTTATTTTGAATAACAGAAATAAACGACTCTGATTTTACGTAACTTATATCAATTGAATTATTAGAAGTAAACCACTTCAGCTTATCAAAAGTATAATTCTCTGATAGTCCTAATCTTTTTGTATTCACATAATTTTCATTAGTAAACTTAACTTTATTATCAGTAGGATCTGCAATAGCTATTTGTCCATACAAATTACCTTCATAGCTATAGAATATTTTATTTTCTAAATTATTGTAACTATATGACAATTCAAAATTATCAATAAAAGCAGGTTTTAAAAATGGATTTCCTTCTAAGGTTTGAAAAGGATTTAGATACCATTGATTTGGATTAAGGTCATTAAAACTAGGACGATCTATTCGTTTACTATAATTTAAATTAAAGGTTGCTTTATCATTAGGCTTATAGGAAAGAAAGAAACTGGGAAAAAATTTGATATAATCATTTTTTGATATAGTATTTAATGTTGATGAATTACTTTCTGTTTGTGTAGCTTCCATTCTTACACCTAATTGCATTTCCCATTTATCATTTATTTTTTTATTACCAGATAAATAAAGAGCCTGCATATTTTCATTATATTCAAATAAATTACTGGTTAATGGCTGCGAAACAATTGGTAAATTTACCAGTCCACTGTTGAAGAAAATAATTTTATTATTAGCTTTTGAATTTGCTATTTTCCCTCCAAAACTTAAGTTAATCCATTTCGAAGGATACTCAAAATCTACTTTTCCTGAAAAGTTTTGAATATTCTGATTATTGCTGTTCGTTCCTGAAAAATATTGTTGAGAAATAGGGTTATTGAATATTGAAATTCCATTATATTTCTTATTGTCATTATTATTAAAATTGAAATAATCCATATTGAGTATAAGTTTTCTACCTAATGAATTTAATTTGAATTCGTTAAAATAATTTATCGAATGAATATTAGAATTTTGACTTTGATTTCCGTCAGATTTTAAGTATCTCAAGATATCACCTGTATTGTAATTCATAACTGAAGTATAAGGAGAATCAGTTACTTTAGTTTGATTGATATTTGTCATATATTGTATTCCTGTATCCCAATTTTTATTAACCTGATAATCAAGTCCTAATTTACCACTAAATCTTTTATAGTGATATATAAATGGCGAACTGGTATACCACAAACCATCTGAAAAATAGACATAATCATCTTGATTGGTATATCTTGAACCATCTTTGTAATTGAATGATGATGAAATTGTTAGTCTGTTTTTGTTTTCATTGAAATTTCCAAAAAGAGCACCATCCGCTCTACTTCGTTGTGTGTAATTTGTACCTAATGAAGCACTCCAAGAGTCTTTCTTTACTTTTTTGGTTATAATATTTATAATTCCACTATTTCCTATGGCATCATATTTTGCCGGAGGTGTTGTAATTACCTCAATACTTTTAATATTATCTGAAGAAATTGATTTTAAATAATTCCCTAAGTCATCATCCTTTAGTTGAATTAGCCTATCATCAATCATCACACTAACACTTCCCTTACCAATAATATAAACCTTATCGTTTTGAACTTTTACCCCTGGTGTGATTTTTAAAGCATCCAACCCATCTCCTCCAGTAGCTGAAATAGTATTTTCAATATTAAATACTAATCTATCATTCTTTTTTTCTATCAACTTCTTTTTGCCAATTACTGTAACAGATTCCAATTGATTAACATCGTCGACGACAATAGTACCTAAATCCATATCTGAAATTAATTCGATTGTTCTCGATAAGAATATTTTTTTTAGTTGCCTTATTTGCAAACTGTAAGCTCCTGAGTGAGTTTCTAACATAAAATCTCCTTTTTCGTTTGTAAAATCACTTTTTATAGCCGTAGAATCTTTGTCTAATTGTAAAATCTCAGCAAACTCGACTGGATTATTTTTAGCATCTATAACTTTTCCGGAAATTTTTATCTGTGCAGATATAGTTGAGCACAGGAATACAAATAGGGCAAGTAAGGTTCTGTTCAGCATCTTTTTTAAATTGTAAAATGTTATGAAATTAAGAATTATTCATGGCCAATCTTTAAATTTATGAATGAAAAAACTTCAGTGAACTACAATAGTAATTGTTATCCCGGATTAACTTTTTTCAGTACAAGTGTCGTTTAAAAATTCACACTACAAATAAATACAAAATAAATCCTAAAAACATCAAGTTCTTAGGATTTATTTAGGATACAACGAGTTGCATATCCATCTCCAACTTATTTACAATCTAACAGTTACATGTACTAAAAACAGTCTCCAGGGATACATGCCAAAATGATGGATCTATGGAATTAAATTTATCTAAAATTGTCGTAGGTAATTCGTCAGGTTATCGGAATTTTGTAGTCCTAGTTTTTTTCTAAGACGTATACGATGAATTCTTATAGAGTCGTTTTTTTAGTTAAGAATTGAAGAAATCATACCCGTATCGAAGTCAGCTAAAAGTAAACAACAAACTAAAATATCACGTTCTGATAAATTAGGATAGTGCTCGATTAAACGTTTTGAAATATCACTATATTGAATATCCATGCTGGCGATTAACTCCTCGTGAAATGTAAGATTAAGAACAGGGCTGATTCCAACTTGTTTCGTATCTGATAAAAGAGGTCGTTTGAAAGAGTTTTTTCGATACTGATCCACATTTGATAGTAAGACATTTTGAATCTTAAGTTGTTTTTCAAGCAAATGACTATTCTCTTTCTCTTTTTCTACCAGCATTTTTTCATGCTCCAACAATTGTTTCTGAATTTTCAATTTGTGAGTCTTCACCTTATTTCTCCAGAATAGAACACTACTTGCTCCTAGACTCAAGATAAATAGAGAAATCAGTAAAAGAATATCTTTTTGGTTATTCTCGATAATCAACTCTTTGTTTGACAGTTGCAACCCTTGATATTTATATTTTCTTTCCAACCCGGCAAAACTTACATCGAGTTTACGTTTATATAAAGAGTCTGTGACTACTGTCACTCTTTTGGAGAAGTACAAAGCTTTGGTTGTATTTCCTTCATTCTCATAGACTGTTTGCCAGAGTCGATAATAACCAGGTGCATTTTCTTGCAACTTAGTCATTTTATTAAGATAAAAACGCGCTGAATCATTGTTACCTGTTTTAAAATATGTATTTGCAATTAAAAACCATTTATTTGAGTCGTAATAAGGTTGGTATGTTAAGGGTACTTTGTTGTAATAAGCCAATGCCTGAATGTAATTTCCTCTTTCAAAATAAGCCCCACCAAGACAACAATAAAGAGTCGAAAGTAATAGTGTATCCTTATAATGGACCAAATTTTTCTCTGCTAATAGATAATATGGGATTGCTTTTTCTGAGTGTGAAGTGTAAAGATAATTATACCCAATATTTATAGTTGATAAAATACAGTTCCGGTAATCTTTTATCCGGGCAAATCTATTATAAGCAGATTTGAAAAAATAAATTGAATTAAGATATTGCCCTTGAGAGTTGTACATTCTTCCTTTATCACCATATACCAATCCTTGTAATTTAGGGTCATTCGCTTTTTCTGCAAATTCCTGTGCTTTTAGCAAGGCATCTGCTTGCACTTTTGCATCTCCTCTGTAATTCGCACATCGAGCCTTATAAAACCAGGCATACCCGGCATGAACAGGATCTTTTTCATCAAAATACTTTGTGGCAATGGAAATTAGAGAGTCAGATTCCACCTTAATATCCCTTTTGTCTAAGGCTTGACTCATTAATAGTGCATATAATGCTTTATCTGAATGAGAAGTTAATAGATTAAATTTCAGTTTTTGCATAATATGTAAAGCAGAATCCGGTGAAGTTGACATGACCTGCTCAGCAATTTTTAGTTCTACGTTGGTATGTGAGCAACTAAAAAAAACGAGACTGAGTAAGATTAATAAGATTAATCGAAAAAAATGGTTCATAATGGCTTACTGAATTTCAGATGCAAAAATACCATTTTTTCACATTAATAAATGATTTTAGAGACAAAAGGATAATCTATTTTTTGATATGCACTCTTAATTTAGCGAACAAAGGGGCCTGGCTGTTGTTGGGAACCCAACAGTCACGTACGAAGGGAGTACTTTCAATTCAAACTGTATGTATTATAAGGATCTGCAATCAGCTAAGCTCTTTATTTCAAACCCCGACCAGGTAAAGACGCTTAGCCGAACACACAATGTGCAACGAGGACTTTTTTTTAGCAGCGACATAGACTGGAATTATGCAGTACAAACTATCACTACTTTCAACAGGGAATTGTAATTTCCAGCAACAAACAAATCAATTTATTCATTTAATATGGACACATCCATAAGAACGGATGGAAAGATGTCTTATTTTACTGCCTTTATCTTCCAATATCCTGTCTTTCTGGAGTCAACCCGGTCATCATACAACTCGACCATTGTTGTTGCACCTTTATCAGAATAATCACGATGAAAAAGGCTGTTGATAATTGATTCTCTATCAATCTCTCATTCCATTTTCAGCGGTGAGATTGTTCATGCAACTGTGTCTGTAAAAAAAAATAATTAATTTTGCAGACAATGAAAGAGAGCACCGAAGAGAAAGAATTCAATTATGAAGAATTCGAAAAAGCAACCATAAAAGGGTTGTATCAGAAGAAACCCCTAATGGGACAAAGCGGGTTATTAAGCCCATTAATCAAGCATTTCTTAGAGAAAGCACTGGCCTTGGAGCTTGAACAACATCTCAAGGGAGAGGACAACAACAAACGTAATGGAATCAGTACCAAAAAAGTAAAGAGTTCCTCCGGCGAATTTGAGTTAATTACCCCCCGGGATAGAAACAGTACCTTCGAACCAGAAATAGTGGCTAAACGACAGGTTATCTTAGATGATGATCTTTGTGAAAAAATACTGTCCCTGTATGCCAAAGGGATGAGTTACAATGATATAAAAAAGTATCTGGAAGAGATCTATTTCCTCTCATTCTCCCCGGCCCAGATGAGTGAGATTACCGACAGGATCATTCCGGAACTAGAACAATGGCAGTCCCGTCCCCTAGATTCTCTCTATGCCATTGTATGGTTCGATGCCATTCATTATAAGCTTAGAGAGCAAGGAGTTGTCAAGACAAAAGCCCTATATAATGTATATGCGGTAAACCTGGAAGGGGAACGTGAACTATTGGGGATTTATATCTCCGAGAGTGAATCCTCCAGGTTTTGGCTGAACGTGTTAGAAGATTTGCAACTACGGGGCATATCGGACATTCTGATCGCATGTACAGATAATTTGAAAGGATTTTCGGATGCAATAAGCACCATATTCCCCAAAACAGTGGTTCAAAGTTGTATTGTTCATCAGGTGCGTAACACCTTAAAATATGCCATGCGTAAAGATTACAAGGCTCTAACCCAGGATATGAAAAATATCTATGGCAGCTCACGGCTTGAAATAGCGGAAGTGCAGCTGCAGGAATTTGTTGCTAAATGGCAGCATAAATACCCAACAGCGGTAAACAGTTGGCAGAACAATTGGTATAAACTAAGTGCCTTTTTTGATTTTGGCGTCCATATTCGTCGAATGATGTATACAACCAATCCCATAGAAAATGTGCATCGACAAATGAGAAAAGTGACCAAAACAAAGGGTAGTTTTTCTTCGGATATGGCACTTAGAAAGCTGATATACTTGGTTATAAGAGAAATAAATAAGTCCCCAAAAAGGAAAATTTATCAATGGAGCTTGATTTTTGGCCAATTGTATATTAAATTTGAAAACCGAATAATCCCTTCTTTGAAGTGATTTATACCTGCAAAGCAAGGAAATTTCCTTATAGTACAGCAAGGGTAAACAAGTGGCTAAAGCCACCCTTGCCCTACTAACAGAAATTTCCTACCCAGCAGATATAAGTCCATTCAAAGAAAAAATATGTAAAAGACACAGTTCCATGAATACTCCCTCAGCGGTTACACCTGTATGTTGGTTCCACCATCATATCGACATCTTATCGGTGATGTTCCATATATATTCCATATATGTTCCATATATGATCCATATATATTCCAATATTATAAAGATATGGAATATATATGGAACACTATTGGATCATGAATTTATTATTAAAGGGTTTTCAGTGTAATGGTATCGACATCGTGAGGAGCAAGTGGTGAGAGGAATGAGCTAAGCGTTTGAAGTTTGAAAGGTTTGAAAAGTTACGGGTTTGAAGTTTGGAGTTTGAAAAGTTCAGGGTTCTGTGTTTAGTGGATTGCAGCATGGGGTAGAGTGTTAAGTGTTAAGTGTTCAGAATAAGATTACTGGTTATACTTATAATTTAATCAACTCATTGGCTTGCTGAATTTTCATTGACGGCTTCGAAGGTTTGAAGGATTGAAAGTGATCATGAAACCATCACCATCAAGGCACAACAACCTGACATCGCCGCAGACATGTCCGCTAACAGGCAACCAGAAAAACCATATTTTAATTTCACTTCAGTAGAAAAGGAACCATAAGCCCTGTCTTAATTCCTTATTTAGAACACCCGGCAAGTAAAACTAATCTCACACGATCCTTCTTCTCAAAATTTAAAACAACACCTCCTACCTTGAAAAACCCGTACACCTTTTTATCAGTTTGTTTATTCTTAAATTAAATAAAACTTCTCCATTTAATAAACTTTTTAGCCGGAATAGCCTTATAAAGGGAGTAAAATAAGGGAGCTGGCAATGGTAACGTGATTTAATTAGTGATATTATACTAATTTAATTAGTGATACTATTGTAATTCAAATAAGAATAATTACATTTGCACCGTCAAGAGATTTATTGGGAAACTAAAACTTATATCCAACTCATTATGAAATATGTAATTATTGGTGCAGTAGCCGGAGGAGCAAGTACCGCAGCGAGATTAAGGAGAAACGACGAACATGCTGAAATAGTGATCTTCGAAAAAGGGGAATACATTTCGTATGCCAACTGCGGATTGCCGTATTATATCGGGAATGTGATTAAAAACAGGAACGCCTTGTTTGTACAGAACGCCACTTCGTTCAACAAGCGATTTAACATTGATGTCAGGACACTCACCGAGATTCTGTCCATTGACAAAACTGCAAAAACAATATCGGCCAGAAACCAGACTACGGGGGAAGTGTATGAAGAGTGTTACGACAAACTGGTGTTATCGCCGGGTGCCGAACCTATCAGGCCACCACTTCCGGGCATCATGAACAACGGGATTTTCACACTCCGGAACGTAGCCGATACAGATGCCATTAAAAGTTATGTACAACAGGAACAGGTACAAAAGGCTGTTGTGATCGGAGCCGGGTTCATTGGACTGGAAATGGCAGAGAACCTTCAGTTGCTGGGCATGGATGTCACCATAGTGGAGATGGCGCCCCAGGTACTAACGCCGGTAGATTTTCCGATAGCCGCCATCCTGCAGCAGCATATCCGTTCGAAGGGAGTGCACCTGGTGTTGAATACTGCCGTCAGGGGATTCGAAAAGACAGAGAAAGGGATTAACGTACAGCTGAGTAATGACTCGGTGCTGGATGCCGATGTAGTGATTCTCTCCATTGGGGTAAAGCCCGATACCAGGCTGGCAGTAGGAGCAGGACTGAAGATCGGGGAAGCGAAAGGGATCCGGGTGAACGAGTACCTGCAAACTTCCGATCCGGATATTTATGCTGTAGGGGATGCCATTGAGTTTGCCAATCCCATCACGCAGAAACCAATGGTGACTTACCTGGCTGGACCGGCGAATAAACAGGGCCGGATCTGTGCCAACAACATTGTATTCGGACATCATGAAAAATACAAAGGCTCCATCAACACCGCCATTGTACGGGTGTTCGACATGACTGTGGCTACGGCAGGCATTGCTTCCAGGCAATTGCAACAAGCCGGCATCAGCCATCAGGTTTCGACTATTACGGTAGGTTCGCACGCGGGATATTATCCGGGAGCACATCAAATGACTATCCAACTGGCCTTTTCGCCGGAAGATGGAAGACTCTATGGCGCCCAGGTGGCAGGGTACGATGGGGTGGACAAGAGATTGGACATCCTGGCATCGGTGATAAAACGGAATGGAACCGTTGGCGAACTGACAGAATTTGAACACGCATATGCACCCCCGTACTCCTCGGCAAAAGATCCTGTAAACATGGCAGCATTTGCAGCTGAAAATATATTGCTCGGGAAATCGGTAGTTTTCTACTGGGATGACTTTAAAAAGATGACCCCGGATGATGTACTGATTGATGTCCGGACAAAAACAGAATATGATGCGGGTAAAATCAATGATGCCATCAATATCCCGGTGGATGAACTGAGATCGAGGCTCTCGGAAGTTCCAAAAGATAAGACTCTCTACATTTATTGCCAGCTGGGCATGCGGGGCTATCTGGCCCAACGGATCCTGATGCAACATGGCTATCATAGCTTCAACCTTTCGGGGGGATATCAACTCTGGAATACCTGCCAACGGGAGGTTGAACTTAGCCAGGGTACACC
>Ga0302207_1000598_pt1 | contig 14485 bp, 16 predicted proteins | sample II_Fen_E2_2_FD_198792 | JGI IMG/M metagenome (GOLD analysis project Ga0302207, IMG submission 198792) | Peat permafrost microbial communities from Stordalen Mire near Abisko, Sweden - II_Fen_E2_2 | ecosystem: Environmental > Terrestrial > Soil > Wetlands > Permafrost | place: Sweden: Abisko...
TAGTTACTTATTCAGAAATTATTCAGAATTTATCAGAACGCGTTCCTGAGATGTCCGTTGGCACAGCTCTTAAAATTTTAGAAAAAGAGGGTTATTTATCTCGTCCAAATGAAAAAAACTCTAATGCTTATTTAAAGGCTAAAACTGATGTGACGGCGATGTTTGAAGCATCTGGTAAAAGAGCTAAAGTACAAATCGAAGTCATTAGTTTATTATTTGAAAAGTTTGGTAAAGAATTTGAGGCTGGTTGGGAAATTAATTTGGAAGACGCCGCTAGAATCATGAATGTTAAAAAAGATTCATTGTCGAGAACTATTAAAAAATTAGTTGAGAAAGATTTAGTTGAATATCGTCCACCATTTCGTGGTACAGAAATTAAAATTTTAAAGAGAGTGCGAGCTGAAGATTTAAATTTAGATTTTAAGTCTTTAAAAAATAAAGCCGATCGAGCTTATGAAAAACTAGATGAAATGGAGCAGTATGTTTATCAGATTGGTTGTCGCCAACAATATATTTTAAAATATTTTGGTGATCATGAGGCTAAAGATTGTTGTACTTGTGACAATTGTTTGAAGTTAAAAAAAGTTAAAGATGCTGGCGGTAAAGACTATCGCTATAAAACTTATTTAGATTAGGATGAAAAAAGAAACGCAAAATAAATTACTTAAAATAGTTCATAATAACTACCGCGAAATTGCGGCCCAGTTTGATGTGACTCGTAAGAAGTATATTTGGCCGGAGCTCGAAAAAGTTTTAAGTGATTTACGCGAAGGCGACTCAGTTTTAGATGTTGGTTGTGGTAACGGACGATTAATTGAAAATTTAGCAAACAAAAAAATAAATTATTTAGGAGTCGATAGTAGTGAGGAGTTAATTAAATTAGCTAAGGTAAATTACTCAGACCAAAATTTTAAAGTTTTGGATATTTTAAAATTAGAGAACCTTAATCAAAAATTTAATTTAATTATTTCGGTTGCCGTTTTGCATCATTTGCCAAGTAAAGAACTGAGACTTCAGGCACTTGAACAACTAAAATTAGTTTGTGCACCACAGGGACAAATTATTTTTAGCGTGTGGCGTTTGTGGGATAATAAAAAATATCAAAAATATCTATTTAAAAATATTTGGCAGAAAATCACCTTAAGAAGTGATTTAGACTTTGGTGATTTATTATTTCCTTGGAAAAACAATAAAGGCGAGGCTGTTAGCGAGCGTTATTATCATGCTTTTACTAAGCGCGGTCTTAAAAATTTATTAAAAGTAGTTGGCTTTTCAAAATATAAATTGTACGGTGATAAACATAACTATTGGGTCGTTATTGACACCCCCTAGGGGTATATGATAAACTTAGTTTATTATGAAAACAACCGAACAAAGAATTAATAACATTATCGGACAACTTGAAGGTGCAAAAAAAATGTTAAGCTGTAAAGAAAATGAATGCTTAGCTGTTATCATGCAACTCAAAGCGTCCAGGTCAGCAATTTCTTCTTTAATGAATAAGTTGCTAGAAGAAGAAATGGATTGCTGTTTTTCTAAAAAAAATAAGCAACCAGAAAAAATCGCTAAACTATTTAAAGAAATAATTAAACAATAATTTTATGTCACAAGCTTTAGATGTAAACCGAGATAATTTTGAAGCAGAAGTTCTAAAAAGCGAAATCCCAGTGTTAGTAGATTTCTGGGCTCCTTGGTGTGCCCCTTGTCGTATGATGGCCCCAATTTTAGATGAATTAGCTATTGAGTTAGCTGGTAAAATAAAAATTGTTAAAGTAAATACGGAAGAAGCTAATAATCAAGATTTAGCGATTAAGTATGAAATTCAGAGTATTCCCAATATGAAGCTTTTCAAGAATGGTGAAATAGCTGGTGAATTTATTGGTATGCGCAGCAAAGATAGTTTAAAAGCTGACCTAACTGCTACTATATAATAATTAGTTAACGTTTTAAAAAACAAGGTTTCGGCCTTGTTTTTTTTAATTTCTTACCCTATTATTGAGGTATAATCAAAAATATATGAACTACGAATCACCGTTAAAATATTTTAGAGATCAAAATAAAGAACCAGATAAATATAGTGAAGGGCGTGAATCCGAGTTGAATCTTGGAGATTTTGAACAAGAATTACCAGTAACTCATTTTAAGACTGAAACAAAAACTGAAAAAGATTTAGAAATATTGGGACAAACTGGTGAAAAATATCGACAAACTATTGAACTTATAAAATCAGCTGGCTTAAAAATAGAATTTAAAAGTGATCTTAGTGAACAAGCGATTATTGAAAATCGCAAGGAAGCTATTTTAAAATTTTTAAAATCAATTTTAGATGATGCTCGTAATTATTTGTCTCAGGTTAATTTTTTACAAATTCAGAAAATGGCCTCTTATGATAGTGAAGAACAATACAAGTCTGTAATTGGACCATCTGATAATTTGCGTCGCAGTTATCATAATAAAATGATTTCTGATTTAAAGATTGCAATGCGTTTAATCAATATTAACTTTAACGCTGATTTCGCTGATGACTTTCGTTTAGAGGAGGAGGCTAAAATGACTGATCGCCAAGGATTGAGCAAAGGAGAATTAAAAAATAAAATGGCTGAAAGAGAATATATTCATTTTCCTTACCCAACTGGCGTTTTTATTGATTTTAGTGAGGCCCCTAAGGATCCACAAGGCGAACGAGAATATATTGCCCACTGGGCTTTAAATCTTTATTCCGATTTATCAGTTTTAGATGATGAAATAAAAAAATAAAAAACTCTATAAATAAAAGAAAACCCCAAAGCTATTTTGCTAAGGGGTTTTTGATTTCCTTTTTGGTTAGTTCGAGAATTATTTCTCTAATTAGTTGATACTCTTCAACCGGCATTTTGCTGGTGAAAAAAAATTTCTCTTCGGCGGACAGAAAAGTGGAATCTTGGATGGCTTTGTTAAAGAGACTTAACTTGTGATTAAACAAACTTCGTTTCTTTTTATTAGCGCTCAAAAGTTCAGTGTTAATATTGAATTGTTCATTAACTAAACTTTGAGCGGCCAGCACAATATTACTCGTTTCCCGTAGGTTAGAGATGATTTTTTGGATCATGACATGCGTTTTAAAGTGTTGCTACAGTATAACATTAAATTAATTTTATGTCAAGTATACCCTGGTATATAAAAACAGAGCTGGTTAAAGCTCTGTTTTTTATCTATAGTAAGCTATTTTTATTGACCACAACCAGCGGCAGCACTACCACCAGAAGCGCTTCCTTCGCCGAAACCAGCGGATGGAGCAGTTGATGATAAAGCAGCTTTACATTCAGCTGGAGCTTCATTGAAAGCAGAACAGATAGTCTTAAGTAGACTAGCACTGTCACGACCAGAAGAAGCTTCAGTACCGTTAATGATTAAAGTTGGGGAACCACCAACATTATATTTAGCATTATCTTCTTTTGAAATATTGAAACTTGGGTAAGTTCCTTTGTAATCAGTGTTACTAGCAGCATTAGCCATTACGCTAAACTTTTTATCGGTAGCTGCTACACAAGAATCATTCTTAGAAGTATCGATGCCAGCACTTGTTAAACAAGAAGCGCTGTCACTAGCTTTTAAGAAACAACTTAGATAAGTAGCATACTTAGAAGTTTGTTCTTTTTGAATACAATATTGAACTAAATTTTCTTTTAATTCTTTATCGCCATGCATGGAATAATCATTGAATTTAATTGTAAAATCAACTTTCTTACCTAAAGCAGCAATGGCTGGTAAAATACCTTTTTCCATTTGAGTACCGTATGGGCAATAACTCATTACGAATAATTCAATAGAAGGTTTATCTGTTTTTGGGATGTTAGTTGGAGTAGCGGCTGCTTGGTCGCCTTTAGCGGCAGCACCACCTGTAGCATCAGCAATTGTTTTAGCAATATCTAAAGCTTGTGGAAAGAAAAGTTTACCATCACGGGAAACATAAGTTTCAACAGTTTGATTAGATCCAATGTTAACTTTCATTTTATAAAGGCCATAAGACTCAGTTACATCGGACACAGTTGCCTTGCTACCACCTTGCATTAAATAGGTATTAACAAAGTTTTCTACTTTTACTCGAGCCGCTTCCGGCTTAAGATTTCCCTTACTGTTATATAAGGTGATTCCTAGAACAGTTGCTACTACTACAAGTAGAACAGCTGAACCAAGAATGATGTTCCTCTTTTTTTTCATAGTTTTTAAAAATTAATTTTTTATAATTCTTTGTTTATTATATAGGAAATAGAGTTCTCCGTCAAAACGCTTTAGTCTACTTAGTCTTGTCGAGAAAACTTTGCAAATCAGCTGGCAATTCAATGCTAAAATTTTGTTTTTCACCATCCAAATCTTTAAAGCTTAGTTCTTTGGCTACTAAGAAAATGCGACCTAAACCTACTTTCTCATTTTTTACTTTTGACTTTTTGGTCCAGTATAAATTGTCGCCTAATAACGGATGTCCGTAAGCGTATAAATGAACCCGAATTTGATGAGTACGGCCAGTTTTAATCTTAACATCTAATAAGGTGTAGTTGATATATCTAGTTAGTACGCAAAATTCTGTAATTGCTTCTTTAGAATCTTCTTGGGCTCTTAAAGTACCGCGATCACGATTATTTGGTTTATTCTTGTCACTAATGGTTTCAGAACTAACCGGTAAAGCAGCCATGCGATATCCATCTTTAGAACGTTTAATTGGGAAGGCAATTAAATCTTCGTCTTTACTAATTTTTCCATGAGCTAAAGCTAAATATTTTTTAACTACACGGCGATTTTTGAACAATTTTTTAAAATGGTCAAAAGCTTTTTGTGTTTTAGTAATGATCATTAAACCGCTAGCCTCTCTATCTAAACGATGAACAATACCAGGACGAAGTGGGTCGTCGCCAACAGTTTCTATTTCTGGATATTTTTTACGTAACCAATCAGTTAAAACTGGTTCGGTAATACCAGCGCCACCATGAACTATTAATCCGGCTGGTTTATTAATTACTAAGTAATCATTGTTTTCAAAGATGATTACTGGTTCTAATTTATTTTCCATATAGTTAGAGTTTTTTATTTAATAAGATTTTTAAGTCATCTTTAGTTACACCCTTTAAACCATAGAGACTAATAAAATATACCATTATTGCTATTAAACCACCAATTATTAAGCCAAACCAGGAATAATAAAAATTAGTTGGTATAAAATATAAGCACAGCCACATGATAATTGAGGCGGCACTAGTTTTAGCAATAATTTTAAAACTAGGAATAAAGCCAGTATAACGCCAAACAACATAAGCTGAGCAAAGAGCAATGGCTAATTCGCTGTAAATAGTCACAAAAGCGGCGCCGAAGTAGGAAAAAATAGGAATAAAAATTAGATAGAGAATTACTGATGATACGCTAACAAAAATGTAAGAACCAATCATTTTTTTCTGACGACCAATCGCAATAACAGCGTGAGAAAACATGCAGCCTAAAAAAATCGCTTCTAAAGTAAAAATTAAAATCTTTAAAATTAAACCAGAGTCAGCAAAATCATTGCCAGCTACTAAAATAATTAAGGGGCGGGCTAAGATTAAAGTGCCGGCCGTAATTGGAATAGAAAAGATTGCCATTAAATCAAAAGACTTTTGCAAAACGGCAGCGAAATAATCTTTCTTTTCTTCGAACCAAGCTGAGGTTAGAATTGGTAGAATAATACCAGCAAACATAAATGGTAAGGTAGTAAGTACATCAATAATTCGATAAGCGGCTCCGTACAAACCAACTTCACCAGGGCTTTTTATAAAAGATAAAATTAAAGTATCTGTTTTTAAATATAATAAATTAAGAACAATAGTAACGGCTAGTGGCCAACTTTTTTTAATGACTTCTTGCCATAGTTTAAAATCAAAATTTGGTTTTAGAAAATGAAACTTAGTAGCCAGCAAATAAGCAATTAAAAAATTGAAAGCGGCCGCGGCGACACTAGCCCATAAGATACCAATTAAACCTTGTTTAAAAATAATAGTAAGGTAGATTCCGGCTACTAATAAAATGCGACCAAGGGTTTCGGCGATAACCGCTTTATCCATGCGTAATTTTTTTTGGAATAAGCCAATTAGAACTTGATTTAAAGCTGGGAATAAAAAAGAAATAGCCGCGATTAGAATGCCTATCTTTATATACAAAGAGTATGGTAAAAAAATAGCCACAATTGGAGCTAGTCCTAAAAATAAAACAATTGAAACTAAACGTAGCCCAAATAAATTATTTAAAATTTTAGTTTCATCAGCGTTAGGAAGACTAATCATTTGCACGGTTACTAAAGTTAAACCGAGGTCCGCAATAATTGCAAAGAAAGAAACGTAATTAATTACAGTAGTATAAGAACCGAAGCCAGCTTGACCCAAATAACGAGCCATCATCGCTAAAGAGACTAGGCCTAAAATTGTGGAGACCACTTTGCCAAGTAGTTGAATGATTGTGTTGTAAGCAATTTTGGATGATAAGTTCATGTGTTTGTCTTTTGCCTTTTTTTTACGTATAATATGAATAGCGTTTTATAATTATATCAAAATAATATGCTTCTTGCTAAAAAATATTTGCTATCATTTTTATTTCTAGTTTCTTTGGGTGTTTTGCAGTTTAACATGCTGCCTTTAGTTAAGCCAGCTTCAGCTGACTCAACTTTACTTAGCAACCAAAGCTTACTTCAAGAGTCGACCGCTAATAATTATGGTAACAAACCACAAGATATTAAAGCGATTGCTCTTAAGATTTTGAAAACTTTATTAACTTTTATTAGTGTTGTTTTAGTAGCTTTACTAATTATGGCTGGTTTTCAGTATATGACTTCAGCCGGCAATGAAGCTAAGATGAAGGAAGCGATGGGCAAGATTCAAGCTTTATTTATTGGTCTTTTGATCGTTTTAGCCTCTTGGGGCATAACTTACTATCTACTTAAATGGTTAGTTTGTTCAACTACCACAGTCGGAACCAGCTGTACTTCTATTTGGTAATTTTGACAAAACCACCATATTTGCTATTATGTATTTATAAAGCTAGTTGTTCTTACAATTAGCTTTTTCTTTAATTATAAGTAAAGATGCTGCATTTAATAAGCATCTACTAAATATTATGTCTGAACTATCAAACGCCATTAAACTGGTGTGTGAAGAGAAAAATTTGGAGTACGACACTGTAGTGTCGACTATCGAACTTGCTCTTGCGGCCGCTTATCGTAAAGATTACGGTGAAAAAAATCAGAATATCAAAGTAAAATTTGATGTTAACACTGGAACCAGTGAGATTTTTGACGTTAAAACCGTAGTTGAGGATTTACCGGAACAAGAAGAAGCGGAAATGTTACAACGTCTTTATGGACCACAAGACAAAAACGCTAAAGAAGAACCAGTTTATAGCGAACCAGAGCTTGACGCTGATGGTCAAGAAATTCGTAAATTTAATCCTAAGACTGATATTCAGTTGAAGGAAGCTGGTATTTTAAAATCTGGCGTTAAGGTTGGTGATGAAATTATTACTGACTTACCAATCCCAGAATCTTATGGTCGTATGGCCGCTCAAACCGCTAAACAGGTTATTATCCAAAAATTACGTGAAATGGAACGTGATATGATTTTTGATGAATTTAAGGATAAAGAAGGTGAAGTTGTTTCCGGTATTGTTCAACGTCGTGAAGGTCGTTTAGTTTTTGTTGATTTAGGTAAAGCAATTGGTATTTTACCAGCCGAAGAACAAATTTTTGGCGAAAGATATAATGTATCTGATCGCGTTAAAGTTTATGTTAAAGAAGTTCGTGAAGGACATAAAGGTCCTGAAGTAATTCTTTCTCGTCGCAGTGAAGAAATCTTACGTAAAATTTTCTACTTAGAAATTCCAGAAATTGCTAATGGTTTAGTTGAACTTAAAGCTGTGGCTCGTGAAGCTGGCTCTCGTTCTAAAGTAGCCATTTATACAGAGGCAGAGAATGTTGATCCAGTTGGCTCTTGTGTTGGTCAACGTGGTGCTAGAATTCAAACTATTATTTCCGAACTAGGTGGTGAAAAGGTTGATATTATTGAATATAATGAAGACCCAGCTAAGTTTATTGCTAATTCTTTAGCGCCAGCTAAAATTACTGATATTGAATTAATTGAAGCTGATCATAAAGCGATTGTTAAAGTAGCTTCTGATAAATTATCACTAGCTATTGGTAAGAGTGGTCAAAATGTTCGCTTAGCGGCTCATTTAACTGGTTGGAAAATTGATATTATTGAAGATGGTGTTGGCAAAGTGATTGATAGTGAAGATCCAAAAATCGCTGAAGCTTTCGAAGAAACTGCTCATGTTGATGCGGAAGAAGCTCAAGATTTTGAAAAGGATTTAGTCGAATAATTATAATAAAAAATTTAAATAACAAGATTTATGATTAACTTGATTATCTTGGGTAGCGCACTAGCCGCCATTATCTATGGGGCTATCGTTATTCGCATGATTCTTAAAATGTCAGACGGTAATGATCGCATGAAAGAAATTGCTTTAGCGATTCAACAAGGAGCTAGCGCTTTCTTAAATCGTCAGTACAAAACAGTAGCTATTGTAGCTGCTATCTTATTTTTAGTAGTTGGTTTCATTCCATCTTTAGGTTGGATGACAGCCGCTGCTTTCTTAACTGGTGCAGTTTTATCTGCTTTAACTGGTTATATCGGTATGTTTGTTAGTGTTCGCGCTAACGTTAGAACAGCTGAAGCTGCTCGTGGTGGTATGCAAAAAGCTCTAAACGTTGCTGTTTGGGGCGGTTCTGTTACTGGCATGTTAGTAGTAGGTCTAGCTTTACTTGGTACTGCTGGTTTTTACTTTTTAACTCACGATCTAAACGCTATTATTGGTTTCGCTTTTGGTAGCTCTTTAATTTCTATCTTCGCTCGTTTGGGTGGCGGTATTTATACTAAAGCTGCTGATGTTGGAGCTGATTTAGTTGGTAAGGTTGAAGCTTCTATCCCAGAAGATGATCCTCGTAACCCAGCTGTTATCGCTGACAACGTCGGGGACAACGTTGGTGATTGTGCTGGTATGGCGGCTGATTTATTTGAAACTTACGCCGTTACTACAATTGCAACTATGGTGCTTGGTCACTTAGTATTTAAAGGTAATGAAACTATTATTTTATTCCCATTAGTACTTGGGGCTGTATCTATTATTGCTTCTATTATTGGTATTTTCTTTATCCGTTTAGGAAAAAAACAAAATATCATGGGAGCTCTTTACAAAGGTTTAATCACTGCTGGTGTATTATCAGCAATTGCTTTTTACTTTGTAACTAAATATTTTATTGCTGATAATTTTGTAAATATTTTTGGGGCTAGCTTGATTGGTTTAGTGGTTACTGGTTTGTTGGTTGTTATTACTGAATATTACACTTCAACTGCTTACTCTCCAGTTAAGTCTATTGCCGAAGCTTCTAAGACTGGTCACGGTACTAACGTGATCGCTGGTCTTGCGGTTTCTATGCAATCTACAGCTGCGCCAATTATTGTTATTTGTTTAGCAATTTTAAGTGCTTATTCTTTAGCTGGTTTATATGGAATTGCTATTGCAGCGATGTCTATGTTATCTATGGCTGGTATCATTGTTACTATTGATGCTTACGGTCCAATTACTGATAACGCTGGTGGTATTGCTGAAATGGCTGAATTAGGCGATGACGTTCGTGATATTACTGATCCATTAGATGCAGTTGGTAACACCACTAAAGCGGTTACTAAGGGTTATGCTATTGGTTCAGCTGCTCTTGCTGCCTTAGTATTATTTGCTGATTTCACTCAGAAGATTAAAGATGGTGGCGGCAGCGCACAATTCTTAATCGACAACCCATACGTTTTAATCGGTTTATTTATTGGTGGTTTACTTCCATATTTATTTGGTGCGATGGCTATGAAAGCGGTTGGTAAAACAGCTGGTTCTGTAGTAGAAGATGTTCGCGCTCAATTTAAAGAGAAACCAGGTATCATGTTAAATACTGAAAAACCAGACTACGGACGTACCGTTGATATCGTAACTAAAGCTGCTATTAAGGAAATGATTGTACCAGCTTTAATTCCAGTTCTAGTACCAATCGCTGTTGGTTTTGGTTTCGGTGCTCATGGCGTTGAAGCTTTAGCAGGTGTGCTTGTTGGTTCAATTATTACTGGTTTGTTTGTAGCGATCTCCATGACTTCTGGTGGTGGCGCTTGGGACAACGCTAAGAAATACATTGAACTAGGTAACTTCGGTGGCAAGGGTTCTGATGCTCATAAGGCGGCGGTAACTGGTGATACAGTTGGTGATCCTTATAAAGACACTGCTGGTCCAGCAATTAACCCAATGATTAAAGTATTAAACATTGTAGCTTTACTTATTGTTGGTTTACTTCTCTAAGATTTAATAAAACTTAGAATATACAATAAACACCTCCTGATGGGGGTGTTTTTGTTATTGACATAATGTTATAATTATAGTAGTCTTTTAAGTCCAAGAGATCTTTAAAAATAAACTAACTATAAATACTCCAAGCCATGCCTTTTCTGTATTCGTTTTACGCTTTAGTTCTAGTCGTTATTGTTTGTGCGGCGATTTATAATGAACAACAAAAGAAGGGAAAATTTCCTAAAAAATTCATTATTCTAAAAGAACAGGATAATTGTTTAACTATTGTTTTAAGTTTAGCTTTAGGACCAGAGTTTTCTAAAATTCCTGGACTTATTAAAAAGTTAAATACCATCAATGGTGTTCATTGTATTGATAATTCCGTAAATTGGATTAGAGTTGAAAAGCAATCCAATTGTGATTGGAAAAAATTATCACCAGAAGTTAAGAGAGAACTTAAAAATAACTTTAAAGCTACTCTCAAGTAATTAATAAAAAAACGAGCCCGTAAATAAAAATTTACGGGCTTTTTGTTTTTGTGGTGCGGATAGGTTCTTGTTCTTTAACTAGTCTTAATTATTTAAGAGAGATAAAATTACCCTTTTAGAAAGCCAATGCTTTACCGTGACCAGCAGTTGAGTTAAAAAACCAGGGTTTCCGTAATAGCCTCTTGATATAAAGGTCTAATAAAGTCGCCGAGTTCTTGTACAGTTGTTTTTAAATCGGTGTTTTGATGGTTTAAAATGCGAGGCATTTTGCCAAGTTTTCTTCTTACATTAACCAATGAAACAATTGATTCTTTAATGTTTAGTTTAATTATCGCTTTGATAATTTCATCTTCTTCATCCTCAGAGATTGGCATAACAGCGTCTTCTTCATCATTAGAATCTAATAAATTAGTATTTTCTTCTGACTCTTCATCTTCTTGGATGTCGCCTAAAGCAAGTTTACAATTTCTATTAGTTCTAAGTAAAGAAGCAACAATTACCGAGCGTAATTTATCGGAGTCGCATTCAGCAGATTTGGCTAAACAGCCAAGTTCTCTTTTATCAATACCATCACTAGTTACAATCCAAGACGGTTCAGTCAGTCTGGTATAAACGTAGTAATCAAAATTGGCGATAGCGATTTGCCGCCACCTGCCAGGGGATAGATTTGTTTCCATCATTTTGAGTTTTAAAGGTTCTAAAATAATAACACTTTGTTATTATGAGCTTATTTTGTTCCAAAAAATAGCTAAAGTCAAGATGATTTATTTGACGGAAATAATTTTATGTGGCAAGGTGTTTGTTATTAAGAACTTTAAAAATTGGAGGTAAAAATGACAACTGAAGAAATTATTAGTAATTGGAAGAAAATAACTTTTTCCCTTAAAAAATTGTATAAAGATAATGATGTTGCTTTAATTAATCGAGTTTACTTATTTAAGAGATTGCTTAGAAACCTACCACAAACTATTGTAGTCACTAATCGCACCCTTGATAATGGAGCCGTGATTAAAGGGGTTATAGATCTTTACACCGACTTAGAGTTTCATAAGTTAACTCATGAAGAAAAAAGAGAAAAAGAATTTTCATTTATTTTTTATCCTGAGGGTGCCTTTGTTTACAAAGGTTATTATGAGGCTGGCGAGGAATTGTTCTCTGGCGATTGGACTGATGCTTTGGATTTTATATTAAATGAAGTAATTAAAATGCCAAAAAGAGAGACTTTGACTCCTAAACAAGAACTGGCTGTTAAGGAATTAACTAAACAATTAAAAGTAAAGAAGGGTAATAAATAACCCTTCTTTTTTAATTTTGCCAAAATTTAAACCTTGATTTTTACTAGATAAATGTTATAGTATTAATTCATAAAACAGTGCTTATATTATAAAATAAAAACTATGCAAGTTACTAAAAAAGAATTAGAAAAGTCTCAAGTTGAGTTAACCATTGAAATGTCCGTAGAAGAATTTGCCCCTTATATTGAAAAAGGAGCTCAGAAATTAGCTGAAAAAGTAAAAATCGAAGGTTTTCGTCCAGGAAAAGCACCGCTTGAAATTTTGAAACAAAAAGTTGGTGAAATGACCATTTTGGAAGAAGCGGCTCATGTAGCTATTCATAAAACTATTGATGATGCTTTAGAACAAAATACTATGGAACGCCAAGCAGTTGGCCAACCAAAAGTAGAAATTACTAAATTAGCCCCTGGAAACCCTTTTGAATATAAAGTGGTTAGTGCTGTTATGCCAACAGTGGCTTTAGGTAAGTATAAAGATTTAAAAATAAAACCAAGCGAAGCTAAGGTTGAAGAAGCTGATATTGAAAAGACTTTAAAAGAATTACAGGAAATGCGTGTTGCGGAAGTTATTTCTGAAGACGGTGCCGCTGACACTGATAAGGTTTTAGTTGATATTGAAATGTTCATGGATAAAGTTCCGGTTGAAGGTGGACAAACAAAAGACTTGGCTGTTATCATTGGTAAAAATTATTTTGTTGGTGGTTTTGATAAAGAATTATTAGGTGCTAAAACATGGGAAGAAAGGACTTTCTCTTTACCTTTTCCAGACGATCATCATCAGAAAAATTTAGCTGGTAAGATGGTAGAATTTAAAGTAAAAGTAGGCTCAGTTTATAAGAGAGAGTTACCAGAATTAACTGATGAATTTGCGGTTGGTTTTAGATTCAAAGATTTAGCAGATTTAAAAAAGACATTAAGTGAAAATATTTTAGCAGATCGTAAAAATCAAGCAGAAACAAAATCGGAATTAGAGATGCTTGATAAAATTGTTAGCGATACTAAGTTTGGTGACTTGCCAGAAGCTATGGTTGAAAGCGAGACTCATTTTATGATGCATGAGATTGAGGACGATTTGGCTCGTCAGGGTGGCAAGATGGAAGATTACTTACAACATATTGGTAAGACTCGTAATGAGTTGGTTTTGGATTTATTACCTAATGCTGTAAAGCGTGTTAAGACTGCTTTGATTATGAAAGAAGTTGGTATCGTTGAAAAGATTGAAGCAACTGATAAAGAAATTGATGATAAGATTGATGAGTTAAAAGAAACTCACAAAGATAATAAAGATTTAGAAAAAATGGCGAACGATAAAGGTTATCGTCGTTATGTTGGCAACATTTTACAGAACGGTAAAGTGATTGCTAAATTAAAAGAATGGAATTATGCCGGTACTGGCAACAAATAAAAAAGCGACTTTTGACTATAAGATAATCGAAACTTTCGAAGCCGGTTTAGTTTTATTTGGCCACGAAGTTAAGGCTATTAAGGATGGTCATGTTAGTTTAAAGGGGTCTTACATCTCTTTTAGATATACAAATGAGAAGCCAGAATTGTTTTTAATTGGAGCTCATATTTCTAAATATCGTCATGCTGGCGGTTTGGAAAACTATAACCCAATCCGAGAACGCAAAATATTGCTTAAGAATAAAGAAATTAATCATTTGCTGGGAAAGAAGGAGGAAAATGGCTTGACATTAGTGCCAGTTAAAATATATACTAGTCGTAGCTTAATCAAAATGGAGCTCGCACTCGCCGAAGGTAAGAAAAAATTCGACAAGCGCGCAGACCTAAAAAAGAAAGATTTGGATCGCCAAATCAGTACCTTAATGAAACGAAGATTAGGCTAGGGGGATGTCGGGCTTTCGATAGCAAGACTTCTCTTTAAACGTGCAAAACGTGGTGAGCACCCACGTAAACAGGCTCAAAAAACAAATGCAAAGAAATCTGCAGCGTTTACTTGGTTAGTTCCAAGTTTCGCACCTGTTGTCGCTTAATATAGCCACAACCATCAGCCTGGGGACGCTTTATAACTAGGTACTGGTGTCATTCTTAAAGCTAGGATAATTGGGTAGCCTTACTCGAGAAATCCGAACTAAAATAAGGATAGTGTTAGTAATTTTCTTCTGGCTAATTATTACTAATGCGAATAAATTTAACCAGAATAATTTTGTAGAATCGTTTAAAGTTACTTGTTACACATGGGTTCAACTCCCATCATCTCCACATTTATTTTCTTAATAAATATAGTTTAGCCGCGGTGGCGGAATTGGTAGACGCGCTGGACTTAAAATCCAGTTGTGGCGACACAGTGCGGGTTCGATTC
>Ga0302207_1000615_pt1 | contig 14298 bp, 16 predicted proteins | sample II_Fen_E2_2_FD_198792 | JGI IMG/M metagenome (GOLD analysis project Ga0302207, IMG submission 198792) | Peat permafrost microbial communities from Stordalen Mire near Abisko, Sweden - II_Fen_E2_2 | ecosystem: Environmental > Terrestrial > Soil > Wetlands > Permafrost | place: Sweden: Abisko...
AATTTTGGATATCATAGAAATCTCACCAGACAATATTCCTGGAGATTTGGCATTTCCATGTTTTCAACTTTCTAAAACACTCAAAAAATCTCCTGCTATGATCGCAGAGGATCTCAAAAATCAATTGAGCTCTCCATATTTTTCAAAATTTGAAGTAATTGGACCATATCTAAACGCACATATCAATACCCAAAAATTTATCTCAGATGTCTTCGAAAACGAAGAGAATCTTCCTGGAATGCACGACAACCAAAACACTAAAGTGCTTATCGAATATATGAGTGCAAATCCAAATAAACCACTTCATATTGGACAAGCGAGAAATATTTGTATCGGAGATACTATGAAAAGAATTTATTCTCAATTAGGATACGAGACACACACGTCTAATTATGGAGATGATAGTGGAGTAAACGTAGGATATAATATCGTAGGACATCTTCATTATGGAATACCTATCACAAGTGACAAAAAATTTGATCACTACTGTGGTGAAATATATACTCAAATGAGAGCCAAAGATGAAGATCCTGAATTCAAAAAACTTCTTTCTGAAACACTTCTCAAAATAGAAGAAGGAAAGGACCCAGATATCTATAGTATTCACCAAGAATATACCAAAAAATGTGCTACAGAACAAATCAAAACATGTTGGAGAATGGGAGCATCGTTTGATATTATCAACTGGGAAACAGATATCCTTCATATGAAATTTTTTGCTGAAGCTATTGATCTTCTCAAAGATAAATGATTTGTAAAATATACTGATGAAGGTGACGCAGCTGGATGTCGAATTATCGATCTCTCTAGTCTCCCTGAATACGAAAACGCAGAAAAACAATATCAAATTCTCATCAAATCTGATGGAGTAGCAACTTATGTTGCCAAAGATATTGCCTTCGCAATGTGGAAATTAGGATATCTTACAAAAGATTTTTTCTACAAAGTATTTGCTCATGAGCCAAACGGAAATATTATTTACAGTACAACTACGGTAAATGGTGAACATAAAGAAAAATTTGGTAACTATAATATAGCTGTAACTGTAATTGACAATAGACAACTTCCACCTCAGGAAGTCGTAAAATCATCACTCAAACTTCTCGGATATTTGAACAAAAACAAAGAATATGTACCGCTTGGATATGGAGTAGTTTACCTTACTCCAGATACACTTCTCAAATTTGGATATAAACTTTCAGAAGAAGAAAAAGCAGAAAAAAGATTACCGTTCGCAAGTAGAAAAGGACGAACAGTTACGATCGACGAAATGCTACAAATCCTTCATGAAAAAGCATATCGAGAAACCAAAGAAAGAAATAGTGAAAAAGATGCTGAACGATTGGATGAAGTATCAGAAAAAATTGCTGTTGGTTCATTAAGATTCTTTTTGATCAAGAGTGATATTTCCAAAGATATTGTCTTCGATATCAATGAAGTTCTAGATATGCAAGGAGAAACTTGAGCATATATTCTTTACACAGGAGCTAGACTTCAAAGTGTATTAGATGGAATTGAAAATCCTATCGAACCAAAATCAGGTGAAGAATTAGGAGAATTATTGACTGCACCAGAAGAATTTGAGGTTCTCAAAAAAATATCAGAACGAGATCAAACAATAATTGAAGCTAAAGAAGAACACGCACCTCACCTAATTTGTAGATATCTTTTGGATCTTAGTAAAGTAGCAAATAGTTACTATGCAAATGTAAAAATACGTAGTTCAGAAGAACCTATAAAAACAGCAAGACTTCTCTTATTAGAAAAAATCATAACTACTCTCAAAAAAGGAATGCAAACTATTGGAATGGAATTTATTGAGAGAATGTAATCTATATACTAAGTTTATTTTCAATTTAAAAAAACGAACCAAGGGAAACCAAAGTTCGTTTTTCTGTAATGCGGTTAAATCATTATTTAGTGACTACCAAGTCTCTTATACTCAAAAAATCTTCAATATCACTTTGTTTAGTATAACCGGTAAGGCCATAATTATTCAAAATGTTTATTAATGTAGATTCTTTTGGTAACAAAATAACAATTTGTTTTTGGAAGCTATTCCAGCTTGATTGAAAAAGGTTTTTGGCGGTCGGTATGATGTTTTCAAGAAATAACATTATTTCTGAATCATCTTTTGTACTCACATCAAAAACCAAAGTAGATTTGTTGTTCAACAATTTTGTTTGAAATGAATTTACTAAATAATCTTTCAATCTAGCAACATCACAACCAAACAAACTCTTGAAAATCATTTCCTGGGTTGGTTTTAAAAATGTACCCAAAGTACTCAAACCACCGATAAAAAAAATTGTCGTGTTCATAAGCTTTTAATTTTTTTAATATTTTTGTTTTACAAAAAATATATAATGAAATTAAATAAAATGTCAACTCAAAATTTACTCTCCAGTCTTAATCTGTATTTTAACTTCAGATGTTATCAAAATTGTAAATAATGCGTGAAGAAATAACCAAAATGGAAGCCAAGAAGCTATATCAAAAAGAATCGGATTTTGTGGTAATCGAGCTAAAAGTTGACTTAAAGCTGCTGGATCAAAAATCGTTGTTCCAAAAAATACAATCAATAAACCAAATACAATTCATAATGCAGTAAATGGAACTAAGACTATATAAAGTACTTTTTGAACAATATCATCCATAGGAAGAACAATACGAATCTTTGATTTATAGAAAATCAAAAATGATAAAAGAAGGTATAATATAAATACAAATGTCATCTTCCCTTGAGTAATAAACTGAGCAATATTACCATATGTAAGACCAGCAAAAAGAAGTGTAGGTGTTTTTTGGAGGAAATTACTAAGTAATACTAAAGATTGATTTCAAGCCAAAGCTAATAACATAAGCAAATAATTCCCCAATAATAGTTTGATCATTTTTTCAGTACCAATGGCAAAACAAAATATAACTATAAGAGCCAAAACACCTAAAATTATGTATATCAAAACCAAATCTGTCATAAATAAACACAAAACAAGATAAAGGAAAAGATTGCAACGAGATCAATAATATATATGCTACTATTGATTATTTTACCCTAAATTACAAGAAGAAAACAATGAATCATAAAAAAAAGGGATTTACTCTTGTCGAAGTTGTACTGGTTGTTGTAATTGTTTCTGTTGGTATAATAACAATTGTTACAGCGTTAAGTAGTGGAAACAAATATCTCCAAAGATCCAGAGAAAAAATCATCGCGATCAATCTAGCAAGAGAAGGTATAGAACAAATAATTAATATAAGAGATAGTAATTGGAAAAAAAATGCCGGTAGAAAAGAAGAAACACGACTAAGAATGAATCCTATGGTAGATATTGATAGTTGGTTTTCATCAGGAACATATATTATTCAGACACAAATAACGGGTGGTCAACAATATTTTTATGGGACTTGATCTTTTACGGGATTTGATGTTACTAAATGAACATCAGGTACTAACCTACAGTTTTCTCTATGTCAAACAACTACAGGTTGGCAAGCTTGTCCATGAAGTCAACCAATTAGTACAGAAGGTAAATTTTTTAGAAGTATTCACGGAATTTGATTATACAAAAAAAATACAAATACAAATGGTTGAGATGAAATAATTTGTACAAAAAGTACTGATACATTTGCAGGAGGTACTTGTAAAGATTGAGGTGCTAAAGAATATCGTTTTTGTTCAACTGTTGATTATATTGGGAATATAGTAGGAAAGGTTGAACTTTGTTGAATATTAACTAATTTTCAAAAATAATGAATAATGTTAATCAAAATATATTTAAAAAAGAAGAAAATTGAGATATTACTATACTAGGTAGTTGAGATTTTTTTAGAAAACAAAAATTATTATATCCAAATTGTCAGGATTTATATAAACATCAAGTTGAAGAAGTTCTTAAAAATTCATCAGAAGAAATACGTAAATGTTTTAATTTAGAGTAATAAAAAACACCCTTATTTAGAGTGTTTATTATTTTAAATTAACTATATATTATTTTAAATTTCAATAATTTCAACTTTTGATTCTTCATGTTGTTTTTTAACTTTATTGGTTACAAAAAAGTTTGTAAATGCTAATAAAGTTATAATTACTCAAAGAAGTTTAACTATATCACCAACATATATTTGTTTATTAATATCATTAACCAAAACACCATCTCATAAAACAATCAAAGATATTCACAAAACAAATAAACTTACCTTACTTATTTTGAAATAAAATGGAGTAAGTGCAAAAAATATAAATATATATACAAAAGCTAATATTAAAACACAAAGATATAATGTATTTCGTTCAGCAAAATATGTTTGTACAATAATTTGTTGTCACAAAAAAAGATATGCAAGATATGATATTGCTAAAATACAAATTAATCCTATAACACCTCTTTTCAATAAATCTTTCATAAATTTTTAGTTCAAAAAATAAACATCTATAAATGTATAAACTTCCTTTATTAAATTTCAAGGACTTATCTATATAAAATTCTTTAATTATTTTCTAAACAACTCTTTTAAACATTTTTGGTTTATAAATTAAAAAAGAGTATAATATAAAGAATTAATAATAATAGTAAGATCGTTTTTTAAGTTTTTTGTTAATTATTATAAAACACCTAATCTAATATAGTTTTTATTCTATTTTTGTCCAAAAATATTTTTGTGAATTTGTTGAAAAGTTATACATTTTTATAAAAAAAAGATATATATAGACAAAAATATTTTGTCTAGTTCTGACCAGTAGTATTAAAAAAACACCAGGTATTACCTAGTGTTATAAATTGTTGAAAACTATGATATATTGTTAAAAAAGATTTACTACTAATCTAACAACAGCATAAGAGAATATACAAATCAAAATACCAACCAAAGCTCACATTAATGTACTATTTGCACTTTTCATTTTCTTTTCATCACCATTTGCACTAATAAGACCAATTCCACTATATACAAGCAAAATCATACAAACCAATCACAAACTCATCCATAAATATTTATTTACCATTTGAATTGTTTGAAAAAAAGAAGACTCATCACCAGAAACCTGAGTAGGTCAAACTACAGCAACATTACTATTTCATGCTGGATCTGGAACATCTATAACAATAGCATGAGCCATAGTCAAAAAAGAACCAATAAGTATAATACAAGAAGCTAAAAATTTTTTCATAAAGTACTATTTAAAGGTAAAATGATTTATTAAGATGCTTGTGTAGATACAACACTAGATGGATCCAAACTACTTATACCTAGAGAACTTATTAAATTAATCAAAGCAACACTAGATAAAGCAAGCAAAATTCCGACTAATATATAGATTAGATTGTTTTTTGCATCTTTGACTCCAGCACCGTTTGATGATTCAACGATCCATAAAACACCATTATATAGTACCATAGTAATAGATAATACAATAGTCATTCTCAAAAGAAACTTAGTAATTCTTACAATAAGTGGTGCTTGATTGCTTGTAGATATAACAGATTTATTGTAATCACCTCACTTAACTTTTTGACAAAAATCAGTTAAAGAACCAGCGTATTTTACATTATTCATTTCTGTTTGAAGTGTAGAATCACTTACTAATTGGTTATTTACAAAACATCCCATTCCTAAGTTTGCATTTAATCAAACTTGTGATGAATTTTCAAAAACCTCCTTTCCTACAGCATCTTTGGTTGCCCCAAGATCGACAATTCCTTCATGAGCTTTAGCTGGAGCAAACATTATTTCCATAATGTCTTGTGTAGCAAAAGTGCTCCCAATAGAAATTAACAAGCCAAGCCCAATTAATAATCAGATTATTTTTTTGTTCATATCTACAATATATATAAAAATACTTTTTTACAAACCAGTTAATAATAGATCGGCCTCTTGATCTTCCTTTTCTTCTTGAGCGGCCTCTTTAGCTTTAATTGTGTTTATGTTATTTTGATATACAGGACTAGAATAGGTTTTGTCTTCATATTTTTGGATAACAGAATTTTTCTTTTCCTCATATTTTTGCTCTATTTCTTGGATTTTTTCTTGTTCTCTATGTAAAATATCATATAATTTAGCAATTTGAGTCTCATCCATAACTGGCAAAAGAGAAAATCGAGATTGTTTTTCTTCTTTTCCATCAATAGATTTTGAATTCAAAATTAAGATCACCAAATCACTGTGTGATTGGAGAGCTATATCGTCAATAACATATTCCATAGCACTGTTTCGAAGTGCTTCAGGGATTTGTTGATGAACTAAGTCTAAAGAAGTCATAATAGTTTACTAAGAATTAAATAGAACTAATTAATTTCGTCTAATTTTTTGGAGAAGAAGTCCTCTGCTTCTTGTTCCTCTTTTTTGTGATATTCGTCATTTTTTTGTTTAATTGCTGGGACACGGCGCATAATTTTTTTCATACGTTCCATTTCCCTTTTTGTTAGAGGTCTAGGGTTTCATCATGTATATCATCCCAAACTATCCATAATATAATCTACAGTAAATAAAGAATAACTTAGTTAGTAGTTGATCTCATGATCCATTCAACTTCACTTGCTTCAGTAATTTTTTTATCAACCAATCTTTCAGCATATTTTTTAAGACTAATCATTCCTCCAGATGCAGAGGTTTCTATAATGTTATGTAGTTGATCAATCTCTCTTTTTTTTATATTATTTTTGATTGCTGGTATATTAATCATAAGTTCAAATACTCCAATTCTTCCTCAAACGGTATTCTTAACCAATGTTTGTGATTGAACTCCAATCAATGATTCAGCAAATCTATCTGAGACACTTTCTTGAATTTCAGGAGGAAAGAAAGAAATAAATCTATTTACGGTATTAGCTGCTGAATTTGTATGCATTGTACTAAACACCAAGTGACCAGTTTCAGCCAATGTAAGTGCAGAATCGGCCGTTTCTCTATCACGAATTTCTCATACGAAGATAATATCTGGATCTTCACGCATTGCAGCTCTCAAAGCATTTGCAAATGACCAAGTATCGTGACCAATCTCTCTTTGAGAAATAATACACTTATCTGGAGTAAATATAAATTCAATTGGATCTTCGATAGTAATCAAATTTTCTGATCTAATTTCATTGATATATTGAAGCATAGCTACAATAGAGGTAGATTTTCCTGATCCAGTAGGTCCAGTTACAAGATAAAGACCTTTTTTAGCAGATAATATATTTGTTCTAATACTTTCAGCGGTATCAGCAAACATCAAATCATCAATCTTTTTTGGTGATGAGTTAATTTTTCTCAAAACCACAGCGAGTCTTCCTGTTTTTATAAACGCATTTACTCTATATGGAGTTCCTGTTTTAGAAATATAGGCAAAATCACCTTCTTTATCGGCCATAAATTTATCGAATCTTTGTGGATTCCCCTCAAGAAGTTGTTTTACAATCAATTCCATAACTTCATTAGTCAGTTTTCCTGCTTGTTGTTCTCTTATGATTTCTCCATTCATTCTATAGGCAATACTTTCTCCACCAGAAAGATGAAGATCAGAAATGTTTGGGTTTTTTTCGATAAGAGCTAGGATTTGCTCGACATCAATACTTGTCATATACGTACAGGATAATAGATAAAATCTAGAGGCATCCAAAACTTACATACAAGTATATTCACAAATAATAAAAATGCAAATTTTCGAGACTATTTTTATTAACAACATAAAATACACAAAATAGAAATTTACAAGCAAATTTTCGAGACTATTTTTATTAACAACATAAAATACACAAAATAGAAATTTACAAGCAAATTTTCGAGACTATTTTTTTAGATTGATATTTCAAAGTAATACTATATAGTAACTTCCGATTTATTTTGATGTAAAAATTATGATGGTATTTGCTAAAAAACGTATTCAAAACAGGAAAATATGAGATATTGATACATACAAAACATATGGGGACATTATTTCTCCAAAAAACAAAAAGAACAAATTTATCAATTTTGTGATAACAGTATTGTGTATTTTGTTAATTGGGACTTTTGGAAAATATTTTCTTGAGGCAGCTCATGTATTATGAGGGGCAATTACAAAAACAACAATATCAGTCGTAAGTAAACAATTAGGAAAGAAAATGATTAGAGATGAATTTGGAAATATAAATATTATGGTTTTGGGGTATGGTGGAGCTGATCATCAATGAGGATATTTGGCGGATTCAATCATCGTAGCATCTCGAAATCCAGAATTAGGTGCAATGACAATGATTTCTACACCTAGAGATTTGGTGGTATATAACAAAGAAGAGTCTGTTTTTGGAAGGATTAACCAGATTTTCTCTAGATGATTATGAAGAAAATTAGAATATGATACAGGAGCTAAGGCAATGTCAGATCAACTTACAAAAATTACAGGACTTACTATCCCATATTATGTTTTGTTAGATTTTCACGGATTTGAAGATATTATAAATACACTTGGTGGTTTAGATATTAATGTAGCCAAGCCACTCAAAGATGTTACCTATCCAGATCGAAATCGTTGAATTATGACGTTTCAAGTAAATTCTGGAATGAATCATTTCAGCGGAGATACAGCATTGATGTATGCTAGATCAAGACATTCAACATCTGATTTTGATAGATCATTGAGACAACAACAAATTTTGAAAGCAATAAAAGATAAACTCATCTTGCAAATAACATCTCCAACCAAAATTAAACAACTCTATACAGATTATACAAAACTTGTAAAAACAAATATCACACTCGATGAAATGATAGGTCTTGCTCAATATGCAGACAATATGAAACACATGTTCTCATTTGGATTTACCACAGAATGTAGTAATTTTGCTTACAAATTGTCTCATCCTGGATGTTTCTTATATACTCCAAATAGAGATTTATTTGGTTGAGCATCTGTTATTTTACCAGTATGATCAGATAATATCAATCCAAGTTTCTATGATTATATGAGAAATTTCTCTTATTATGTTGCCCATAACCAACAATATCTTATAGAAAACGCCAATATTGTAATGCGAAATGGAATTGATAAAAACTATATCAAACAAATGGGAATGAAAAATGATAGTTATGCAACACAAATAGCAGTTAAACTCAAAAAATATGCATTCAAAGTTCAAGATGTAAAAAATGCCCCACAACCAATAACAGGGACAATAGTATATGTATTATCCACAGGGAATATGGATGGAACCATAGAAAGACTCAAGACATTTTTGCCGATAGATCAAGTTATTAATATGAGTGAGAACACAACAGGAACATACTTATGAGAAGAACTTTACAAACAACAACTTAGTTGAACAGATATTATTTTAGATATGGGAAATAATTATCTTAACTACTTACAAACAAAGAAGTTTGATTATTATAGATAGGTTTGGTTAGATTATTTATTTATTTTACGGATACGCATATGCTCCCCAAGGAAGTACTTGAAAAGAAATCAGATATTATGGCTTATGCTAAGACTATAGGAATCCCTGTAGAAAAGATACAAAACGATCATCTTTTCCTTCAGGTTTTTGTCCATAAATCATTTGCTGCAGACTATAAAAATATTATGGATCACAATGAAAGACTTGAATTTTTGGGTGATGGAATTTTATGAGCAGTTATCAACAAAATTCTATTCTCTAGGTATCCAGAAAGAGATGAATCAGATCTTACTTTATACAAAATAGCATTAGTGAGAGAGGAAAATTTGGCAAACGTAGGCAGAAATATAGGTATTGATAAACATATTTTCATCAGTAAAGGTGAAGAAAAAACCAATGGAAGACAAAAAAGTGCTATTTTGGCAGATTGTGTGGAGGCTTTGATTGGGTTTATTTATATTGACCTAGGGATAGAACCCACAGAAGCATTTATTACAGACTATGTATATAGTCAAATAGACAATATAAACAAAGATCCTGTTAAAAGTTACAAAACTATGGTTCAGGAGGTTGTTCAAAAAAAATACAAACAATTACCAGTTTACCAAGATAGTGAAGATCAAAAAGATGAAAAATGAAATGTTGTTCAATATAAATCAGAATTGTTTGTTTTGGATGAAAAAGTAGGAGAATGACTAGGAATAAACAAAAAAAAAGCACAAGAGGAAGCCGCAAAAGATTATTATGAATCTTTACAATCAGAATAGATTTGACAAATCCACAAATCTCTTGATAAATATCTGCAAATCCATAAAAGCAAAGGACATTTTATTTTGTATGTGAAGTCATGATTAAGAAGTTTTCAATTATCAAAAGAGCGTATTTTTGGTTGACATTAGGTGGAACCCTACTTGTAGCCTCATGGGCAATATTTTTTAGCCAGATGAGATTCTCTGAAGAATTTACAGGTTGAGTGAAAATTACTATTGTAAACACTGTGGATGCTACAAAACTTAAACAAGATATCACAACGTTTCTTGCAAAGAATAATTACAAAAACAGCATCGTTTCTATTGAAACAACCAAAAACACAGATGTTTCTATCAAAACTAAAGTAGAAACAGATGAAAAGGTAAATACTCTCTCTAAAGAAATCAAAACACTTCTTCTAGATGGTAAATACATAACATCAACAAATGATATCGTATCTCAATCTATTACTGGTCCTAGTGTTGGTGATTATATGCAAAAGAGTGCGAAAAACGCTTTGATTATTGGTCTTCTTTTGATGGCGTTATATATGATGTTCTCATTTGCAGGTATTAGAAAGGTAATCTCTCCAGCTATTTTGGCAGGAGTTACAATAGCTACTATGGTATTTGATGTTTCTATTCCAGCTGGAGCTTATGGATTATTGATGTGGTTCAATAGTACAGTAAATATTGATACGGTATTCATCATTGCGGTACTTACTAATATGGGATATAGTATTAACGATACAATCATCATCTTCGATAGAATTAGAGAAAATCTTCAACACAGTCATGATAAAAACACAGTGTATGGAAACGTATTTGATGCCAGTCTTCGAGAAACAATGAGAAGATCTTTTGGTACAGTAATGGCTACATTATTGGTTATTGGAGCTATGTTCTTCTTGTGATCTGGAGCAGTTAAAGACTTTGCATTTACTATTGGTATTGGAGTTATTGCTGGTTCATATTCTTCTATATTTATCTCAGCTCCATTGGCTTATCTTCTTATGGGAAAATTTAAGAAAGAAAAGAAATTGATTACTAATCACGACTAATATAAAACTATTATTTCTAAGAAGAGGGCTATATGCTCTCTTCTTTTTGATTGTAAATAAGTAGGAATATGATATAAGTAATTTTGAAGTAAGTAGTCAATGATTTTGGTTCTTTATGAATTGTTTGAGCTGGATTTACATTCACAAAAAGCAAACTAAACGGTATAGCGAGTCTCATAAAGAACTAGCCCCTTTGGTTTCTTTCCCGGCAATGAGGGAAAGAAATGCCCAGCCGGCGAGGCGGTAAAGAAGAGATAAAACATATTCCTTTAATTATTCAAAAAATACCTATGTATCTATATAGTAAAGAAGACTATTTTCTCTTACGAAAACCTCGTACTGTGGCAAGTACCTTCGGGGATGAAAAATCTGTCTTAGATTACTTTGATATACCATGAGAACTACAAAGTTTATATAAAATACCGGCCGATAATGAAATATTGTCTACATATGTCGATATATCTAAGTATACAGCAGAAGAAGATCTGGATTTGTTCCAAAAGAACCAAATTGAGAACTTTTCTCGTAAGCAAGAATACGGTTTACTTAATAGATTAGATACACCAACAGGTGGTTTTTTGTATTTTGCTAAAACACCACAAGCATTCGCACAATATAAGGCAGATCAAAAACAAGGTAGAATCAAGAAAACATACATAGCTTTTGTTGAAGGTAATCCTTGCTACAAGGATGAAAATAAAGCTATAGATATCTATTTTCCAATTATGCACTTGGCTAGTAACCCAGAAAAAATGATAGTTGTTAAGTGATTTCATGATGAGAATAAATGAAGAGGAAAGAGACACAAGGGAAAGACTAGTGTTGAGTTGGTTAAATACTTTGAGAAAGAACAAAAAAGCCTAGTTAAGATAACTATCTATAAATGAATAAGACATCAAATTAGAGTTCATTTGGCAAGTATATGAGCACCTATCTTGGGTGATAATTTGTATAATAATAAAGCAAAAAAAGCAGATCTTCAACTCCGATCAATTGGTTTTGATATGGTATAAAAAGATGCTAAATAAGACCTAATATTAGAGAGTTTTTCTATATATAGAAATATAGATAACTCTCTATATCTTGAATAAAAAATTCACTATTTATATGAAACAGTGATATTAAAAAGTATTGCTTTTGTATGGATATTTTTGAGAGTTCACTTGTTCAGTGAAATAGTGAAGAATTGTGTTTGAAGTCAAGAGAGAAAAAATATTTTTTTGTGGTTTTGTTTATAAAATATTCACTAGTTTAGTGAAATAGTGAAATGCTCTTGATTTGTAAAATAGGACAAGTATATATGAATATTCACTATTCCTGTGAACTTTAGATTTTGTATGTGATATGCTTCATCCAGGGCGATATCTTTCAGAACAAATCAAAGCCAGAGGCCGAACACAAAAACAATTTGCCGACATTATTGGTAAAAAAGTAAGTGAGGTCAATGAGCTTATAAATGGCAAAAGAAATATCACTATTTTATGGGATATGACCCTTGCTCTTGTTTTTGATGATCCAGAAAAGAAACGACTCAATCTCCAAAATGATTATGATTACTACATAACCAAGACAACTATCGATCCAAAAAAACTAGAAGGAATTCAAAAGAGGAAACATCAAGTCCTCAAGCAAGATACATTCACACAATTTTAATTGCTTAGCTACTCTTCTCTATGAACAGACAACAAGCAAAAAAACATCGTATTGCTATGGCAGGTGGTGGGACCGGTGGACATGTATTTCCTATCAAAAGTTTGATTGATTATTTGGCTCAGACACCAACATTTTCTAAACAAGTAGAAGCTATATATTGGTTTTGATCTAAGGATTCTCTCGAGCAAACCGTATTCAAAAGAATCCAACAAGAACGAAAAGGACCAGAATTCTCTTTTGTCCGTATTTTTTCTGGTAAGTATCGTAGAGAGACATATCTTAAATCAAATCTCAAAAATATTCGTGATCTCTTCTTATTTGGCATAGGAATTTTTCAATCAATTCGATATTTAAATAAATACAAAATTGACACTATTTTCTGTAAAGGATGATATGTTGCACTTCCTCTTGTTGTAGCAGGCCGAATATTGAGAAAAAAGATTGTAGTTCATGAATCAGACACTCGTCCAGGTTTGGTAAATAAACTGGCGTCTAAGATGGCTACTAAAGTATTTACTGGTTTTGATGGTGTATTAAAAAATGCAGAGACTATAGGACAAATCCTCTCAGATGATATGATTTTTGATGGAGATATGGATAAAAATCCAGCCCTCAAAGAAGTCTTTGCTCAATACGATAATCAAAAATCATGGGTACTTGTGGTATGATGATCTCAGTGATCTCAAAGATTATACCAGTCGCTTATCAAAGCAATTCAGACAGACAAAATACTTCAGACAGAGTTTGTTTTCTTTGTAGTTTTAGGTCTTCTTAATAAGGATTTAGCAAATGAGTTTGTATGATTCCCCAATGTGCATGTCTTTGAATTTGTGAGTCAAAAGGAAATGGGAGTGTTGTGTGCTCATTGTGATATTGCGTTGACACGTGCTGGGACGACATCACTCGCAGAACAAAAACTCTATGATATGAAACTTTTGATTGTGCCAATAGCATGGACACACGATCAATATCAAAATGCAGAACGATATGAAAAAAATCATAATGATGTTCTTTTAGATCAAAAAAACGAAGATTTTCTCAACAAACTTGTTACAGAACTCAAAAAACACAAATATAACAAGAAGGTTGTTTTAGAAAACGATAAGGCAGATCGTATTCACGCAGCCAAAGATAAAGTCTGGGGAGCATTGTTGGATTAAAGACAAACACTACATAATTCAAATTATAACATCACAAAAGAGAGACCCCACAAGGGATTTCTCTTTTCTTTTTTTGTCAGTTTTCTTCTTTTTTGGAGAGTATAGAGTTCGAGGCGTATTTAGTTTTTAATTCAGTCTATACTATGCGTCTCCAAAAACTCATTCTAGGGATATTGATTGTACTCACAGGACTCACAATTTTTGCTCGAGGGCAGGAATTGGTCTGAGATACACTAATGAGCTCTAATGCTTCACTGCCCTCGACGGAGACTGGGATAATTGCCTCATTTGAGGATATTCAGTACGACTCAAAGGTTCT
>Ga0302207_1000623_pt1 | contig 14207 bp, 12 predicted proteins | sample II_Fen_E2_2_FD_198792 | JGI IMG/M metagenome (GOLD analysis project Ga0302207, IMG submission 198792) | Peat permafrost microbial communities from Stordalen Mire near Abisko, Sweden - II_Fen_E2_2 | ecosystem: Environmental > Terrestrial > Soil > Wetlands > Permafrost | place: Sweden: Abisko...
ACGGAACACGGAACACAGAACACGGAACACAGAACACGAAAATAATACAACCAATCAACAATGACCAGAATTACACTAGAAAATATGGAGTTCCACGCCTATCATGGCTGCCTGGAACACGAGCAACAACTTGGCAATACGTTTATAGTCACTATCAGTATGGAATTAGACACTTCGCTTGCCGGAGCAACTGATGAGTTGGTGCATACACTGAATTATCAACTGGTGTATGATGCTGTAAAAGCACAAATGAACATACCTTCGAAGTTGATTGAACATGTCGGTCAACGGATTACGGATACTTTGTTTTCTTCTTTCACTCAGATTCAAGTATTGACAGTCAACCTTTCAAAGATGAATCCTCCACTTGGTGGAAAGGTTGACTGTGTAACCATTGAACTGACTAAAACGAGATAAATCCTTCGATTATTACACTAAAAAAATGCTTTTCTCAACTAGAGGAAAGCATTTTTTTTTATTAGTATTGAAGTGATATCAGGCACCTAAAGCTCGCAGTGCTTCATATACCAGAATAGCTGGCCATACAAGTGCTTTCAAAAAAGCCAACACTCCAAACCAAAAGCTGGTGGCATGTGGAAGAAAATAAACGGCTGCGCCAATTAATCCCAGTCCGTAAACGGCTCCACCGGATGCTGTTTGTTGATGATAATGTCTGTTTCTCCAATCATTGTTTTTTTCTTCGTCCATAAAATTGTTTTTTAGTAGTTCTTAATACTCCTTTATTTTGTAGATAAGAAATTTTGACAAAGATAACAGTATTCTTTATATGGTAAACTTTTGAACCTGATAATATTTCCGGTTTTTGAAAAGTCGACCTGCTTTATAAACATTATTCTCCGACTGAACGAAATGTTACAGATGAACCTGAATTTGAAATACTGCGAGTCGAGTATGAAAAACTAATCTTAATCGCTTTTAAGAACTCTATAAACAAAGAATAGACGCATGTAAATGCGTCTATTCTTCCGTTTAAGAAACGTTTGATCGTTATTTGTAGAATCTGTCACGAACTTCTTTTACTTCTTCAGAAGTCACGTAATCGTCGTAATCCATTTGTTTGTCAATAATCCCTTTTGGAGTTAATTCGATAATGCGGTTACACACGGTTTGAATAAATTCACGGTCATGCGAAGACATCAGTACATTCCCCTTGAAATTGACCAGTGTGTTATTAAATGCCTGAATGGATTCCAGGTCCAAATGATTGGCCGGAGAGTCGAGGATCATAACATTGGCATTACGAAGCATCATGCGTGAAATCATGCAACGCATTTTTTCACCTCCCGATATAACGCTGGCTTTTTTATAAATTTCTTCTCCCGAAAATAACATTTTACCCAGATAACCCCTGATAAAAGCTTCGGTGGTATCGGTTGAAAATTGTCCAAGCCAGTCAACCAGGTTTAAATCGGTATTGAAAAATTCAGAATTGTCAAGTGGGAGGTACGCATTTGTAATGGTTATCCCCCAACTGAAAGTCCCTTCGTGGGCTTTGTCATGTCCGTATATGATTTCGAAAAAGGCTGTCATGGCTCTAGGGTCGCGAGAGAGAAAAATGATTTTATCATTCTTCTCTACGTTGAAATTTACATCCTTGAACAGTACGGTTCCATCTTCAAGTGTCTTACCTAGTCCGGCTATTTCGAGTACCATGTTACCCGGTTCGCGGTCGGGGGTGAAAATGATGCCCGGATATTTACGTGTCGAAGGTTGAATCTCATCCACATTGAGTTTCTCCAACATTTTCTTTCGGCTGGTAGCTTGTTTTGATTTGGATACATTGGCACTGAACCGGCGAATAAATTCTTCAAGTTCCTTGCGCTTTTCGTCTGATTTCTTATTTTGATTCTGTTGCTGACGAAGTGCCAGTTGGCTCGATTCATACCAGAATGAATAATTACCGGCAAACATCTGCACTTTCCCAAAATCGATATCCACAGTATGGGTACTCACAGCATCGAGGAAGTGCCGGTCATGCGAAACAACCAGTACAGTATTGTCGTAGTTGGCAAGATAGTTTTCAAGCCACATTACAGTATCGACATCCAGGTCATTGGTAGGCTCATCCAACAACAGGTTATCGGGTTTTCCAAAAAGTGCCCGTGCCAGTAAGACACGTACTTTTTCCATACCACTCAGTTCTTTCATCAACAGATGATGTAAGTCTTCTTTGATGCCCAGTCCGCTTAACAGCGAAGCAGCATCGCTCTCAGCATTCCATCCGTTCATTTCCGAAAACTTTTCTTCCAGTTCCGAAGCCCGAATGCCGTCGGCATCCGTAAAGTTTTCCTTTAAATAAATATTGTCTTTTTCATCTTTTACTTTCCAAAGCACATCGTGACCCATCATGACGGTATCAATAACCGAAAATTCATCGAATTCAAAGTGATCCTGTTTCAAAACAGAGAGGCGCTCTCCCGAGCCGAATAGAATAGTTCCACGTGTCTGGTCAAGGTCGCCGCTGAGCATGCGGATTAGAGTAGACTTACCGGCACCGTTTGCGCCAATAATGCCATAACAATTACCTGCTGTAAATTTTAAATTTACATCCGAAAATAAAACACGTTTGCCAAATTGAATGGCCAGATTTGATACTGTAATCATTTGAAAAGTTTGAAGTTTGAAAGGTTTAGCGTTCCGCGTTCCGCGTTCCGTGTTGTAGGTTTGAAGTTAAAATGTTTTTCTTGTTTTTCTTGTTTTTCCTATGTCTAATAACTAAAACAAAGAATAGAGCCTGGCTGTTTAATGCCCGGTCTATTCTTTGTGGTTTTTTATTAATAGTAGTATATCCTGTTATTCGATGATTCCCAGAGCACGGGCAGCTTTCGATATTTTCTCAATGGATTCATCAATCTGATCGAAAGTATGAGTTGCCATAAGCGAATAACGAATCAGTGAATCTTCCGAACGAACCGCCGGAGAAACAACTGGATTAACAAATACTCCGTCATCCATAAGCATGCGGGTTAATTTAAAAGTAAGTGTGTTATCACGAACGTATAATGGGATAATCGGAGTTTCTGTTGGTCCGATTTCAAAACCGGCTTTAAGAAATCCTGCTTTGGCACGGGCTGTATTTGCCCATAAAGCATCTTTCCGCCATGTTTCTTCCGCCATAACGTCTAACGCTGCTAGGACACAACCTGTTGAAGCAGGAGTAATGGAAGCACTGAAAATCAACGTGCGTGAATTATGTTTCAAATAATTGATAATGTTATTATCGGAAGCAATAAATCCGCCAATAGTTCCAAGTGACTTACTAAATGTTCCCATGATCAGATCTACATCATTCGATACTCCGAAATGTTCGCAAATACCGGCTCCTGTTTTACCAAAAACTCCTAATGAGTGGGCTTCATCAACATAAATAGAAGCATTGTATTTTTTTGAAAGTTCTACAATTTCCGGTAACCGGGCTACATCACCTTCCATACTGAAAACGCCATCAGTAACAATCAGTTTGAGTTTGTCGGGTTCACATCGTTTCAATAATTTTTCAAGAGCATCCATATCATTGTGATGATATTTCAGTTGTTTGGAAAATGATAACCGTTTGCCTTCAACGATGGAAGCATGGTCGAATTCGTCAAAAATCAGGTAATCTTCACGACCTGTAATGCAAGGGATAACTCCTGAATTAACTGTAAAACCGGTAGCATAAACCAAAGCTGATTCTTTATGAACCAGTTTAGCCAGTCTTTCTTCCAGTTCGATATGGATATCCAGTGTACCATTTAAAAAACGGGATCCGGCGCATCCTGTACCATATTTTTCAATTGCTTTTATTGAGGCTTCTTTCAATCGGGGGTGATTGGTCAGTCCCAAATAACTGTTTGATCCAAACATTAATACTTGTTTGCCATCAATTGTAACAACTGTATCCTGATCGGATTGTATGGGACGAAAATAAGGATATACGCCCATTGCTTTTGCCTGTTGGGGCGCATCATATTGTCCCAACACATTACTAAGTTGACTCATAAATTTTTATGTGTGTGTAAATAAAAACGGCTACAAAGATACGAATTTTTTCTTTAAATTGTCCAACTTTTGATTTCTACGCTAAATTTGAATACATTTGTACCACATATCAGAACATTAAACAGCACGTGAGCAAACAAGTAGATTATAAATTATTGCCCGTGTTAGCGGCAAAATCAGAGGTTGAATGGAAACGGTTTATTCAAAAAAACAAGAAGAAACTCGAAGCCATGGATCTTCATGTCCATTCACATCATCAGGCAATTTCCGAAAGAACTGATTGCCTGAGCTGTGCCAATTGTTGCCGGTCATTAGGTCCGTGTATTACTGATAAGGATATGGAACGGATCTCCAAATTATTGAGAATGAAAACATCAGAGTTGATGGCTAAATATCTCCGGATCGATGAAGATGGGGATATTGTTTTCCAAACCATGCCCTGTCCGTTTTTAGGTACCGATAATTATTGTGCTATTTACGATTCCCGTCCTAAAGCATGCCGCGAATATCCTCACACCGACCGGAAACGTTTTTATCAGATTTATAATTTGTCGATAAAGAATGCCTATACCTGTCCGATCGTGTTTGAAGTGTTGGAGAAAATTAAAAAGTTCTGACAGTCAATATTTATTTACTATTTATACATTTACTATTTACTATTGAATAGTAGAAGATTTTTTTTACTTTTATACACCCAATCACCCAAACATCCAATCACCCAATTAACTAATCACCCAAACATCCAATCACCCAATTAACTAATCACCCAATTAACCAATCAACCAATTCACCAATCAACTTACAATTTTTTCAATGTCTTTCCAAAAGTTTGGATATGATTTACTCACCACTTCGGGGTGCTCAATGCTGATGGGATGGAAAATGGCTGCTGCTGTAAAGGCCATAGCCATTCGATGATCATCATATGTTTCGATGATGATATTTTCAATAGGTTTGCACAATTCTCCTTCCCATTCCAGGCTTCCTTCACCGGCTTCAGTCAGAACAAAACCCAGTTTATGCAATTCGTTGATTAATGCAGCAATTCTGTTCGTTTCTTTAATTTTCAGGCTGTGTAAACCGCTAAAAATAAAAGGTATTCCTTTAAAACAACAGGTAACTGCCAAAGTCTGTGCCAGATCTGGTTCGTCGGTAAAGTCATATTCCAGAGCTGTTGCATTAATTTTGGTGGATGTTAGCAAAATGCCTTCGGACATATAGGTGGTATGAATCCCCAGTTGTTCGAAAAGTTCAGCAACTTTGCTATCTCCCTGATAACTGTCCTGAAAAAGACCATTCAGAAAGATATTCCCCTGTCCAACCAATGAAAGAATTTCGTACCAGTATGAAGCTGCAGTCCAATCCGATTCTACCAGGTATTCAATGGGTTTGTAATCCTGAGGAGCAATATGAATGGTATTTTCAGTCAGTTCAATTTCTGCTCCAAACTCCTGCATCATTTGAATGGTCATTTCGATATACGGTTTGGAAATTATTTTCCCATCAAGTGTGATTTTCAACCCTTTTTGCATAAAGGGAGCAATCATCATCAAAGCAGAAATGTACTGGCTGCTAACGCTACCATTCATGTGGATTTCTCCTCCGTTCAGGGCACAACCAAATATACGTAAAGGCGGATATCCTTCTTTTTCGATATATTCAATGCGCGCTCCCAGACTATTCAGAGCATCAACCAGTATCTTCACCGGACGGTTTTTCATTCGCTCGCTACCGGTTATTATCCATTCGCCGACAGTCTTTGCTAAAAATGCTGTCAGGAAGCGCATAGCAGTACCGGCTGCACCAATGTCGAAAGTTGTATCGTTTGAATCCAGTGCTTCCAGCGTGGCAATGGTATCATCGCAATCCGAAAGATTTTGAATGTCATAAGGACTATACGATAGCGCATTCAATATCAATGCCCGGTTGCTGATGCTTTTTGAAGCAGGTAAATCAATGCGGGCTGTAATATTCCCGGTTTTTATATGCAGTTTTTTTTTGTTGAATGTCATAATTAAATGGACTGAAAGGTAACTTCGTTTTTTAGTTTTTAAAGTTGCAAATTTAAATCTAAGGATTAACGCACGAAAATTATTAAGTAAACTTTAAAGTTAAACTTTTTATTTTGGTAGGAGTTCAGGTATATCGGATCCATGTGTATTTCTTTTTAAATATTAAAATATTTGACCAATAAACCAAGCATTTGTAATTTATTAGGAATAGAGTTCAACTTATGTTTCCTTTTTATCGATCAATATTGCTTCATACGATGATTGCTATGATAAAAAACAAATTATAGCTTGTAATAAATTGTTTATTACAAGCTATAATTTTAAAAATTCATATCTTACTTATTGACATTTGAGTACAATAAGTACAATAATTTGTTCGCAATAACAGAAAAATAATATCAATGATTACTATTTAGATGGCTAACCTGTAAATCTCAGTCACATCCTTTTCTGTGAGTTTTACATAACTACCCAGTGTACGGCTCCCAAGTCCGAGTGTTTTAACCAGAACAGGTATATCTTCTTTCCTGGCATTCAATCCTGCAAACCTGACAGGCATGCCTATTGAAACCAAAAATTGTTCAAAACGTGCAATTCCTTGAAGTGCAGTGTTCTCCGGATGTTGGAAGTCCATCTCACATCCCCATACCCGTACCGCAAATTGAGCAAAACGCATAACATCATGGTGCATCACATATTTCATCCAGGCCGGAAACATAACAGCAAGGCCAGCTCCGTGAGCAACATCGTAGAATGCCGAAAGCTCATGCTCCATCTGATGCGACGACCAATCCTGGTCACGACCGACTCCACAGATGTCATTATGAGCTACCATTCCAGCCCACATCAGGTTTGCCCTTGATTCATAATCATTCGGATTGGCAAGTGCTAATGGAGCTTCTTTAATGATTGTCAATAAAATCCCTTCACACAACCGGTCAGTAATTTCAACATCATTGGTATTTGTAAAATATCGTTCCATGACATGAGCCATCATATCGGTGGCACCACATGCTGTTTGATAATCCGGTAACGTGATAGTCAGTTCCGGATTCAGTATGGAAAAAACGGGACGCAATGCATCACCACCACAAGCCCGTTTCAACATGCCGTTTTCGTGAGTAATTACTGATCCGTTCGAACCTTCACTTCCGGCAGCCGAAATGGTTAGAATAGTAGCAACCGGTAATGCTTTTTCAACGGCTTTACCTTCGTAAAAATCCCAGAAATCTCCTTTATATAAAGCTCCTAATGCAATTGCCTTTGATGAATCAATGGTACTCCCACCTCCAACAGCCAGTATAAAATCGATATTGTTATTCTTACAGATTTCGATTCCTTGATATACCAGTCCGCTTCGTGGATTAGGCATGACTCCGCCTAGCTCGGTACAATAGATATTTTCGGCAGCGAGTGATTCTTTTACCCTGTCAAGTAAGCCGCTCTTAATAACCGAACCTCCGCCAAAATGAAGTAATACCCTTGTTCCACCAAACCGTTTTACAAATTTACCGGCTTCATTCTCTCGTTCTTTTCCGAATACAAAAAAAGTAGGACTATAAAAATTGAAATTATTCATACCTGATTATTGATTTATTTTTGATAATCTGCGAATTAGTTCATCTCCCAATTCCGTTTTTATTTTTATGTGTTGAATAACCTCCATGACAAAAGGATTACTTTCGAAATTACCCCGTACCGATTCAAAATCCTGATCCTTTTGTTCTTTGTTCCCATCAACTCCAAAACCTGTCCTGAAGTTTAAATCGAATTCTTTTTTTGCATCATTATAAATGAGTTGATCCAGTTTTAACACTGATGTTTTCCAGCATTCAACCATATTCAAAATGTCTTCAACTGTAACTTTGTCAATTGTTTTTTTCCAGTATTCTTCCAGCTTCCCGTTTGCCCAGGTCCATTCGTAGTTGTAATATTCGTGATGTATTGTTTCAAACTTTGTCTGAATTTCATCAAGACTTAATGACTCGTTTTCTATTGAAATTAATAAACTGTCAACTTCATTCTTGGGAGCTATTAATCCCGACAAATCGATCCATTCACCATCTCCTTTTGTCGTTTCCGGTTTTAGTTGCTGCCTTATTTCTTGAATGGAAGTGAATTCAGTTTCTTTTAGACGATTGATAAGTGAGTTGCCAAGAAATTTATTAATGACAATTTTATATAAATCAATCCCTTTAACGAGTGACGAATTTTTAATGTTGCAATTCTGGTAGGTGTAAATTTCCGTTGTTTCGCCTGAAATAGTCTGAAGACTTTTCAATACTTCAACTCCTTTCATCATTTTCTGAATAGTATACGGGCTGAGCAGGTTATAATTAATCGGATCCAGTTTCCGGATGTCTTTTCTACTGTCACGTTTAGGCCATTTCTGTGCATCACGGATTGTTCCCACACTGCCCAGATTTACTGCCGGTACCAGGAAGCTTTCTGCGGCATTTTCAATCAGATATGAAAAGGGAAGGTCGGATGTATCAGAATGTTTAATGTGGCGTCCCATTACAAGAGTAAATGCACCAATTTTAGCAGGCCATAACAAATATGAATCACTGGTGGTTTTAGCACCCCGCTCACAAATGCCCTGATGAATAGGCCCGAGTTTATACATGTGATTGCTCTGGTTTGAACCGCTTCCTGCATTCAAGAACGAAAACATACCTGCAATCAACAAACTTGATTTGTGATGTGAAACTGTGTATGGACCTGCAAATATTGCTGTTGCTTCGCCATGCATGCCCTGACAGTTGGAGAAAAATAATGAATCCAGTGCCGAATAGTGTTTTCCCATTATACATCCCTGTCCAACAAAACATCGCGATATTAAAGTCGAATCGGTTATTGAGACTCCCGAACTTAGAATGAAATCATTGCATTTCACTCCCGAACCAATAAAAACAGGTGCATGCACATTGCTGTTGATCGATCCGTTAACGAGAAGGGATGCCCCTTCGAGAATTGCATAATCACCAATGCGTACATTCTTTATACTTCCGCAATTCAAAATCCGCACATTCTTTCCAATTGTTCCTGTTCCTGACTGTACTGTCTTTGCATACTCATCAATCTGAGTCTGCAGTTTCTTAATTACTGCTGGAAGGTGACGATATAAAGTCAGAACATATGCCAGAGGTGCTGAGAGGTAATCGAAAATTGGAATTTCACGTCCGCCACCCTCATTCATGACAGGTACTTTAACGCCATTGCCAAATGTCGAAAGTCCATCAACAACCAGTAAATTGACATTTTCAATATAGCAGCCATCCTGAATGTCATAATTTGCTATATAATTATGGATTTCATCAATAAATACATCATTCCCAACAATGCAATTATGCAATACACAGTTGTAAATGCCTGAGTGTTTTTTTACTCCCCCTGCCAGTTCGAAAATTTTATTATAAGTGCCTAAAAAGGCTGTTCCTGAAAAATGGACGTTGGTGATAAAAGCAGGTGAAAAATCTTCAGTAACCTGAACGTTCTTCCAGTTTTCGGCTGAACAACCATAAACGGTCAATGTTGCTATTTCTTTTTCACTGAGAAATCGATAATCTGTCATAAGGTGATGATTCATGTTTATCTTTGAGTTAAATCCTCTGATTCTGTTTCAATGTCAGCATAGTTCTGAAACAAAAAGTCATTATAGGGGTAGCGTTCAATATGAATTTCCTTGATTTTTTCATATAAAAGATCTTTCAGACTGTCAATATTGATTTTCTCTTTCGCTGATATGAAGATACAGTTATCGTGCATCTTTGCCATCCATGTATTTTTCAATTCTTCCAGGCTGATATTCTCACGTTTTACCGGAGCCAGATCGTCTTCTTCTTTGGGAGTGTAACCAAAGGCATCAATTTTATTAAATATTAAAATCATTGGTTTCTCCTGAGGATCTATTTCCTTGAGCGTTTGGTTCACAACTTCAAGTTGCTCTTCAAAGTTAGAATGGGAAACATCCACTACGTGCAACAATAAATCGGCTTCCCTTACTTCATCGAGTGTCGATTTGAACGATTGCAACAAATGATGAGGTAACTTGCGGATAAATCCAACAGTATCCGAAAGTAAAAATGGTAAATTGTTAATGATTACTTTTCTAACTGTTGTATCCAGTGTGGCGAATAATTTGTTTTCTGCAAAAATATCCGATTTGCTGATTAGGTTCATTAGAGTAGATTTACCTACATTGGTATAACCCACTAAGGCCACTCGAACCATTTTGCCACGGTTCTTGCGTTGAGTTGCCATCTGTTGATCGATATCCTTCAGGTTTTGTTTCAACAATGAAATCTTGGTAAGTATAATCCGGCGATCGGTCTCTATTTGAGTTTCACCCGGGCCACGCATTCCGATACCTCCTTGTTGACGTTCCAGGTGCGTCCATAATCTGGTCAGACGTGGTAACATGTACTGACATTGCGCAAGTTCAACCTGAGTTTTTGCGTTGGCTGTTTGAGCCCTTTTAGCAAATATATCAAGAATCAGACTTGTCCTGTCGAGAATTAATACCTGTAGTTCAGCTTCAATATTCCGAAGTTGCTTGGGAGACAATTCATCGTCAAAAATGACAACCCCTATTTCATTCTCTACAATGAAATTTTTTATTTCAATGAGTTTGCCCGGTCCAACAAAAGTTTTTGGGTTGGGATATTCAAGCTTTTGGAAAAACAATTTCTCCGGTGAAGCACCTGCCGTTTCAGCCAGAAAAGCCAGTTCGTCGAGATATTCACGAGCTTTTTCTTCTTTTTGGTTCTGAGTAATAACTCCAACCAATACCGCTTTTTCTTCGTATATTTCTGTTTTCATTTTATTTTTTTTTAGTTGATTATTCCAACCGGTTACCTGGAGTTGAGCTGGTACGTTGACAAAAATGTCATTTTTGCATGTTTTATAATTTGGAAACCTCTTTGATTATAAAAGTTTCTTAACAGGACTCTAACCAATTTAATGAATTTAAAGTTCATTCTTTACATTAAGCTGAAGATTCTGAATGTTTTAAAAATTATTAAATCGGAATTTGAAAACTTATTATTCAATTAAACAAATGTACTATATTTTTTTAAAAGTACATTTTATCCTTCTTAAATAAATGGTTTTTTCTTTGCCTGTCAATATGTAATTGTAATTTTGTATTTTTATTTTGTTTGGAAGATATTATTTTTCACTTTTTTACCGTTTATTGAGATAGAAATTTTATTTCTACACTTTCAGACCATAAAATTAGAGTATCTTTGGGTGTTTTTTTAAAAAATGAATATGATATTATTTTTGTAACCTGCTTCTAAGCTCACGATAAAAAAATTTTAATGACGAAAAAATTTTTAATATTACTTTTATCAGTAACCGTCTCTTTTCTTGCTTATTCACAAGCCGGAACCGGTGTCTATCAGTTTCTGGAACTGCCTGTTTCATCCCGTTTGGCTGCATTGGGGAGTGTCAATGTCTCATTGCATGACAACGATATCAACTTTGCATTCCAAAATCCGGCATTGTTGACATCCGAAACAAACAATGTTATTGGACTTAATATGGCAAATTATCTGGCTGATATTAAATTTGGCACTGCAGTTTACGGAAGAAATTTTGGTGATAAAAATTTCTTTGCCTTAGGTATTCAATATATCGATTATGGTCTCTTTAAACAAACCACAGAGCTGAATCAAATAACAGGAGAATTTACTGCAAAAGATATGGCGTTATACATTATGTATGCACGACCGCTCACCAGTATGATCACAGTAGGTGCAACTATTAAACCCGTGTATTCGGTTTATGAAACCTATACCAGCTTTGGGTTGGCAGCTGATGCAGGAGTTAGTTACAATGATTCAACCAATCTTTTTTCAGCAGGACTGGTGTTGAAGAATATGGGAACACAACTTAAAGGATATTATTCCCTGGAAGGTGTTCAGCATCTTGAACCTCTCCCTTTTGACATTCAGTTAGGTGTTTCTAAAAAATTTAAATATGCACCACTTCGATTGTCCCTCACGTTGGATAATTTACAACATTGGGATTTAAGTTATGAATCAACCAACCAACCAACTGATAATATTACCGGTACAACAACCACTAAAACAATCGGATTCGTTGATATGGCTTTCAGACACACCATTCTTGCCGCAGAATTTGTCCCATCGAAAAACTTTTATCTGACAGTTGCTTATAATGATCGTCGTCAACAGGAGATGGCCATGTCGGGTTTTAAAAGCGGTGCAGGCTTTTCTTTCGGTGGCGGTATAAAACTTTATAAATTCCATGTTGGATTCGGTATGACGCAATTCCAGGTTGGAAACTATGCCTATCAGTTTTCTATCAGCACTGCACTCAAAGATTTTAGGTTGTAATTGATCCTTTACCCCATAATTTCATTTAACTCATGAATAAAATAATTGTTGCCATAGATGGCTTTTCATCGTGTGGAAAAAGTACCATGGCAAAAGAATTAGCCCGCGAAGTTAATTATGTCTATGTTGATTCAGGTGCTATGTATCGTGCTGTGTCACTCTACTGTATTCAAAAAGGCTGGATGACCGATACCAACATTAATATTGATGAGCTTCAAAACAATATAGGATCGATTCATATTGAATTTAAGACGAATGAGGAAGGTAAATCCGAAACGTATTTAAATGGATCCAATGTGGAAATGGAAATCCGGTCACTGGAGGTTGCCAATGGTGCCAGCAGGGTGAGTACACTGGGTTTTGTCCGCCAGGAACTGGTACGTCAACAGCAACTTATGGGTCAGAAGAAAGGTATTGTCATGGATGGACGTGATATTGGTACTGTCGTTTTTCCTGAAGCCGAATTGAAGATTTTCGTTACCGCTTCACCCGAAATACGTGCACAACGTCGATTGGATGAGATGATTGCAAAAGGTGAAACTGCCGACTTCAAAGCAGTACTTTCCAATGTAATTGAACGTGATGACCGCGATCAGAATCGAACAGAAAGTCCGCTGCGAAAAGCCGATGATGCCGTTCTGTTGGATAATTCACACCTGACACGTGAGGAACAAAGTAGTATCTTAAGAACATTGTTCGTCGAAAGAACGTTCTAAGTATTTGCAATTTACAATTTACAATTTCTCAAACGGGATCATTTTCATTTTGTTGTTTTTGATTTTATACCTCAATTGTAAATTGTAAATGAATAAATCGTAAATGACATAATGGATTTAAATATAGAAATTGATAAAAAATCAGGATTCTGTTTTGGGGTTGTCAAAGCTATCTCTAAGGCTGAAGAAGAACTTGCCAAAGGAGAAACCCTGTATTGTTTAGGGGACATTGTTCATAACGGGCAAGAGGTTGAACGACTGACCAGGTTGGGTTTAATTACCATAGATCATGAACAGTTTGAGCAACTCCACAATGTTAAGGTGTTATTACGTGCTCATGGTGAACCTCCCCTCACTTACCAGATAGCCAAAGAAAATAATCTGACCCTTATTGATGCCTCCTGTCCTGTTGTACTGAAACTCCAGTCACGTATTAAGAAAGCTTACCTTACCGCGTCGACCGATGATACTCAAATTGTTATTTACGGGAAGAAGGGTCATGCCGAAGTAAACGGTTTAGTAGGTCAAACTGATGAAAAAGCTATCGTTATTGAAAGTGAAGCTGAATTGAATAAGCTTGATTTCTCTAAAAAAATATCTTTGTTCTCTCAGACCACCAAATCGTTGGATGGATTTAATCACTTAGTAACAACATTAAGCGAAAAGATAATAAACAGTCCTGATTTTGAATTTTCAGATACTATTTGCCGTCAGGTTGCGAATAGAATTCCAAATATTACTACCTTTGCAAAGAAAAATGATATTATCATATTTGTAAGCGGTAAAAAGAGCTCAAATGGCAAAGTGTTGTATGAGCATAGTAAAAAAATAAATCCCAACACTTATTTTGTTACGGAAGCTGATGAGATTACAACATTGCAGTTGGATTTGACCAAGAAGATCGGCATATGTGGTGCTACTTCCACTCCACGCTGGCTTATGGAAGATGTCGCTGAGAAATTGAATGAACTTGCTTTAGGTTCGCAGATGAATGAAAAAAAAATATAGGTTATTTGTTATATAAAAGGATTAATAATGAAATACGAAATTAAATGTATTGGTTTACTTACCTCCGGAGGTGATGCCCCCGGAATGAATGCAGCGATTCGTTCAGT
>Ga0302207_1000625_pt1 | contig 14189 bp, 12 predicted proteins | sample II_Fen_E2_2_FD_198792 | JGI IMG/M metagenome (GOLD analysis project Ga0302207, IMG submission 198792) | Peat permafrost microbial communities from Stordalen Mire near Abisko, Sweden - II_Fen_E2_2 | ecosystem: Environmental > Terrestrial > Soil > Wetlands > Permafrost | place: Sweden: Abisko...
GGTGACGAAGTGGTGGCGACTAAAAGAATTTTAGAAGTTCCAGTTGGTGAAGCGGTTATTGGTCGAGTTTTAAGTCCTTTAGGTGAACCCTTGGATGGTAAAGGTAAAGTCGAAACTAGTCAGTTTTATCCAGTGGAAAAAATTGCTCCAGGTGTAATTACTCGAGCTCCAGTTAAAGAGCCAGTACAAACTGGTATTAAGGCGATTGATGCCATGATTCCAATTGGACGTGGTCAACGTGAGCTTATTATTGGCGATCGTCAGTTAGGGAAGACCGCTTTAGCGATTGATACAATTATTAATCAAAAGGGACAGAACATGAAATGTATTTATGTCGCGATTGGTCAGAAAGAATCTAAGATTGCGAATATTGTGGCTAAATTAAATGAAACAGGAGCTATGGCTTATACAACGGTTGTTTTAGCTGGGGCCTCTAATCCAGCTTCACTATTATATATTGCACCTTACGCTGGTTGCGCGATGGCTGAATATTTTCTCGATAAAGGCGAAGATGTTTTAATTGTTTATGATGATTTATCAAAACATGCCGTTGCTTATCGTGAAATTTCTTTATTACTTCGTCGTCCACCAGGACGAGAAGCTTATCCAGGTGATGTTTTTTACTTACACTCTAGATTATTAGAAAGAGCTTGTAAGTTGAATAAAGACTTTGGGGGTGGATCAATCACGGCTTTACCAATCATTGAAACTCAAGCCGGTGATTTAGCCGCTTATATTCCGACTAATGTTATTTCGATTACTGATGGTCAAATATTTTTGGAACCGGATTTATTCTATAAAGGAAACCGTCCTGCTGTTAACGCTGGTTTGTCGGTATCTCGGGTAGGTTCATCGGCTCAAATTAAAGCCATGAAAAAAGTCGCTGGTAAAATGAGACTGGAAGCGGCTCAATATCGTGAGTTAGCGGCTTTTGCGCAGTTTGGTTCAGATTTAGATGAAGATACTAAAAATAAACTAGAACGCGGTAAACGTTTATACGAAATCTTTAAACAAGATCAATATCAACCTTTGTCAGTCGCTAAACAGGTAGTTATTTATTATTCTTTAATTAATAACTTACTTGACGATGTAGACGTTGATAATGTTAAAAAGTTCGAAGCGGGTTTATATAAATATGCGGATTTAAATGATGAGGTTTTGAAATTAATTAGTGACCGTAAAGAATTAGATGAAGAAATCGAAACTAAGATAAAAAAATTAGTTATTGATTACAAGGCAACTATAGAATAATTATTATGGCTTCTACTAAAGAAATATCACGACGAATAAAATCTGTTTCCAGCACTAAAAAGATTACTAAAGCGATGGAAATGGTCGCCGCTGTTAAGATGCGTAAAGCAATTGAGGCGGTTCTAAAAACTCGAACTTATGCTAATTTAAGTTGGGAGACGGTTTTGCATTTGGCTAGATTAGCTGATCATAATTTAGAAATTTCTCATCCTTTATTAGCTCCTCGAACAAAAATAAAAAAAGTCGCTATTATTTTGATTACTTCTAATCGGGGAATGTGTGGCCCTTATAATACGGCGATAATTAGTAAAGTTAAAGAATCAATCAGAAAACACGATGTGGCGACCGATTTTATTTTAGTTGGTAAAAAGGGAACCGCCATTTATAATCAAGATTATAGTGTTGTGGCTGAATTTGAAAAAAGTGATTTATTAAATGATTCCAAAGAAATTTTTCCAATTATTAATTTAGTAATTGATGATTATTTAGCTGGACAGTATGATAAAATTTTAGTGGCTTATACCGATTTTATAAATCCAGCCAAACAAATTCCTAGAGTTAAACAATTATTACCACTAGAGGTTAAGACTTTGGATAATTATTTAGGAATTGTCGGACAGGATCCTAAAATTGGTGTTACCCCGGAGTTAATTAATGCTAAAGAGGAAAAACATTTAGATGGTAATGATTATACTTTTGAACCAAGCCCTAAAGAAGTTTTAGATTTAATGATTCCGAGACTACTAGAAATTCAATTACTTCAAGCTTTTTTAGAAGCTAATGCTTCAGAACATAGCTCAAGAATGACGGCCATGCATCAAGCCACTGAAGCAGCCAGCGATATGGTAAACGAGCTAACTTTATTTTATAACAAGGCGCGTCAAGCCGGTATTACGTCGGAGATTGCTGAAATATCCGCGGGAGCTAACGCCTTAGCTGAATAATTTATTTATAATAATTTAAATAATATGTCCGAAGTGAAACAAAACAAAGGAATAATTAAACAAATCATCGGGGTGGTGGTTGATGTTTATTTTGAAAATAAATTACCAGAGATTTACAATGCTCTTGAAGTAATGATAAATGGCAACAAGTTGGTATTAGAAGTTGAACAACACACTGGTTCAAATATTGTACGAACTGTAGCGATGGGTTCAACTGATGGTTTACGTCGCGGTGATGACGTTATAGATACTGGGGCCGCTATTAGTGTTCCGGTTGGAATTGAAACCTTGGGTCGTATTTTTAATGTTTTAGGTGACGTTGTTGATGGTGGCGCTCCAGTTAAAACTGCTAAAAAATATCCAATTCATCGACCAGCTCCAAAATTTACTGATCAATCAAGTAGTACTGAAATATTAGAAACAGGAATTAAGGTTATTGATTTAATTTGCCCAATTGTAAAAGGGGGCAAGGTTGGTATGTTTGGTGGTGCCGGTGTTGGTAAAACTGTTATTATTCAAGAATTAATTCATAACATTGCTTCGGAACACGGTGGTTATTCGGTTTTTGCTGGTGTTGGTGAACGAACTCGTGAAGGAAATGATTTATATAATGAATTTAAAGATAGTGGAGTTATTGATAAAGTATCAATGGTGTTTGGACAGATGAATGAACCACCTGGAGCTCGGGCTCGAGTAGCTTTGTCTGGTTTATCAGTGGCTGAGTATTTCCGTGACGAACAACATCAAGATGTTTTATTTTTTGTGGATAATATTTTTCGTTTCACTCAAGCCGGTTCCGAAGTTTCCGCCTTACTGGGTCGTATGCCATCGGCTGTTGGTTATCAACCAACTTTAGCTTCTGAGATGGGTGAACTTCAAGAACGAATCACCTCAACTAAAGATGGTTCAATTACTTCGATTCAGGCTGTTTATGTGCCAGCTGATGATTTAACCGATCCAGCGCCAGCAACTACTTTTGGTCATTTAGATTCCACCGTGGTGTTGTCTCGTTCTTTATCGGAGCTTGGTATTTATCCAGCGGTTGATCCACTTGATTCATCATCAATTATTTTAGATCCAAAAGTGGTCGGAGAAGAGCACTATGAAGTGGCTCGCGGTGTTCAGAAATTATTACAACGTTATAAAGACTTACAAGATATTATCGCTATCTTAGGTATGGAAGAATTGGCTGATGAAGATAAAATAATTGTTGCTCGGGCACGTAAGATTCAGAAGTTTTTATCACAACCTTTCTCAGTGGCCGAAGCTTTTACTGGTCGACCAGGTAAATATGTTAAATTAGCTGATACAGTTCGAGCCTTTAAAGAAATTTTAGATGGCTTACATGATGATAAGAGTGAAGATGATTTTTATATGCGGGGTGGGATTGATGAAGTTGGTAAAAACTAATTAGTTTAATAATTATGTCTGTTAAGACTATAAAATTTGAAATTGTAACACCCGAACAAGTAGTTTTAAAAGAAGCGGTTGTTCGAGCTACTATTCCAACGACATCTGGCGAAGTTACAATTTTACCTGACCACATTCATTTAGTGTCTATTTTGCAACCTGGTTTAATTGAAGTTGAGGCCGTTGACGGTAAAATTGAAGTGATAGTTGTTTCTGGCGGATTTTTGGAAGTATTAAGTGGCAAGATTGTCATCTTAGCTGATTATGCTGAACGGGCCATTAATTTAGACGAGGGAACCATTGAAGCGGCTCGAGTTAAAGCTGAACAAGCTAAATTAGAAGCTAAGAGTCGTGATAATGTTGAATTTACTGAAATTGCTGCTAAATTAGAGGTAGAATTGTTTAAAACTAAGGCATTATCGCGTTGGCGAAAAATTAAGAATTTAGATAAATAAGAAGCAAAATTAGACTATTTTTTATTATTTTAGTCAATTGACAGCTTGACTAATAGTGATACAATATCGATGAGATAATAATTAACTTTTTAATCTATGTGCAATTGGCTTAAAAGTCTGTTTGGGAAAAAATGTTGTTGTCATGAAGAAGGATGTTGTAAAAAGAAAGAGACTCCTAAAGCCGAAGCAGTAGAAAAAACAGTTGAAACTACTACGGTTATCGAAGAAACTAAGGAATAAAAATTCTCTTAAAATTAAAAAACACGCTGAGCGTGTTTTTTGAAGTTTAATGTATGTTAATTGATACACATGCTCATGTAAATTTTGCTGATTTTAAAGAAGATGCCGACGAAGTAATTCGCCGGGCTCTTGATAATGATACTTGGATGATTTTAGTTGGTTCAGAATATAAAACCTCAACTCGAGCTTTAAATTATGCTAATAAATATCAGAAAGGCGTTTACGCCGCAGTTGGTTTGCACCCCACTCATTTAGAGGATTTGAAAGTAGAAAATAATGATGAAAATGGTAAGTATAATTTTACTACTCGGGCTGAAGATTTTTATTATGACAACTATGAAAAGTTGGCTAAATTTGAAAAAGTGGTCGCGATTGGTGAAATTGGTTTAGATTATTATCACATTGATCCGACTAAAGATGCTCGGGAAATAAAACAAAAACAACAACAAGTCATGATTCAGCAGTTACTTTTGGCGCGCCAATTAGATTTGCCAGTCATTATTCATTGTCGCCAAGCCCACGATGATTTACTGGCCCTACTTCAGGATTTTCGAAAAGTTTACGCTAATATAATTCCCAATGATCGTCCTTGGGGAGTGATTCATTGTTTTTCAGGAGACGAAGATTTGGCTTGGGAGTATTTTTCGTTAGGTTTACTAATATCATTTACGGGTCTGATTACTTTCAGTCAAACTTGGGACGCTTTAATCCGTAAGGTGCCAATTGAAAAGATTATGATTGAAACGGACTCGCCTTATATGACCCCGGAACCTTATCGGGGGCATCGTAATGAGCCAGTATTAGTTCAGTATGTGGCTCAGCGGATTGCGGAGATTAAGAATTTAAAGATTGAGCGAGTGGCTGAGATTACGACTGAAACGGCAAGAAAATTATTTAGAATCTAAAATAAAAACTGACTCAAACGAGTCAGTTTTTTAAATCTTAAAAATAATTATAGAAACAAAAAACTTAAAATAATTAAACTTAAAATAATTAAACCTAAAATAATTCGATACCAACCAAAAGCTTTAAAGTCATTTTTCTGAACGTATTTAATTAAGAATTTAACACCAATAATGGCTGTAATAAATGAAGTGATAAAACCAATTAGCCAAATAATTAATTGATCACCAGAAAAAATCGTGGGATTTTTGTAAATATCTAAAGCCGTCGCGGCTAACATAGTAGGAATCGCCAATAAGAAAGAGAATTCAACAATAGTTTTTCTTTTAATTCCTTGAGCTAAACCACCAATGATAGTGGCGCCTGACCGAGAAACGCCAGGGATAATTGCAATCGATTGAACTAGACCCAAAATGACAGCTTGTTTATAAGTAATTTTATTTAAATCAGTCTCTAATTCGGTTTCGTCAATATTCTTTTTAGCATACCAATTTTCAAATAAAATAATGATAATACCACCAAGTAACAGGGAAATAGCAATAATTAAAGTACTTTCTAATAAATAGGTTTTAATTATCTTATAAAAGATTAATCCGATAATTGAAGTTGGGATAAAAGCGGCAGCTAATTTCCAAATAATTCCTAAATTATTCCAAACTCGTTTCCAGTATAAAATTACTACAGATAGAATGGCTCCGAGCTGAATTGAAATTTCGAAACTCTTTAAAAAATCGGATGTTGGTATTTTTAATAGTCCAGCGGTTAAAACTAAATGAGCGGTTGAAGAAATTGGTAAAAATTCAGTTAAGCCTTCAATGATGCCCATGATAAAACTTTGAATGATTGTCATATTTTTTTATTATCTATTATCACCGTCACCATTTAATTTATTACGCTCTAAACGTGACTGTATTTTTAAAACATTAGTATTGGCTACGTCATCGAAATCAATTTGGAGTTCAGTGGCTAGTTGTGATAAATACCATAAAACATCGCCCATTTCTTTTTTGATTTCTAATTTATCAGTATCACTGATTACATTGTTTTTGTCGCGCCAAACTTTTTTTATTTTTTCAGCTACTTCACCGGACTCACCCATCATTCCTAGTACTGGATAAACAAAATTATGACCCCGGTCAGGATAAATAGCGGTTTTGTTGGTTTCAGTTTGATAGTCGTTAAAAGTCATATAATTTAAGATTACCCCCTTATTTTAACTTAGTTTACTAAATAAATAAACAAGCTTCATGTTAATGCTATTTTTTGTTATAATAAGCTTAAGTTAATATCTAAAATTTTTAATTTATGACACCCCCAAAACCTATTACTGCTAAAAAGAATAAATCAGTCGTTGTGGCTGTTTCTGGTTATTTTAATCCTTTACACGTGGGACACTTGGAAATGATTGAGAAATCTAGAAAATTAGGTGATAAATTAGTAGTTATTGTTAATAATGATTATCAAGTAAAATTAAAAGGCAGTGTGCCTTTTATGTCTTTAGCTGATAGGGTTCGAATTATCGGAGCTTTAAAAGCGGTAGATGAAGTTTTTGTGTCAGTTGATCGAGATAAAACGGTTTGTAAATCACTGGCTAAAGTTTGCCCAAACATTTTTGCTAATGGTGGCGACCGTAAAAGCTTAGGCGACGTTCCAGAGTATCCAATTTGTCAGAAATTAGGCATTACCATGGTTGATGGTTTAGGTCGTAAAATTCGTGCTAGCTCAGAACTTATTAAAAAAGCTGCCGAGGCGAAAATTATCGCTGTTAAAAAATAATTATGTTTAAAGGTTTGAAATATTTAGCTTTAGCTTTAGGATTATTTATTATAATAGTTTTTTTTGTCGTTAGATCTTCTTTTAGTGGTGATAAAACTATTAGTTTGTTTGATCGACTTTTAGGCCGCGCGCCAGTGACGAGTCCGGTTATTTATAAAGAAGAGAAGACTTTACGAGTAATTGAGGGTTGGCGTAATGGTAACATCTCTGATTTATTAGTTAAAAATAATTTAGCTACTGCTGATGAATTTATTCAGGCGCAAAAAGATTATGATTTAACCAAATTTTCTTTTTTAGCCGATAAACCTAAAAATACCGATTTAGAAGGTTATTTATATCCGGATACTTATCGGGTTTTTGCCTCAAGTACAGTTTCGGAAGTGATCACTAAAATGTTGTCTAATTTTGATCAAAAATTAACCACAAAAATGCGAGCGGATATTACCTCTCAGGGTAAAACGATTAGTGAAATTTTAACGATGGCTTCAATTATTGAAAAAGAAGCACCGGTCTCTTATGCGACTGGAGATATTCAAGATGCTAAAATAATTTCTGGAATTTTTTGGCAAAGAATTAAAACCGGGCAACGTTTGCAATCGTGTGCGACCTTGGCTTATGTTTTAGGCGTTGATAAAGCCCAATATAGTGAAGCTGACACTAAAATAGATTCTCCTTATAATACTTATCAAAATGCTGGCTTACCACCAGGACCAATTTCTAATCCAGGAATCCTAGCGATTGAGGCCGCTATTTATCCAACTCCGTCTAATTATAATTATTTTTTAACTCCAACAGATAGTAAAAAGATAATTTATGCAGCTACCTACGAAGAACATTTACGCAATAAAAGTAAATACTTAGGCGGCTAATTTAGTTTTTTATGTTCGATCAAACTGAGCCAAGTAATTTGAGTGAAGAAAAAAGTGGTGGTTTAAAATCATTTTTAGTAGATAATAAAATTCTGCTAGTTGGTGTTTTTGTTGCCCTTATAGTAATTGTCGGAATAATTTGGTTAGTAATTGGGTACATAAATAAAAATAAAAAAATCAATGATTCTCAAGTTGTTAATACCGCCGAAGTCAGCACTAGTACGTTTGGGGTTTTACCAACGGAGGTTAGTACCACAACTACTAATGTCGCCACCTCGACAGTTTTAGGAGAGTCAGAAAAATATAATTTTACTGATTTTTATCAAGAACCGGCTCCGGTTCCAGAATTTAGTTTTATAAATTACAAGTTACCTCTCAATGTTAAGATAGATATTTTAAATTATTATGATATTTCTCGAAAAATAAGTTTAGATAATGGCTTAAGTAATTTAAACACCAATGGTTTTTCCGTTTTAGATAACCCAGACACAAAAAATATTACGGATTTCTATAGTGCTTATTCTTGGTTGTCTGATAAACAGGTCCCTCTTCTTATTACTTCGGATTTTTTATTACATTATCATCAAAATGTTGTTAAGCAAGTTTTTAAAGATGTCGAAGAAAATATTTTTTATGATAACCTCTGGCGAATTTCTAAAACTCTGTATGAATCATCAAAGAATCGTTATGAAGCTCGATTAGCTAAAATTGGTAATGTAAATGATCAAGTTCTGGAAGGCGAAAGATTAGCAACCGCTTATTTTGCAGTAGCTTTAAAATTATTAGAACCAGATGCTGTTCAAGTTGATGCAACCGGTAAAGATGATACTAAATTTTCTAGTAGTGATGCCTCTAATTTTTCTTTTACGATTTTGCCTTACTTACAAAGTGATGCCGGACAAGAAATTATTTTAATTAAAGCCGCCAAAGATATTAAAAAATCACCAGTTCTTTTGTATAATCGTAGTTACACGGATTTTGTGGTGCCGACTGAATATCGACGTAATGCTAAATTGTATAACTTTTATTTAGCTAGCACTTGGCTTAACTCGGTTTTTCCCTTAGTCGTTAAAGATAAAATTTGCCCCACTTGTTTACTAGATAAAGATGATGCCCGTTTAAGTTTAATTGCTTCAACTTTTATTACTAAAGATTTTTCCGCTGATCAAGAATTAAAAAATCGCTGGGCGCTAGTTTATAAATTAATTTCTTATGCTAAAGGTTTACGTGATGACTTAACTTATCGTAATTACGACGACACGATGAAAGGTTTATTTGGTGAAGCCTATGACCCAGAATTAATTTTTGCTGAAGACAGTCCAGAGTCTACTAAAAATTTAGATAATTTACGAGCTAAATTATTAGCTTTAAATTTTAACAGTTCTCAAGGAGCCTTAGATAAGGTTAAAGACAAACCTCGTTTGGGTTTTAAATTATTATCAGATTATTATTGGCCAAATGATTATATTTTTGGCCGTTTAACTGGCGATACGGTTGGTAAATATACCGGTGGGCCAACAGCTAGTACTACCAATTACACTATTTGTGCTGGAAGTAATAATCGATGTAATGGCTTTAGCTTAGATATTGTTGGTCTTCTGTCTGACAAGTTAAAGGCCTCTAGTTACTGGTTAGAAAATACCAATTTTTTAAATTATACTGATAAATTTATCGCTTTAAAAGCGGAACTTAAAGCTGCCCCAATTTGGCATAATAATAATTTTTGGTCGATGTTAGGTGCACTTAAAACTATCTTTGAAACTAATAATGGTCAGATGCAAGCTTATGCTAATACGGATTCTTGGCAGCAACGTCTAATTGATACCGCTGCGGCTACTTGGGTAGACTTACAATTACCTTTAGAACAATTAACTCCAATTGGGGCTCCGACTAAAACCGGTCTATCTAATGACGTCGCGTTTAATGACAATTTTTATATTGAACCTAACTATGAATTAATCCAAAAATTAATTGCAGATAATGAAATGATTTATGGCATGCTGGATGTTATGGGAATTAACAAACAAGTTACTTCAATAGCGGTTACTTTAAAGGATGAAAATAGTAAGTTAAGACAAATTTCTGATTTAATAAAAAAAGAGTTAAACGGCGAAACGCTTAACTCTGATAATCAAAACTTTATTAATTCGGTGGCTAAACAATATCAATTAGCTCAGGTTCCAAGTAATCAACTTTATTTAAAAACCGGAGATACTCATTTATACGAAAATCTTAGTGTTAAATTAATGGCCTTAGCCTACGAGTTAAAGGATGGTAAATATATTGCGGTTGGACCAATATTTTCTTATCAAGAAAGACGCTAATTAGTAAACTTAAAGACATAGATATCGCCGTCATTTATTTTCCAATAAGTGTCGGCGTTTATTTTAGCTTCAGCAATTATTCGATTGCTTAACCACCAATATTTACTAACAACAAAATATGATTCTTTAACTCCAACTAAATTCATGGCTTCTACCATTGTTTTGCGATCAGGGTTATTATTTACCATTTCTAAATAATACTGATAAAGCTTACCCCCAGTTGGAATTGGGTAGAAGAAAATTTGTTCTGAACCAACTTTAAAATAATGGTTGAAACCCAATTCTTTTAAAGAAGCCACGCTGGTTTGTTGGTTTGCTAAAACAATATACGGTTCTTTAGTTTGTTTATCAATTGAGCGAACGGCTAATAAATCAGCCTCGGAAACACTGTAACCGCGGGAGTTAACATAAGCATCTAAACGGGGGTAAGATAAATACAAAGAAGTGCCAATTAAGATAGTGATTAAAATCCAGGCTCCGATTAAGGCAGTTTTTGATTGACGCCAAAGTTTGGTAATTAAATAATCGATAGCAATAACGAGAGCTGGTAAGGCAAATAAACCAATTAGCACTGGTAAGCGAGAGATATAATCGTCGCGCTCATAATCAATTAAGAAAGTAAAAGTGAGTGAGGCGCTTAGTAAAAAACCAACAAATAAAGCACTAATCATTTTTATAAATAAATAAGCTTGATCTTTATTCTGTTTAAACCAAATTATAAAACCGAGCAGGCTGAAAATAATAAAAATAAGTAACCAATTATTAGCTAGCAGGTAAAGGAAGTTAAGCGTAAAATTACTTAGGTTGGTGCTGGTGTGACTAAATGTAAAAATCGACAATAAACCACTAAAGGATAAAGATAGATCTTGCCAAGATTGACCACTTACAATCGTAAAGGACAGCGGCAAAGATAAGGTTGCCCCCAGCCACAGCATAGTATTAATAAGACGATACCAAATAGTTTTTAGTTTATCTTTTTTCTTAAGTAATTCGAGCCAAGCAATAAAAAATAAAGCAGGCAATCCACTAAGTGGATGAATTGATAAAGTAGCCAACCCTAAAATAAGCGGTAGGTAGCTTAAATGTTTTGATATGGAGTAAAAAATAATTAACAATAACCAAAGATAAGTTAAATTTTGGGGAGTACTTAAAATAAAGAGGTTAAGAGGTAAAGCTAATAAAGCTAGAATAACCATCATGGCTCTTTTTGATTCACCCTTTTCTTTAATAAAGGAAAAAATTGCTCCTGGTAAAAATAATGCGGCTAGTAAGGGAACTAGTAGTTTATTTAATAAGTAAATTGAAATACCACTTAGTTTATGAAAAATTACAACTAAAGAATATTGACCCAAATAATACAGAGGCTTTGGTAGAACATAACCCTGTTTATCAATTAACTCCATTGTGGCTTGATGAATAAAGGGGTCAAAGCCATAACCGATTTGATAAATAATAAAAGCAATTGAGAAAGCTAAAAAATAATGAATTCTCAGTAACCATAATTTAACACTGGGTTGCAACTTACGGTTTAATACAAATAATAACCAAGCGGTCGCAATTATATATACCAAGAAAAAATTAGTGGGAATAACTAACCAAGGTGAAATTAAGGCTGAACTGCTAGAACTTTTTATTAAAATAAAAAATGAACGAGCAATTAGTAGAATGTAAATTGCAATCGGCCAAACTAAATGTAGCCAGTTTTTTTGAGGAATTACTTTTATCTTATCGATTTCAATTTCTTTTGTTTGCCAGTATTTAGCTCTAATATAAAAAGAGCCTAGACTAAGTAGCAAAATTATGGTGATACCTAGCCAGTTAAGACTGTAAAAATAATAAACTAGGCCACCCCAAATCATAATCAGACTTAAGGCTATTAGAATATTTTCTTCTAGGGTTAGCGATATTTTTTTCATGTATTTTTGATTTCAGAGTTTATTTTACCTGTTATTTTAAATATAGCAAATTCTTGCTAAAATTGGTATTTTTTTATACTATTAAAGGTATGAGTAAGAAATTTTTTAAGTTAGATTTTAACTTCTTGGTTGCTATTTTGATAGCTTTGTCTTTTTTTGTAGCCGCCTCTAGTTATAATTTTATTACGCAGCGGGACGGTACAGTTAAATGGAATTCCCCCGATGAAACAGCTAATTATTATTTTGCTAAAAGTTACGCCACTGATCATACTTTATCAAAATTTGAGCCAGCGAATATTGTGGCGGGTGATTTGGTAATTCCTAGAAGTCTTAGAAGTGATAACGGTTGGCTTAAGCCAGTTAGTTTTTTGGGTATTATTTTAATTTACGGTGAAATTGGAAACCTAACCTCGCCAGCCGTTATTCCATACTTAACTCCATTTTTTGGCGCTCTTGGTATTATCTTTTTTTATTTATTAGTGAAGCGTTTATTTAATTCGCAAATTGCTTTGATATCGGCCGCCTTATTAGCTGTTTTCCCGGTTTATCTCTATTATTCAATTAGAAGCATGTTTCATAATGTTTTGTTTTTAGTGTTATTGATTATTGGTTTTTATTTTTTAATTAGAACTTTAGACAAAGCTTACTTATATATAATTAAACCAAAAATAATTAGTTGGCATTTGCCAAAAAATGTTTTAGCTGGTTGGTTGTTTATTTTTTTAGCTGGCTTATTTATTGGATTAGCAGCGATTACTCGAACGTCAGAGTTATTGTGGCTAGCTCCAGTGCTTGGTGTCATAGTATTGTTTTATGCTCGTAGATTGGGCCCCGCTCGTTTACTACTTTTTGTTAGTGGTATTGGCTTAGGGATGTTGCCCGCTTTTTATTATAATCAAATTTTATATCAATCACCTTTTTATGGTGGTTATGGGGAAATGAATCGTTCGCTATCTGATATTTCTTCGGCTGGCTCAGAATTAATTAAGACCACCATCACCTCGCAATTGGCGGCCTATCAAGATTTATTTGCTCGTATTTTTAAAAATGTTTTTTTCTTTGGTTTTCATGTTGGTCAATCGAAGGACATGTTTATTCATTATGTGGTTAATATGTTTCCTTGGTTAACTTGGCTTTCAGTTTTAGGGTTAACTGGCTTAGCGATTTTAAATTTTAAAAAACCACGTAGAAAATATTTAGTTTATGTTTTAGTTTGGGGAATTCTATCGGTTATTTTAGTTTTATATTACGGTTCTTGGCGATTTACTGATAATCCTAATGCCGCTAGTTATACTATTGGTAATTCCTATACGAGATATTGGTTGCCAATGTATTTGATGGCGATTCCTTTGGTTGCGTTAGCAATTGACCTAGGCTTTAAAGGAATGTTCATTTTATTTCAAAAACATAAGATTTATAAAACTTTAGTATCAAGCGGCGCCACAGTTGCAGTTTTTTTGATTGCTATTTATTCAATTAATTTTTTATTATTTGGTTCCGAAGAGGGTCTATATAATCTTTATTATAATACTCGAGAAGATAAACGGATTGGTGAAATGGTTTTTAAATTAACCCCAGCTAACGCAATTGTCGTAACTCAGTATCATGATAAGGTTTTGTTTCCAGAGCGAAAAATAATGATGGGTAAAATGGATGAAGCTCAATATTATCCTTATGTTGATAAGTTACTTAAACATTATCCAGTTTATTATTTTAATTTTTCTTATACCCCAGAGGCAGTTACTTATTTGAACAATGGACGCTTGGCTAAGTATAATATTAAGATGGAACTAGTAGAAAAAACCGGTGGTCGCTTTGCTCTGTATAAATTATCTAAAACTACAAATAAAAATGTTAAATAAAAAATATTACCATTTAATCACGATTGGCTGTGCCATGAATAAAGCTGACAGCGAACGAGTCGCTAATTTTTTGGAAACTAATAATTATTTAGAAAAGCCAGAGTGGTTGGATACTGATATTATTATCTTAACTACTTGTGGGATTCGTCAGTCAGCGGAAGACAGAGTTTATGGTCTAGTTAATCAGATTAGAAAGACTAATAAAACAGCGGCTGTTGTGATTACGGGTTGTCTGTCAA
>Ga0302207_1000630_pt1 | contig 14141 bp, 9 predicted proteins | sample II_Fen_E2_2_FD_198792 | JGI IMG/M metagenome (GOLD analysis project Ga0302207, IMG submission 198792) | Peat permafrost microbial communities from Stordalen Mire near Abisko, Sweden - II_Fen_E2_2 | ecosystem: Environmental > Terrestrial > Soil > Wetlands > Permafrost | place: Sweden: Abisko...
ACAATATATATTGAAAATAAACTTTCAAACGAACAGTTAACCATTAATCAGAAAACTATTGACTGATAACTGTTGACTGATAACTGAATCATCTTATGCTAAAAAAAGACCTTCCAAACATTATGTTTTTGGATATCGAAACGGTTCCACAAACATCAGATTTTTCGGAATTATCAACCGAACTGGCTCATTTATGGGAAGATAAATTCGAATTGATTCACAAACGAATGCCTGAAAAATATGCCGAAGAAACAACGGCCGCAGAAGGCTATAATACCAGTGCCGGCATTTATTCCGAGTTCGGAAAAATTGTTTGTATTTCGGTTGGATTCATTTACCTCAAAGGTGAAGCTATTCATTTCCGCACAAAATCTTTTGCCGGTGACAATGAAAAACGAATTCTCACTGATTTCGCGGAATTAATTGTAAAGTTTTGTTCCACAAAAGATCATACACTTTGCGGACACAACATCAAAGAGTTTGACATTCCGTATATTTGCCGGCGAATGCTGATAAATGACATAAAATTGCCATTTGTTTTTCAGATTGCCGGAAAAAAACCATGGGAAATTACGTTTATCGATACGCTTGAATTATGGAAGTTCGGAGATTATAAAAACTACACTTCCTTAAAGCTTCTGACAGCCGTATTTGGAATCCCGACACCGAAAGATGATATCGATGGAAGTCAGGTTGCAAAGGTTTATTACGAAGATAAAAACCTGGAACGGATTGCAGTATATTGTCAAAAAGACGTGGTTGCCACAGCTCAGGTATTTTTGCGCCTGAACGGATTTCAACTAATAAAAACTGAAAATATTGAATATCTGAACAATTAATAATTAAAAAATAATCGTTGTTTATAACCAAAATTGGCGGTTTTATAAAAAAAAAGTAGTATTTTTGATAAACAGAGAACAGGAAAGGGTTCAACTTTTTAGCATTCCTGTTTGTTTGTTGTTAACTTGTCTGAATAAGGCAGGTTATTTATTTTTCAATTGTTCATTCTCCGAAATTGATTATGCAACATAAATACACCATAATCTTACTCCTTTTTTCAGGTCTAGTATTTAATTCCTGCCGTCATAAAAAAACGGAAGCACCGTCCATTGTTGTTTCCTCCGATTTAAAAAATATTATTACTTCCGACACACTTCGTGTAGCCACCATGTATGGTTCTACCTCCTATTTTTTATTTCGCGATGAATTAATGGGATTTGACTACGAAATGGCCGAAAATTTGGCCACTTATCTGAATGTAAATTTAAAATTCACCATTGCTCGTTCAGAAACTGAAATGGCACAAATGCTTCAGGAACAAAAAGTTGATATTGTTTCATACAACATGATTGAAACCAAAGGACTCAAAAATTTATTCAGCTTCGTCCTTCCTCAATCGGAATCCTATCAGGTTTTAGTTCAAAATATGGGCAGCAAATCCGTTTCAGATGTAACCGAACTAGCAGGAAAAAGCGTTTATGTACCGGCTAACAGTATATTTTTGAACCGATTGGAAGATTTAAACGAGGAAATAGGTGGAACAATTAAAATACTGATTGCCAATGATTCGTTGACCGACGACGATTTAATTGATATGGTGGGTGAGAAAAAAATAGAGTATACACTTGCTTATCACAACGTGGCACTGCTTCACAAATCTTATTACAAAAATCTGGATTGCCGCATGTCTGTAGGTTTTGACCAGCATAACGGATGGTTGATCCGTTATTCGAGCCCCGAACTAAAAAAATCAATCGAAAAGTGGGAAAAACTCCCGGATACTCAGACAGCTCAGGCAACTTTTTTCAGCAAATATTGGGAAAGCAGCCCTTATTTTGCCATGCGTAAAGTCAGGATTCCAAAAGGATCCATTTCCCCTTACGACAATTTATTTAAAAAATATGCAACCCTTATTAACTGGGACTGGCGGTTATTGGCTGCCGTAGCATATCACGAATCACATTTCGATTCATCATCCACTTCCTGGGCAGGAGCAGCCGGTTTGATGCAACTCATGCCGCGAACAGCGTCCAATTTCGGTCTGGATCGTAAAACCATTTTAGATCCGGAATTGAATATCGAAGCCGGAGTTCAGTATATCAAAAGTTTAAATCTTGCATTCAGAAGAATCGAAAATAACGAAGAGCGGGTTAAATTTATTTTGGCCGCCTACAATTCAGGCCCTGCACATGTACTTGATGCGATGGCTTTGGCCAGTAAATACGGAAAAAATTCTCATGTCTGGTTTAATCAGGTGGAATATTTTTTACAAAAGAAAAGTGATCCGGAATTTTACAACGATCCTGTTGTAAAATACGGATATTTCCGTGGAAAAGAAACCGCCCGGTATGTACATAATACTCTGGATACGTATGAAAAATATTCAGGACGAAAATAATTTAACTTGAAAAATATTAAAAACGAAAAAACACAATGCCAAAAAGTGAAATAATTCTTATCAATATCTCCGGTGACGATAAACCGGGAGTAACAACTGCCGTTACAGGGATTCTGGGGAAATACAATGCCACAATTTTAGATATTGGCCAAGCAGATATTCATCATACCTTGTCGCTTGGGATTCTGTTTAAAATGACAGATGATACTCAAACAGGAAATATACTGAAAGAAGTTCTTTTCAAATGTTCCGAATTGAATGTCAATGTTCGTTTTACGCCTGTAGCGGTGAACGAATACGATAACTGGGTTTCGCGTCAGGGTAAAAGCCGGTATATTGTCACTATTCTGGGGAAAGTTATTACCGCCAAACAATTGTCGATGGTAACAAAAGCACTTTCTGATCAGGAATTAAATATTGATTCGATAATAAGGCTTACGGGCCGGCCATCGCTCGAAGAAAATGTTGAAACATCACTTCGTTCGTGTATTGAATTGTCAGTACGTGGCACATTGAAAGATAAAAATATTCTTTCGGCACAATTCATGAATTTCACGACCGAACTTGGCATTGATATTTCGTTTCAAAAAGATGATATGTATCGCAGGAGCCGTCGTCTTATTTGTTTTGATATGGATTCTACTTTGATAAAAACTGAAGTAATTGATGAACTGGCCGACCGCGTCGGAGTTGGCCAACAGGTACGGGCTATTACCGAATCGGCTATGCGTGGTGAAATTGATTTCAGTGAAAGCTTCAGGCAACGGATTGCATTATTAAAAGGATTAGACGAAAGTGTGCTGGAAGATATTGCCCTTCATCTACCGATTATGGAAGGTGCCGAACGTTTAATATCCATTTTGAAGAAAATTGGTTTTAAAATTGCTATCCTTTCGGGCGGTTTCACTTATTTCGGAAACAGATTGAAAAAACTTTTTGATGTTGACTACGTTTATGCTAATGAACTTGAAATTGAAGATGGAAAACTGACCGGAAATTATATTGGTGAAATTGTTGATGGCAGACGAAAAGCTGAATTATTAAAACTTATTGCGCAGGTTGAAAAGATTGACCTCGAGCAGGTTATTGCTGTTGGTGATGGTGCTAATGATTTGCCAATGCTAAATATTGCCGGGCTTGGAATAGCATTTCACGCCAAGCCAACCGTGATTGCAAATGCACAACAATCCCTTTCCACTATCGGACTTGATGGGGTACTTTATTTCCTTGGATTCAGGGATATTCACATCGATAACTAACAAGTGGTAAGCGGCAAGCAGCAAGGGGTAAGTAAAAAGGAATTGAGATTTTAACCCATGAATACAGAAGATGATAAATAAAAAAAGAGCAATAGTGATCGGTTCCACGGGCATGGTGGGAACTCAATTGATACAATTATTATTGCAAAGCAATGAATATTCCGAAATTGTTTCGCTTGTTCGATGTCCCAGCGGAATAATACACCCAAAACTAATTGAAAGTTGTATTGATTTTGACAATCCGGAAAGATGGAGTGATTTGGTGAAAGGTGATGTTTTGTTTTCAACCCTTGGAACAACTATTGCTCAGGCAAAAACTAAAGCAGCCCAGTATAAAGTTGATTTTACCTATCAATACAATGTCGCTGAAATAGCTGCAAAGAATGGAGTTGCAAAGTATGTGCTTGTTTCTGCAGCCGGTGCCAATGCCAAATCCATGACATTTTATATGAAAATAAAAGGCAAACTGGAAGTTGCCGTTCAATCGTTGCCTTTTGAAGTCATAAGCATCATTCGACCGGGTCAATTAGCCGGAAACAGAACTGAAAAACGATTTGGTGAAAAAATCGGACTTGCTGTTATGTCGGTAATAAATAAGCTCGGATTATTAAAACCTTACCGTCCCATTCATGCACGTCAGGTAGCTCAGGCTATGATAAATGCCGCTTCCAAAAAAGAATCTGGGTCTTATACGCTGGAAGAAGTTTTTAAACTGGCTCATTAAAATATTAAATAAATCAGATTCGTGATGATTTTTGGTTGGATTATTGTTTTAAAATAAACAATATATCCAACCATCTTTTTTATATTTCGTGCAGAATTTGTTTTGCTTACCATTCTTAAATTTTAGTTTATGAAAATAAGGCTTATACTGATTATCTCAACTTTTTTCTTTGTCGGTTGTTTTTGCAATAAATACAACAATCAAGTTAACGGGCTGACAAAAGGTCAATTACCTGATTCTCATTCAACTTCAAATGGTTTCAGAATTTTTTGGAATGATGTTAAAACAGACTCTCGGGATTTTAATAAGATGAATCAATATTTTCCTTCATCCAATTTGATTTCAAAATATGCATTAAAAAAAACGGATTCAAAATACAATTTTTCCGGATTTATTCAACTAAAAGAGGATTTCGATTATAACGCATTTCAAAAGTTGGGTGGAACACTTGTGAATTACTCTGCAGATTTTCAAAGTTTTTCAATTCCAATTAATAATATTACAAGTTTTGTAGAACTCAAAGGTATCGGGCGAATAGAAATGAATATAAAAATCAGGCAAATAAAATAATAAAATGAAAAGACAAATTCTATCAATATTGTTGGCTTTTCTGCCACTTTTCATATTTACTCAAGCTTATAAATCAGGTAAAATTTCGCCTTATACAGCTTCATTCCTAACTTCTATTCACGGGAATACTTCAGATTCCATAAGTACTAAAAAACTGCTGACTCGTTATTTAATGAAAAGCGTAAATAATCAACGCTTTGTAAATGTATTTATTCAACTCAATGAAAATGCCGATCCTGAAGTTTTAAAATCATATGGAGCTCTGATTAATATTAATTTACCTGGAATTATTTCTGCTCAGGTGCCGGTTGAAAACCTGGAAACAATTGCCATGTTGCCGGAAGTGAAACATTTGGAAATTGGAATTCCTGTTCGTGCCAAAATGGATAAAGCTCGCGTGGCAACAAATGTAGATAAAGTTCAGGCAGGGACTGATTTGCCGGCACCATTTAAAGGAAAAAATGTTGTAATTGGAATTATTGATAGTGGTATTGAATTTGGTCACATCAATTTCTACGATTCACTTGGAATAACCTACCGGATTAAAAAAGTCTGGGATCAAAATGTTGCGGGAACTCACCCAACCGGCTATTCTTACGGAACAGAATATAAAACACAATCTGCAATTCTGGCAGCCCAATTTGACAACAAAACCGAAACTCATGCAACCCATGTAACCGGAATAGCTGCTGGTGCTGACAAAAGCAACGGAAACGTTTATTATGGTGTGGCACCCGAAGCCGACATTGTATTTGTAAGTTATAATCTGAACGATCAGTCCAGTGATAATGTGAGTATTGCCGATGGAATAAAATACATTTATGATTATGCCACTTCTGTAAACGAACCTTGCGTGGTAAATATGAGTTTAGGCACCCAAATGGGACCGCATGATGGAACTTCTGCATTCGATCAGGTTTGTGACGCCCTGCAGGGCAAAGGAAGATTACTGGTTGGTGCTGCCGGAAACGAAGGCATGGACAGTTTACATCTTTCTCAGACATTTACTCCGACAAATACAACATTAAAATCATTTTTCAACTACTACGTCAACACCAAAATGGATGGAGCCACAGATATATGGGGTGATGCCGGAAAAAACTTCACAATTCGCGTGGTTGTTTACAACAAAACCACAGGAAATGAAGTTTATACCACACCAACATTAACTGCCGCCACTACAAACAGCCAGTCTTATAATCTTACCTCGGCAAACGGAGCCGTAGGTTCTATACAAATTTTCACGGAAAGAAATGCAACAAATACCAAACCCAATGCTTTTGTGTATACTTCCATGACAAGCATTACAAGTGGAAACTATATTGGAGTTATAATCACTGCTCAGGATGGAACCGTCCATTCCTGGGCAGATGATGTCAATGCTTATTTCTCGGGCAAAAACATTACCGGTTGGACTTCGGGTAATTCAAATAACTCAGTGAGTGAAGTTGGCGGAACTGGAAAACAGATTATTACAGTAGGTGCTTATACATCCAAAAACACGTTTACCAATACAAGTAACGCTACTTATCACTCGAGTGAAGTGGTAAATCAGATTGCTGATTTTTCGAGTAAAGGACCAACTCTTGATGGCCGAACAAAACCGGATATTACCGCACCGGGTTCATTGCTGATTTCATCTTATTCCAGTGCTATAATTACCAGTACTTCATATAAAAACTACATTGTCAAAATGACCACCGTGAACGGTAAATCATATTATTACGGTCAATTGTCAGGAACATCGATGGCGACTCCAATGGTTACTGGAATACTTGCCACATGGTTAGGTGTGAAAAATGATTTATCACCGGACGATGTTCGCACCATTCTTCAAACAACTTCTATTTCTGATTCATATACCGGAACAATTCCTTCGGGCGGCAGCAATATCTGGGGATATGGAAAAATTGATGCCTGGAGTGGCATAAAATCATTATTGAAAACCACTCAATTGCAACTGATTCAGCAGAACAGCGACAATGTACTTATTTATCCAAATCCAACCGACGGTGTTTTATCATTCCTGTTTGCTCATAACGATGCAAATGTAAAATTATCTGTATTTGCCATGAGCGGACAATTGGTTTATCAGCAGCAGGTTGGAGCAGTAACACTGGCACAGGAAGTTGTCGTGAATTTGCCGAATCTGATATCAGGGGTTTATCTAGTTACTGTCAAGGGTAATCTTCCATATAAATCCCACCAACTTCTGTTTCGTTAATTAAACATTTTTCCTGGCAAATAATGTTATTATCTCCAAATTCAAGCTCTTAAAAAAACAAAATTCAGAGCGAAAGCGTTTGAAGCCTGAATGCACGTGTGAACAATTATGTATCTTTGTTGCTGTTTAACAAAATTAATTCCAATCGATGAATAAAAATTATCTGATTTATTGCTTTCTTTTTATTTTCAGTTCGTATTCCCTATCACAAAATTATACCATCAGCGGTCATATTACGGATGTTAAAAACGGCGAAACACTTATAAACTCATCAGTATTCGATAATCTTTCTCACAAAGGAAGTGTTACAAATTCGTATGGTTTTTACTCACTTACCATTCCCAAAGGTAAAGTTGATTTGGTTTTTTCATATGTTGGTTATACGCAGCAAAACAAAGCTTTTAAACTCACGAATGATACCGTTATCAATATCAGCATGTCAGAAAGTACGGAACTTTCCGAGGTGACAGTTTATGCCAACCGCAAAGATCTTGGAGTTCACGGATCGCAAATGAGTGCCATCGAAGTACCTATAAATCAAATAAAATCAGTTCCAACTCTTTTTGGAGAAACTGATGTTCTGAAAGCGTTGCAATTATTGCCCGGAGTAAAAGCAGGATCACAAGGTTCGGCAGGCTTTTATGTCCGCGGAGGCGGACCTGATGAAAATCTGATTTTGCTTGATGGTGTTCCGGTTTACAATGTCAATCACCTTTTCGGATTTGTTTCTGTTTTCAATGCAGATGCCATTAAAAATGTAACTTTATACAAAGGCAGTTTCCCCGCTCGCTTCGGTGGACGACTTTCGTCGGTTGTAGATATTAATATGAACGATGGAAACAGCCATACGTATCATGGAAATGTCACAATAGGACTTATTTCATCAAAAATAAATTTCGAAGGACCGATTGTAAATGAAAATACAACGTTCAATCTTTCAGCACGCCGTTCGTATGCAGATATTCTAGCACAACCTCTCATACAGTCTACTCTTGCTAAACAACCCGGTATGAATAAAACTTCGGCCGGGTATTATTTTTATGACCTGAATGCAAAAGTAAGTCATAAGTTCTCGGATAAAGACAGGCTTTATTTGAGTGTATTTACCGGCGACGATGTGGTTTATGCCAATATAAAACAAAGTTCAACCGATATTCAGGGTCCGAATTCTACGGTTGTCGGCTCGCAAAGTACCTGGCTCAAAATGGACTGGGACTGGGGAAATATTCTTACTGCACTTCGCTGGAATCATATTATTTCCAACAAACTGTTTATGAATACAACAGCGTATTACACCCGTTATCAGTTTGTGCTGGGAATTGGATTGAATACAGAAACTAATGTTACCACACCACCTTCTACAACCAATTCGTCCATCAATCTGGGATTTCATTCCGGCATTGAAGATTATAGCGGAAAAGTGGATTTTGATTATGCTCCCAATCCAAACCACGATATAAAATTCGGTGGAAATTACATTTATCATACGTTTCGTCCCGGAGTGACGGTGGCACAGGTTACCGGAACAACACAAGCTATGGACACCACCATAGGCGATCAGAATATTTTCACACACGAAGCAGTGGTTTACGCCGAAGATAATATCAGTATCGGATCGGCACTGAAAGCAAATGTAGGTTTGCATTATTCCACTTTCTATGTGCAGGGTAAGTTTTATCAATCGCTCGAACCGCGAATCGGTTTACGCTATCTGTTGAGTGATAATTTGTCATTAAAAGCCGGTTATGCGAGCATGAGCCAGTATATTCATTTATTGTCGAACAGCAACATTGAATTGCCAACCGACTTGTGGGTTCCGGTTACCAAACGGATTGAACCCATGAAGTCACAGCAGGTTTCGGTGGGTGTATTTTATAATTTGTTGAACATGATCGACTTTTCAGTTGAAGCATATTACAAAAATATGGATAACCTGATTGAATATAAGGATGGATCTTCTTTTTTTGGATCAAGTACTGGTTGGGAAGACAAGGTAAATGTTGGTCGGGGTTGGGCTTACGGAGTTGAATTTTTGGCTCAGAAATCAGTTGGAAAAACTACCGGTTGGATTGGATACACCTGGTCCAAAACCGAGCGGCTATTCGATCGTCCGGGACAGTTATTGAATAACGGACTTGTATTTCCGGCAAAGTATGACCGCACACATGATTTGAGTATAGTGGTTTCGCATAAATTCAGTGATCGGTTTGATGTGGCTGCAACATGGGTTTACAGTACGGGAAATGCAGGAACGCTGGCTTTGCAAAACTATGCAGGCCCTTCCATACCGGGAACCAATGCTTCAACATCATCGAATCCGACTCAACTTCTTCAAAATCTTTCAAGCGTTCCTTTTATCAGTGCAAGAAATAACTTCCGGTACGATCCAACTCATCGCCTCGATGTGGGAGTTAATTTTCATAAAAAGCTGAGACACGGAACACGCACATGGAATGTAAGCGTTTATAATGCCTACAACCAGTTAAATCCGTTTCTGACAACCGTGCGCAGTAACACGGTTTTCGATGCGTCAACCAATTCGTATTCAGTTGTAAAACAATTGGTACAAATATCTATTTTCCCGATTATACCATCGGTGAGTTACACGTTTAAATTTTAGAAACCTAAATCCCCCAAAAGGAATTTTAATTTGATATGAAAGCTTTCAAAAAATCAATATATATTATACCACTGATTTTCTTTTTCGCTTCGTGCGAAAAAGTAATCCAGTTTAACGGACCGGTTACAGATCCGATAGTAGTTGTAAACAGTTTTGTTACGCCCGATTCAGTTGTTGTGGCTGAGGTTTCACTCAGCAGGTTTTTTCTGAGCAGCGATGCTACTTTCGACATGGTCAATAATGCCACGGTTTCGTTGTTGGTAAATGGCATACAGAAAGAAAATCTGAAATTCACTTCCAATGGTCTTTACGTCGGGACTTATCATCCCGCTGTAGGTGATTCTATTAGCTTGCTGGTTCAAACTCCCGGAAAGAATAATGTAAGTTGCAGTGCTGTTATTGAACCTCAAGTTTCTATGATATTTCCACCCGATACAACTTCCGTTATTACCGGAGCATCATCACCCATTGTTGTTGTAAACAAAACAACGGGAGTACAGGACACCATTGGAAATTCATTTGAAAAAACATTGAAATTTGTTTTGAAGTTCAACGATGACTCGAATGTTCAGAATTATTACCGGTTGGTGGTATTTACTAAAACAGTTACACCATACGGAGCTTTTTCCGATTATACTTTTTCATTCGATGATATTGTTTCGGGCAACGCCAATAATACGGTAGGCCCTCCTACTTCATTGACTTCGAACAAATACAATGTTTTTTCGGACGATTTATTTAATGGCAAGCAATATCCGCTTACGTTCAGTGTTCAGAATAACGCCAACGTTTATTATCCCGGGAAATCAGTACCCGGAACACAAAAAGAAGTGTATATCAATTTGCAAAGTATCAGCAAAAGCTACTACCTCTATCTGCAAACGCGTGCTTCGATTAAAAGCAATACTTTCTTTGCCGAACCGGTTCAGGTTTACAACAACGTAGATGGCGGAATTGGTATTTTAGGAAGCTATACTAGCAATGTACGAAAGCTGACTTTACAATAGTTTTCAAATCTATTGAGGGCCAGTACAAAATACTGTGTAAATAGAAAAAAAATGGTTTGACGTTCATAATCTCAGTCAAAACGTTCCCGGGTAAAAGAATTGGTAGAGAATTATGGGTTTTAAACATTATCACACTCTTGATTGTTTAAATAATAATTTTTGAAGTGAGATTACCTCCAAAAGATAGATATTCTTTAAAAATCATTGAATATGCGGCTCTTTTATTTTGAATTGAAAGAAAAATAATCAAAAAAATATCACTTTGTATTTGTCGGTTTAAAAAAATGCTTTATCTTTGCACCGGAATCAAAAAAGAACAATGACCAGAAATTACATACATATTCTCCTACTCGGTATTATTATTCTCTTGCAGAACAAGTAGAAGTGAGTTTGGTGTGTATGTAATTGTACAAATAAAATAGATAAAGCCTTTCTCACTTCGGTGCGAAAGGCTTTTTTTTGACTAATCCCCAAAGGGGAGCAAAAAGAGTTGGAAGTTAACTATCAGTTTTCGTATTGATATTTTTAAATAGTAAATGGTAAATGAAAAAATAGTAAATTAAAAGAATATGGACAGATTATTTATCTTTGACACCACGTTACGCGACGGAGAACAGGTTCCCGGTTGCCAGTTGAACACCATTGAGAAAATTCAGGTGGCAAAAGCACTCGAAAGCCTGGGTGTGGATGTAATTGAAGCAGGTTTCCCCATTTCCAGTCCGGGTGATTTTAATTCGGTGGTCGAAATATCGAAAGCAGTTACGTGGCCAACCATTTGCGCGTTGACCCGGGGAGTTCAAAAAGATATCGACGTGGCTGCGGAAGCACTTCAGTATGCCAAAAACAAACGGATTCATACCGGAATCGGAACTTCGGAGTTTCACATTAAATATAAATTTAATTCCAATCAGGAAGATATACTGGAACGTGCCATTGCGGCTGTGAAATACGCCAAGAAACACGTGGAAGATGTGGAGTTTTACTGTGAGGATGCCGGACGAACCGATAACGTGTATCTGGCCCGGGTGGTGGAAGCGGTTATCAAAGCCGGTGCAACCGTGGTGAATATCCCCGATACAACGGGCTATTGTTTGCCGTGGGAATTTGGTGATAAAATCAAATTCCTGATGGAAAACGTGAAAGGCGTTCATAATGCCGTTATCTCCACGCATTGTCATAACGATTTGGGAATGGCAACTGCCAACACGATGGCGGGAGTTCTGAATGGTGCCCGTCAGGTGGAAGTGACCATGAACGGAATCGGCGAACGCGCCGGAAATACGTCGCTGGAAGAAATTGCCATGATTCTGAAATGTCATAAGAGTTTGAATATCGAAACTCAGATCAATACGCAAAAGATTTACTCCACAAGCCGGTTAGTTTCCAGCTTAATGAATATGCCTATTCAGCCTAATAAAGCGGTTGTGGGTCGCAATGCTTTTGCACATTCGTCCGGAATTCATCAGGATGGTGTGTTGAAGAATCGTGAAAGTTATGAAATTATGGACCCGAAAGATGTGGGTATTGATGAAAATTCTATAGTTTTGACAGCCCGTAGCGGACGTGCAGCTTTGAAACACCGCTTAAGTTTACTGGAAGTAGATGTGGAAGGTGCTAAACTGGACGCTATTTACGAGGAATTCCTGAAACTGGCCGATAGGAAAAAAGACATTAATGATGACGATGTATTGTTGCTGGCCGGTATGGAACGCACCGAAAAACAACGCATCAAACTGGATTATTTGCAGGTTACATCGGGAGTAGGTGTGCGATCTGTAGCGAGTATCGGTTTGATTATTGCCAACGAAAAGTTTGAAGCGGCAGCTACCGGAAACGGTCCTGTTGATGCAGCCATTAAAGCATTGAAGCAAATTATCAAACGGAATATGACCATTCAGGAATTTACCATTCAGGCAATCAACAAAGGAAGCGATGATATTGGTAAAGTTCACATGCAGGTAGAATCTCAGGGATTGATCTATTATGGATTTGGTGCCAATACCGATATTGTTGCCGCTTCGGTGGAAGCGTATATTAATGCTATAAATAAGTTTGTAAAATAAAATATGAAGACATTATTTGATAAAATCTGGGATGCCCATGTGGTATCTTCAGTTGAAAACGGTCCGACTCAATTGTACATCGACCGTCATTTCTGCCACGAGGTTACAAGTCCACAGGCTTTTAACGGACTTCGTGAACGCGGACTGAAAGTTTTTCGTCCGGATAAAACCACGATGACAGCCGACCATAATACGCCGACTATCAATCAGGATCAACCGGTTCAGGATCCCATTTCACGGAATCAGCTGGATACGTTTGCACAAAATGCCGCTTATTTCAATATGCCATTGTATTATCCGCTCGGACATATTAAAAACGGTGTGGTTCATATTATCGGACCTGAAAATGGTTTTACACAACCGGGAATGACCATTGTTTGTGGCGACAGTCATACTTCTACACACGGAGCTTTCGGAGCAATCGCTTTCGGAATCGGCACCAGTGAAGTGGAAATGGTGTTGGCAACCCAATGCGTTCTGCAAACCCGTCCGAAAACCATGCGCATTACATTCAACGGAAAACTGAACAAAGGTGTATCGGCCAAAGATTTGGCACTTTATATGATTTCCAAACTGACAACAGGGGGTGCAACCGGTTATTTCGTGGAATATGCGGGTGAAGCTATTCGCAATTTGTCGATGGAAGAACGTATGACTGTTTGCAACCTTTCCATCGAAATGGGAGCGCGTGGCGGTATGATTGCCCCTGACGAAACCACATTTGCTTACGTATACGGTCGTGAATTTGCTCCAAAAGGAGCTGAATGGGATAAAAGTCTGGCTTACTGGAAAACGTTGAAAACGGATGAAGGAGCTGCTTTTGATAAAGAAATAGTATTTGAATCATCGGATATTCAACCTATGATTACCTACGGAACAAATCCGGGAATGGGAATGGGTATAAACGAATCAATTCCAACACTGGATAAAGTGGACGAAGCCGGACGGATTTCATTTCAGAAATCACTTGAATACATGGGTTTTGAAGCCGGTGAAAAATTAGAAGGTAAACCTATCGATTATGTTTTTCTTGGGAGCTGTACTAACGGCCGCATCGAAGATTTCCGTGTTTTTGCCAATTATGTAAAAGGAAAGAAAAAAGCCGCTCATGTAACAGCATGGTTAGTTCCCGGAAGCTGGATGGTGGAAAAACAAATCCGCGAAGAAGGATTGTACGATATTTTGACACAAGCAGGTTTTCTGCTTCGTCAACCCGGTTGTTCGGCTTGTCTGGCCATGAATGATGATAAAGTTCCAGCAGGAAAGTATGCCGTTT
>Ga0302207_1000643_pt1 | contig 14042 bp, 8 predicted proteins | sample II_Fen_E2_2_FD_198792 | JGI IMG/M metagenome (GOLD analysis project Ga0302207, IMG submission 198792) | Peat permafrost microbial communities from Stordalen Mire near Abisko, Sweden - II_Fen_E2_2 | ecosystem: Environmental > Terrestrial > Soil > Wetlands > Permafrost | place: Sweden: Abisko...
GCAACTATTAAGTTCGGACCTGCTGCCGGGGTAAGTTCGGTAATTAATTTCTCAAATGCAGGAACCGTAATTAATAATACTGGAGCTGATTATATTATTTTCGACGGTCGAAATGGCGGAACCGGAACTAATAAGTTTTTGCAATTTACAAATACGGGAACTGCCACTCCAGCTGTTGTTCTTACCGGAGATGCTAATTATAATCAATTTCTGTATTTAATATTAAAAGGTTCAAATACAACTTCAGCTGTTACTACTTCAGGTATCATTGCTTTAAATTCAACTGTCGCAGTAACTGCCGGGAATAATTTTCTAACAATCGACAATTGTAATATCGATGGGTCAGGTTCGGCTGGTAATTGTTTGTATTCATACAATCTTGCTTCAGATATAACGATAACTAATAATAATTTCTATGATTTCAGAAATGGTGGAGCAGTTTTTTTAAACAGCGGAAGTAATAATGCTATAATTGACAATAATAACTTTTATCAACCAACTGTATATAATGGTTTTGCAGGAACAACTACAGCTATTTTCGTAGGAGGTGGAAATAATGTAAGAATCAGTAATAATAATATTGGTGGTAGTGGCTCCGCATTAGCAGGCACTTGGACTGTCTCTACAACTACACCTGCAGCTTATAATTTCTATGGGATTAACACAACCTCACTTGCAACAACGAGTAAAATTTACAACAATAAAATTCAAAATTTTGATTGGAAATCAACACCTGTGACATGGACTGGTATTTCTGCATCTGGTACCGTAAATATTGGCACTGACGGTGCAAATTATATCGGTAACAATACAGCTGTTGACAATATTAAAATTACATATTATACTACTAATGCTGCGGCTCAAATTTACGGTATCAATGTTTCAGGAACTACTGTGAACGTTGATAATAATATAATTGGTTCAATAACAACTGTTTTAAGCGGTGCTACCGGGATTGGTTCAAGTTTTACAGGAGTTAATTATGCTTCTGCAACTACAAATATCAGGAATAATATTATTGGTAGTACAACAATTGCTAAAAGTATAAATATAGCAAATCAATCAACTACAGGAACGTATGCTCAAAATATCTATGGAATTAATGCAACTGGTGGTTCAATAGCAACAATTTCCGGAAATACGATAGCAAATATGTATAGTGATATGACTTTTGCGTCAACTAGTGTTGGACTTATCAGAGGTATAAAAGTGTATAGTGGCTCTGTTTATTCTATTTTAAATAATAATATTTATTCATTGTCTACACCTCAACCAATGACCGGAGTAATTTCCTCGGGATCTTCCGCTCATAGCATAGTTGGGATTGATTTAAATACTACAAATACAAGTGCTTTATGTTATATTACCGGAAATACAATTTATGATTTGGTTAATACTGCACCTTCTGCGGCTGTAAATGTCATGGGTATTTATTGTCAGGTATCAACTAGTTTTGGGGCAGTATTTGACAAGAATTATATTCATAGTTTCTCCACAGTTTCAAATACTGCAGGTCAAACAGGTATTAATATGAATTATGGTGGACCTATCACTTTGCAGAATAATGTGATTAGGTTAGGAATCGATAAGGCCGGCAACTCCATAACAAGTACCGCTCAAATAAATGGTATTGTGAAATCAAATGCTCAAGTATTTAATGCTTATTTCAATACAATTTATATTGGTGGTTCAGGTGTAGCTGCAGGAACAATAAAAACGTATGCATTTTATTTGACGTCGCATGCTACCGAAGATATTCGTAACAACATTTTCGCAAATGCACGTACAAATGCTGTTGCAAATCCGTTGAATTATGCAATCTCACTTACCGGTACATTAACTTCAGGCTTTAATAGTGACTACAATATTTACAACGCAAGTTCAACTGATGGTAAATTGGCAACTGTTAGTGCTGCTGACAAATTGACCTTGAGTGCGTTACAAACTGCTTTGTCTGGTTTTGAAACACACTCCGGTTTTGGAGATCCGTTATTAGCAAGTCCAGCAAGTGCATTGGCAACAATGGATTTACATCCGGCAAGTACAACCGCAGTTGAAGGTACTGGTGTTGCTATTTCAACTGTAACTGATGATATAACCGGTGCTTTAAGAAGTTCAAATACACCAACTGATATTGGTGCGTATTCCGGAAATTATACATTAGTACCTGCATTTCAAGACATTTTTTCTCCCTCAATAACATATAATAACCTTGGAAACGGTAGTTCAACTATAAGTAGATTGACTTCTAATTTTGCTGCAATTACCGACTTAAGTGGTGGAATAAATGTTACTTCAGGAACAAAACCGAGACTTTATTACAAAACTTCAACTAATGCCAACGCATTTGTGGGCAATACGAATGCTGATAATGGTTGGAAATGGGTAGAAGCAACAGGATCGACCTCACCATTTGATTTCAATATAGATTATAGTATTTTAAATGGGACAGTTACAAACGGAACAGTGATTAACTACTTTGTTGTAGTTCAAAATGTGGCAACTACTCCTGCTGTAAGATTTAATCCTGCGATTGGAGCAGTAGGAACAACTGTCGCTACTTCAGGGATGACTGCTCCGACAACTCCGAACAGCTACACAATAGTATCAGCTTTGCCAATATCAGTAAATGTAGGAACAAGCCAAACTTATACAACTTTAACCGGAACATTGGCTTCGGGTGGTTTTTTTGCAGCTCTTAATGCAGGAACTTTAACTGCGAATACTGTTGCTACTATTACATCCGATATAACAGAACCAGGAACAACTTCGTTGAATCTGGTAAATGAGGATGGACCTAATGCAGGGAAACTCACATTAACCATTCAATCTGATGGAAATCCACATGTGATTTCCGGAACGGCAGTAACAGCGTCTACTCCAATGATTTCAATTACAGGTGCAAAACGCTTAATTATTGATGGTGGTGCAAGCAAACTACTTACATTTAGAAATACTAACGCTACATCTGCAAGTACAGGAGCGGTTATTCAATTTAATAGCAATTCTCAAAATGATACAATTCGTAACTGTTACATAGAAAGTAATTCAACTTCGACAACAAGTGGGGCAATTGTTATTGGGTCAACGGGTATAAATAATGTGGCAATTGTTGCTAATCAGATTAGAGATGCTCGTGGTGGAACCGTTGGAGCTCCTACAAATGGAGTCTATTCTGCTACAATCACAAACACTCTGGCCATCACGAACAACAATATCTATAATCTGAAAAATGCTGCATCAAATGGTTTGTATCTTTCTGGCGTTGCTAATGGCTGCACGATATCCGGAAATAGTTTCTATTGTGAAAATGGAGTTACTCCAGCCGGATCATATACTGGTATCTATTTAGTTGGTTCAAATCACATGGTTTCAGGTAATTATATTGGTGGTTCAGCCCCACTGTGCGCAGGTGCAACTCCATATACAACTGCAGTTACTGCAACCTTTACGGGAATATATTTATCAAATACATCGGGAATTTTCACCACTGTACAGGGAAATACAATCCAAAATATTAATATGACTGCGGCAGCTTCTACTTTCTATGGAATTAATAATGTTTCATATGGTTCAGTTAACTTGACAGGTAATATCATCGGTAGCCCTACAACAGCTAATTCAATCCAAATTTATGGTACGGGCTCATCTGCAGGGATAAACCAAACTTATGGTTATGTTCTTTACCCTTGTAGTATAGATAAAAACACGATAGCTAACATTACGTTGACAAGCGCAACAGCTACTCCGATTTTTTATGGAATGAAAACGTACAGTAATTTGGTAAGAAAAAATTTAATTTATAATATCGGTACTTCTGCAAATGTAGGGGCAACTATTTATGGAATTTACAACTCTTTCGGGAATACAAATTCATTTACGAATGAGTTCTCAAATAATGTAATTTCTTTAAATGCTGGAGTATCAACAACACCAACGATTTATGGATTCTATGAAGCTTCAACATATGGTACGACAGGATTTTATTATAATTCAATTAATATATATGGAACTTCAACGGGAGCAATATCAACTTATGCTTTCTTCAGAAATGTAGCAGGAACATATAATTTGAATAATAATATTTTAGTAAACACGAGAACGGGTGGTACCGGGTTGAATTATGCAATTTATTCTATTCCGACAACCATATTGACATCAAATAACAATGATTTATTTGTGGCTGGAACAACTTTAGGACATTGGGGTGCTACGGGAACTGCTCAGGACAAAGCAGATATTGCTGCTTGGAAAACTGCTTCGGTACAAGATGCAAACTCTATAAGTGCCGATCCATTATTTACATCGTCAACTAATTTGCTACAATTGGGAACTTCACCTGTTTTGGGACTTGGAATACCTGTTTCAGGAATTTCAACTGATATTACAGAAATATCCCGCAGTTTAACTTCACCATCATTAGGTGCATATGAAGTGGCATTTACTTGTACAAATCCAACTTCAGGCGGAACAATTGCAGGTGATCAGGCTAATTGTGGGACATTTACCCCGATAACTATAACAAGTACCACTTTGCCAAGTGGAAATATTGGCGGTTTGGTATACAAATGGCAGTTGTCAACAACGAGCAACACTACTGGTTTTGTTGATATTGCAAATAGCAATTCTCCAACATATGCTCCGGCTGCAGTTACACAAACAACATGGTTTAAAAGATTGGCACGAGTAACTTGTGCTGCCGATTGGACTGGTGCAATGGAATCAAATGTTGTTACAATGACGGTAAATGCTGTATTACCGGTAGGTGTTTCAATTGGTGTAAACAATAATAATGTTTGTAGTGGAACGTCAGTAACTTTTACTGCCACTCTAACAAACGGAGGAACTACACCAACTTACCAGTGGTACAAAAACGGACAAGCAATTGCGTTGGCAACCAATGCAACGTACTCATACGTCCCTGCAAATGGAGATATAATTAATGTGAATATGACATCTAATGCAACACCTTGTACTTCAGGGAATCCTGCTGCATCAAATACTGTGACAATGATAGTGACTCCGTTAGTTCCGGTAAGTGTAGCTGTTGTTGCTGATAATAGTACTGTCTGTGCAGGATCAACTGTTACATTAACTGCCACTCCAACAAACGGTGGAACAACTCCAATATATCAATGGTATAAGAATTCAGTTTTAATTCCGGGTGCAACAAATTCAACTTATAGTTATATTCCATTGGATAAAGATACCATTACTGTAATGTTGACTTCAAGTTTTACGTCCTGTGTTACTGGTAATCCAGCCACTTCAAACAAAGTCGGTTTGACAGTTAATCCATTAATCCCGGTAAGCGTTGCCATTGTGGCTGATAATAATACGGTTTGTGTCGGAACGGCAGTGAACTTTACAGCCACACCTACAAATGGAGGAAGTTCACCAACTTATCAATGGTATGTAAATGCTGTTGCTGTTGGTACAGGAGGTGCTACATACAGTTATGTGCCTGCAAATGGAGATATTGTTAGTGTTAGTCTGAATTCAAATATAACTCCTTGTTCAACAGGAAATCCGGCAACTTCAAATTTAATCACCATGATTGTGAATTCGCCTGTGGCTGCAGCAGGAGCTATAACAGGATCTGCCAATTTTGTTCAGGGAGCAACCAGTGTATCCTATTCAGTTGGTGTAATTGCAAATGCAACAAGTTATATCTGGACTTATACAGGTACTGGAGTTACGATAAACGGAACCGGTACAAACGTTACACTTGATTTTGCAACTAATGCAACAGATGGACAATTGAAAGTTCAGGGATCAAATGCCTGTGGAGCCGGGTTAGCCTCCGTTATTTCATTGACGGGTAATAAAATATTGAATTTAAGTTCGGTAATGTTGGAGGGATTGTATAATGGTGGTGGAACTATGCGACAAGCCTATAATGATCTCGGTCCACAATGGCCATCTGGAGTTGCCGATCATATAACCGTTGAATTACATAATTCTACAACTTATGCAACAATTGTTTATGTTGCAAACAATGTGGAATTAAGTACAACTGGGTCTGCTACAGTGATTATTCCTGGAACATATAATGGTTCGTATTATGTTACGATAAAACACCGTAATAGTTTGGAGACTGTGAGTGCAACCGCCCTTTCATTTGCCGGAGGGGTCGTTAACCTGTCTTTTGGAGTACTTGCAAATGTGTTTGGTGGAAATCTTGTGCAGATGATTGATTCTCATTATGCAATTTATGGTGGTGATGTAAATCAGGATGGAATTATTGATGGATCAGACTTTGTTCCGGTTGATAATTTGGTAGCAAATTTTGGTGCAGGATATTTACCTCAGGATGTTAATGGAGATGGAGTAATTGATGGTTCAGATTTTGTGACAATTGATAATAATTCATCTGGATTTATTGGGGCAATACTACCATAAGGTTGAAAAGGAAAAAAATTCAAATAAAATAAACATATCACGATGAAAATTAACATATTATATAATATAAACATGGCAACATTTAACAAAAAATTAATTAGAGGCACGATGTTGTTTTTAATTACAGTATTTGCGACTAATACAAATGCAGTAAATAGAAGGTTTGTACCTATGGCCGCGACAGACTTCAATTACACGATTGAAAATGAAGTTCAAGTCTCTGATAAGATTTTAGAGTTTGATTTGTATTTGCTTAATGTAAATTTAACAACACCTTTTGAAATGTCTCAAATTCAAGCAGGAATACTTGTAAATCCAGCAATTCTCAATGGTGGTACAATTACAGCAACGCTAATCTCAGGGTTATCTCAATTACCAGTGACTTCGCAACAACCAACATCGATTACTTTTGCATCTAATGCGGTAAAGATAGCATCTAAGACTCCTCCGGGCGCTGGCTCTGGTAGTATTATTGGCACAACTGCCCCCGGAACCAGAATATGTAGAGTTAGATTGACTAACACAAATTCTTTTGCTGCAGGTTCTGCTGCTAATCTTACTTTTAATTACACAACAAGCCCATATGCAACGAAAGTATTTCAATACATTGCGGGTATAAATACCGAATTAACCTGCAGTAATTCGAATTGTTTTGTAAATGCTCCCAATATCATTCTCAATAACCCCATAACCGCTCAAACGGTAACCGGAAGCGGTTCGTATTGTCAGGGTACAGTTGGTTTGGTTGTAGGGCTTGCAAGTTCAGAAGCCGGTGTTACTTACACGTTGTATAAAAATGCAGTTGCCACTGCTACAACGGTTGTGGGAACAGGTGGTGCGGTTTCATTTTCTGCGCAGACCGCAGGAACTTATACAGTAAAAGGAGTTTATGGAACTCAGACATGGAATATAACCGATATGACCGGAAGTGCAGTAATAGCTGAAAACCCCATTGTAACAGCTAGTGTAACCATAGCAGCCAGCAGTAACCCTGTTAATCAAGGAGTTTCTGTTACATTTACACCTACACAAGTTGGCGGTGGTAGTACCCCAACTTACGAATGGTTTAAAAATACAGTTTCTGTAGGAACCGGCAGTACATATACCTATACTCCTGCAAACAATGATCAGCTTTATGCAATTATGACATCGAGTGATACTTCACCTTGTTTGTCAGGCAGTCCTGCAACTTCAAATACAATTACGATGTCAGTTAGTTTAGGAACTGGTCTGAATAATACAGATCCGGTAAAGATTACCATTTATTCTTATGACAAAAATATATTTGTATACTGCTCGGATAAAGTAGATCAAATTAAAGTTTACAATGCTATGGGTATAATGATAAAAAATATTCAGAATTCAAGTGATATTCATAAAATCAGCATGGTTGGTAATCCGGTTGGTTGCTATATCGTGAGTCTGATTTCTGGAAAAGAAGTGTATTCCGGTAAAGTTGTACTGAAATAAAACAAACAAATTCCGCTGTTTCTTTGTTATGGAAGTAACAGCGGAATCTTTAAAAATAAAAATGTTTAACAACCAAATTATTTTAACATATAAATTTAGGTAAATGGTACGAATAATTATAATATTGTTGATGCATGTCATCGCTGATTTCTTTCTTCAGGGAAGTAAGCTGAGCAAATTAAAAGCACTCAAATTGCCATATTTATTTGAGCATGTTGGAATTTATACAGCGTTTTTTGCAGTATTAAGCCCGTTGTTACTTGGCTTGACTATCGTGCAGGGTTTGATTTTTAGTTTGTTTAACGGTACTTTTCATTTTGTGATTGACTATTTTACCGGAAAATTTAAAATGAGATATTTTGAAGTAAACGAATCAAAATATATGGCTACAGTCGGGCTTGACCACACACTACATTTAGTTATATTGATTGTGAGTTACTTATATTTATTCCCTAATGCCATTACTGCGGCGTATATGCTTAGTTGATGTTAAGGTTATAGGTTAAGGATTCACGCAAATCGACACCTTGTTAATGCATTGATTAATTGGCGCAAAACTTATCCAATTTAAAGCAGGAGTTTTTTACTCCTGCTCTTTTTGTTTTATTAGATACTCGGTTAATTTTGTAATTGTAAAATGAGTACTCATTTTATCATTTATTTTTATTAATTTTGTTCAGATTTTTGAACATTATGGATTGGATTCGGTTTATTTGCAGATATTTTAAACACGTAATAACGGCGCGAAACACAAAAGGATTTGGTGTGCATTCACCATTTATTTACCAATTTGTACGTTTTGTGATTTATGAGAAATACTATTTTTATTCGTTTAGTTCAATCGAAAATATTCGTAAAAAACTAAAAACTGATAGAAAAATAATTGATATTCAGGATTTTGGAACGGGAAATGACAGAAGGAAAACGGTTAGTAGAATTGCAAAGCATTCACTGAAATCAGAAAAATACGGAAGATTATTTTTTAGGATTATAAACTATTATAAATTCAGACAAATACTGGAACTTGGAACTTCGTTAGGTATAACAACATCTTATTTGGCTTCATCTTCAAACCTTATAAATTGCGTAAGTCTGGAAGGAAGTTCTGAAATTGCCAATGTGGCTCTTGAAAATTTTAAAGCATTGGGATTGAATAATATTCAGGTAGCAGTTGGGAATATTGATAATACGCTGAATGAAGTTTTGAATGAAATAAACGAATTGGATTTTGTGTTTTTTGATGCAAATCATCAATCAAATGCGGTGTTGAATTATATAGAAAAGTGTTTGCCGAAGGCTCACCAGAATTCGATATTTGTGATTGATGATATTCACTGGTCGAACGACATGGAATTGGCCTGGGAAATAATAAAGAAAAATCCTGCAGTCACATCGACAATTGATTTATTTCAATTGGGAATCGTTTTTTTTAATAAAGATTTATACAAAAAACATTATAAAATGCGTTTTTAAATTTGTTCCGATTCAGTTATGAAAAGACCATTAATTTAGAATAAAACAATGAAATTATATACGAAAACAGGAGATAAAGGGCTTACCGGTTTAATTGGAGGAACCCGGGTGCCAAAGAACGATATCCGGATTGAAGCTTATGGAACCATTGACGAATTGAATTCATTTATAGGATTGCTTGCCAGTTCGCAAATTGATGCTCATGAACTTGATTTTTTGCAGAAAATCCAACATAAATTATTCTCGATAGGTTCTTATTTAGCAACGGATACCTCGAAAGTTGAACTTCAAAACCCGATAGTGATTGATAATGATGAAATTTTGCTGATCGAATACGAAATTGACAGACTGGATAATATATTACCTCAACTGAACTCATTCATCCTTCCAGGTGGTTCACAATCAGGAGCTTTATCGCATATTTGCAGAACTATTACCAGAAGAGCAGAGCGCAGATTATTTGATATGAATGAGCTATATTCTATTGATAATCAGGTTATTGTTTTTGTGAACAGGTTGTCGGACTATTTCTTTGCTCTCTCACGGTATTTGACAATCCAATCAGGAGGTGAAGAAATTTACTGGAAAAGGTAGTATTAATAAAAAAAATTCCTATTTTTGCACGAAAATAGAAATTTTAGACACTTAACTTATTTACTTAAAAATTGAGCTGAATATGTATTGGACATTGGAATTAGCTTCTAAGATTGAAGATGCACCCTGGCCTGCAACTAAAGATGAATTAATTGATTACGCCATGCGTTCAGGATCTCCTTTAGAGGTTATTGAAAATCTACAAGAAATTGAGGATGAAGGTGAAATCTACGAATGTATTGAAGACATCTGGCCTGATTATCCTAGTAAAGAAGACTTTTTTTTCAACGAAGAAGAATATTAATCATTTTGGATTTTATTCCGGTTATTGACGAATGTTTTATCAAATTCGATTAAATTGTTGCAAAAAGTTCTTAATGAAACAATTTTTTCATTGATTTGGAGTTTTGAATAAGACAAGATAAAATAAGCTGAATAATCATTGATGAATTTGCTTTAAAGATTGAGAAAATAATGCCGATTACCTATGAAGAAAGTTGTTTTAAGTTTAATATTAACACTTGTAAGCATAGGAACCGCATTTTCTCAGTTTGATGCGCAATTTAGTCAGTACATGTTTCATAATTCAGCTTTTAATCCTGCGGCGGTAGGTGAAGACGAAATGATTCAGACTACACTTCAATTCAGGAACCAATGGATTGGAATGCCTAATGCAGGACAAACGACTGCTTTTAGCATCAATTCTCCTATTAAAATTGGTAGTGCGCTCAATGGCGTTGGATTGAATGTTTTAAATGATGTTGTAGGACAATTTATAAATCGTTCTGGTCATTTACAGTATGCTTTTAAAAAGCAAATCAAATCCGGAACTTTAAGTCTTGGAGTTGGTCTAGGTGTTGTTACTGTCGGTTTTAATGGTGCAGATAGTGTTCATAAAGTTACTATCGGTACTTACTATGATTTTGAAAATGATCAGGTAATACCAAAAACGAATGTACAGGGAACAAGCTTTGATATGAATGTTGGAGCATATTACTCTACACCAACATATTATGCCGGCTTATCCTATTCGCATTTAAATAGCCCAACAGTTTTGTGGGGAGAGACCTCTAAGTTTAAAGAAACCGGAACTCTTTATTTGACTGGCGGATATAATTGGGTTTTGCCCGATTCGAAATATGTAGTTAAGCCAAGCACGTTGTTGAAAACAGATTTTACTTCGTTGCAATTGGATGTTTCCACCAGATTGGAATATGATAATAAGTATTGGGGTGGAATGTCGTACAGAATTCAGGATGCAGTTGTGTTTCTTGCAGGAATAAATGCAGCCGGAGGTCTATCTGTTGGTGTTTCTTGGGATTTACCGACATCACAAATACTAACTGTAAGTCAGGCATCACTAGAACTTCTGGTTTCGTATAATTTTGAATACGTTTTCGGTCAAAAAAAAAGTAAATTTAAAAGCATTAGAATATTATAAATGTGAATTTTAAATTTACATGAATTACAAAATAGAATAGTTGTTTTTTTAATAAATAAATAACAAAAGAATGAAAAAGAGTCTGTCAATCATTGTGCTTACTTTCTTGCTTATTGCATGCAACAAGCCTGCAGGTGAATTAATTGGTCTTGGAACTAAAGATACGTTTGCTGAGGCACAACCATATGGAATGGTATTCATTAAGAGAGGTTCTTTCATGATGGGAGCCAACGATCAATCTGCCATCGGTGGGATGAATGACAAACCGGTAAATGTCTCGGTTGATGCATTTTGGATTGATGAAACAGAAATCACTAATGATAAATATAGACAATTTGTATATTGGGTTCGTGATTCAATTGCTTTACGTTCATTAGTAATTGCTGGGAAAGAAGAATTCAAAATGAAATTCAAAAACCAGACAGACGAAGAAATAAGCCCTGAGTTGGCGCAATTAAATTGGAAAATGAAAATTCCATGGGGTTCCAAAGATGAAGAAATTAGGAGAGTGCTTGATTCTTTATATTATATGGATAATAATGCCTTAGGTTTTAGAAAACAACTTGATCCAGGTAAGTTACGATATAAATATGAATGGATTAATTATGATCAAGCAGCTTTACCAATGAATAAATACGATGTAAATACAGGGGCATACCCATCTAATGCAAGAGCGAGAGTTGATACATCTTATATTGAAAACGGAATAATTATTAATAAAACTATAGAAAGGAAACTTACAACACGTAAGGATTTAATTTCAACAAGAATAGTGAATATATATCCTGATACAATTATGTGGCTACGTGATTTTCAATATTCTTATAATGATCCAAAAATGCGCATGTATTTTTCGCATCCCGGATTTGCCAATTATCCTGTCGTTGGTGTAACCTGGGAGCAGGCACAAGCTTTTTGTCAATGGAGAACTCAGTTGTTCAATAATGCGAATTTAATTGGAGGTCAGGATTATCGACTGCCAACCGAAGGAGAATGGGAATATGCAGCTCGTGGTGGTAGAAAAATGGCCTTATATCCATGGGGTGGAAATTATGTTAGAGATAGTAAAGGTTGTTATTTAGCTAACTTCAAACCAATGCGTGGAAGTTATACAGATGATGAGGGGTCTACAACAATGAAAGTTGCCATGTTTCCACCGAATGATTTTGGATTATTCGATATGGCAGGTAATGTTGCTGAATGGACCTCATCGGCTTACAACGCTTCAGGTAGTTCATTGGTGTCTGATATGAATCCAAGTTTTCAATACAATGCTAAAAATAGTGATCCGGATGTTTTGAAACGCAAAGTAGTGAAGGGTGGATCTTGGAAAGATATAGCTTATTATCTGCAATGTGGTGTTAAAACATATGAATACCAAAATGAAAGTCGTCCTTATATAGGATTTAGGTGTGTCCGTTCTTACAATGGAGAATAAAAGTTTTAATTATTAATTTTAAATCAATTAAATAAAAACATTATGTCTGAAGTCAAATCAAAATTTGATATATGGTGGAATACACCTGAGGTAAAACAAAAATTAGGAGCTGCTTATAGTTTAGGTGCTTCTGTAGTTATTATTGGTGCAATGTTTAAAATTCTTCACCTCGAAGGAGCTGGTTATATGTTAGGAATTGGGATGTCAGTAGAGGCATTTTTATTTGCATTAGGTATTTTTGATCAACCACACAAAGATTATGAATGGGATAAGGTATATGATTTTGAAGGAGAAGGAAAAGTTGGTACTTCGGAAAATGCAGGCAAATCTGCAGTGGCTGCAACACTTTCACGTTCAGTAGGACTGAATTATACCGAAACAATAAATGACGACGACGTAAAAAAGTTATCGGAAGGAATTAAAAATTTGACTGTAACTGCTCAGCAATTTGCCGGACTGTCTGATGTTGTGGGTGCAACCGACACATTTGTAAAAAATATAGATAATGCATCTGCGACAACCGGTAAATTTATTAAAAGTCAGGAAACATTGAACTCTGCCACCGGACTTTTAGCAAATTCTTATCAGGGAATTTCGGATGGTATGGAGGCTGTTGAGAAAAACACCAAAGCATATGCCGGTAAAGTAGAGGATATCAATAAAAACCTTTCCTCAATTAATTCAATTTATGAAATTCAACTGAAAAATATTCAAGCTCAATCGGAAGGTTTGACTCAACAAACAGAACGTGTTCGCACGGTCACTGATGAATTAGGAGTTATAGTTGGTGAAGTTCAAAAAATGAAAACAGCTACTGTTGTAGCTTCTGAAGAAGCTGAAAAATTCAAATCAGGCACTACAAAATTGTCAAAACAAGTTGCTGATTTGAACCAGATTTATGGAAATATGTTAAATGCACTGAGCTAATTATTGTTAATTTAAACCGTTTGAAAATTTAAAGAGAATTTACATGAGTGGAGCAAAAAATTGTCCTGAAACGCCCAGACAAAAAATGATTGGCATGATGTATTTAGTACTGACAGCCATGTTAGCATTAAATGTCTCGAGCGAAATTTTAAATGGGTTTACAATGGTGGATAATAGCTTACATACAACTATACAATCTGCAGAGAATAGAAATAAAGATCTTTATTCCGATTTTAAAAGTTTAAGTGACAAAAACCCAGCTAAAGTAAAAGAATGGCTTGATAGAGCATTAATTGT
>Ga0302207_1000653_pt1 | contig 13904 bp, 12 predicted proteins | sample II_Fen_E2_2_FD_198792 | JGI IMG/M metagenome (GOLD analysis project Ga0302207, IMG submission 198792) | Peat permafrost microbial communities from Stordalen Mire near Abisko, Sweden - II_Fen_E2_2 | ecosystem: Environmental > Terrestrial > Soil > Wetlands > Permafrost | place: Sweden: Abisko...
ATTCAAAAATTGAACGTATCTTTGCACCCGCTTTGAGAGAGAAGCTTCTTTAGATTTAAGAACAAAGAATCAAGAGAAAAGATTATAAATTGCGAAAGTAGCTCAGTTGGTAGAGCACGACCTTGCCCCAAAGAAACGACACGTTCCGACCTTGGCAAGGGCATAATGAGATAACGATTTCATTTTACCAAAACAAAATTGCGAAAGTAGCTCAGTTGGTAGAGCACGACCTTGCCAAGGTCGGGGTCGCGGGTTCGAGTCCCGTCTTTCGCTCATTCTTAAACACAGTATATCACGCCCGGATGGTGGAATGGTAGACACGAAGGACTTAAAATCCTTTGGCTTTACGGCTGTGCGGGTTCAAGTCCCGCTTCGGGTACGTTAATAGAAGGAAAAACCCCTTATAATCAAAAGATTGTAAGGGGTTTTCTGATTCTTACTGAAACCTTACTGAAACTTTTCATTTTTCCTCTTATTTTCCCTCCGAAATATCTCCTTTTTCACTCCAACGTATTTTTTTTTTGAACTTTATTGGTTTTTGAGAATACTATTAGTACATTTGTTTTGACTGATAATGTATAAGTTTTGTATGCTAATTCAGTCCGTTCTTTTAAACCAACAGGTTGAAAGAAATTGACAAATAATAGTGTTTACTATTAGATTAATGATTGATGAATTAAAAAGAGTGATGGTGCTTGTTGACCAAAGCGAACTAGAAAGACTAAATGAAAGATTAAGCAACTTGGAAAAATTACTTGTTGTGGCTATGAAAAAGAATGTTGAAGACGAATTTCAATGGATTCAATCCACAAAAGTACCTGCCTTATTAGGTGTGAGCCGTAAAACGTGGCAAACCTATAGAGACAAACGAATAATCCCATACAGCCAGTATGGTAGTAAAATTCATGTTAGATTATCTGACTTGAATGAATTTATGGAAAGTAACAAGATTGTAGCATTCAAGAATTAAGTTGTAGGGAAGGTCTAACTTCCCTTTTGCTTTACTAGCCCCCTCCGTCTAGTCCCCCATAATGTAGCACCCCCTATGTTCTGAAATAGAGCATAACGGTGCAACGCATAAAAAAATTCCCAAAATTTTCAGCAAAATTCATGTATTTGGCGCACGTTCAACGTATGTACTAGATTCGCTAAATACTTGATTTTCCCAGAGAACAACCGTATGTTGAAAATAATTTCTACAAATGAGAAAATTTTCATTAAACAGCCTACTAAATCTTCTTAGCTAACTATTTATAAAGAGGAATTATAAAATACAATTATTAAAATTATAAAATTATGAAAAGAACAAATAGAAAATTATCAAATGATACTAAACTGAAAATCAGTAGTCGATTAAAAGGGAAAAAGAAGTCAGTAGAACATAAAAAGGCTATTTCTAAAAGCATGACATGCTACTGGGCAACGATTCCATATTCGAGTGAGGAAAATAATAGTACTAACCTTAAATCGGATGAAAAATGAGAATATCGGTAAAGTGCAAATAGATTTTTTGAAAATGACATTTTTAGCTGAGGATGAAATCATAGAAATACTATCAAGACTAAAATACAATGATAGGATTGAATACGATGGAATGAAAGGTTTCGATTTATGCAGAATTCGAGATAACAAGTATGAGAACGTCTATCAAATAGGTTATTTCAGCTCTAAAGATTATAAGATACTTGGAACATTACGGTTCAACCTTCAATGTGCATCAACAATGCAATATATCAACGTGAAAAATGGGAAGAAGAAGGTTTGGATAAATATAGCCAATCCTGTATTCTACACGGAAGGAGATATTCTATTGCTAAAGAAGCTTATCCAAAAACTCAATCTATCATTTCTTCATATTAGCTCCATTGATCTATGTATAGATAAAACCTTTGATATTTATAAACGCATTCAACGAAATATCCGAAATAAAGACTTAGAAGTATTAGTAAACGGTAAGGCAGTTGACAAGAATGATTATTTGATTGAGGCTGAAATGAGAACCAGTGGTTCATTGCTAAAGCCTTTCCAAGTGAAATCATACTATATAAAGCAAAAGAAAGCACGTAAAGACAAAACGAAGGGAAACTATATCATAATGTACAACAAGAGAGAGGAGGTTGTCAATGCGTCTGGAAAGCAGTATATTTTGGATCACTACGGAAACCCCGAAATATTACATAGACTAGAAGTACATGTTTGCAAAGATAAGATTAATGATTACATGACAGCTAAAGGTATTTCATTCAATATCGAACTACTAACCAGTCAATTTTCTTTGAAAGAAATGTATGATTACTTTCTTAGCTCAATATTGAGATTCAGGGCAATTAAGAGGGGGAAAACGGGAAGAAAGGTAAAGAGCTGGAATGTTCTGTTAAGGTAGATAACAATCCCCCCTGAGAGAGCATGGTTGCAATGACTTCAAATTGATTATTTGATCGATTTTAAAAGTGGTTATTGCTTGATTCTTAATTACATTTTGTAATATTCAAAGATAACAGATTATATTGATGCAATGTGTAAAATAAGATTGTAAATTACAATAAAAAAATGACTTCTTGTGATATTTATAGATAAACTTATTTAATATGAAACTCAACCAAACTGCATTGGAAAATATAATTAGAAGTACTATTTTTTTATTTAACGAAATGTCGAAAAATGACACATTGATAATTGTGCCAGATGAATCAAAAATTATCGCTGTATGTGACTATGATGTTTCGTTTAATCCAGATTTGGCATTGTTATACGAGAATAAAAAGTTTGTTTATTTGGATTCAGGATTTGAAGGACTTGACTCACGAGATAAGTTAATGATAATTGCAGCTTGCATTAAAACTCATTATCAGACATTAGAAGGCATGGTTGTAGGATATGGAGATATTATGCATTATGAGCTAGTCAATGAAAGTAGATATGAAAGCAATATACTTTTTGACATTGAAGGTAAGCTCATAGAGAAAAGTATTCACGAATTATAAACCTAATGTTATAACTAAATATATTGTTTTGATCAATTAAGCCCCAAATCCAAATTGGAAATGGGGCTTTAGGAAAGGAATCTCAGTAAATCAATTTGCTGGCAATTGCGATAATAAGAATTGTATTCTCTTTAATACTAAAGGCAAGCCAATTCAGAATGATATGATTGGATTGTAATAAATAATATGGTCAATGCTTTGAATCGAAAGAGACTAGAGATTTGCTTTAAATACTCGTGTAACTCTCGTCCATCTATTAAAACACCCTCCAGACTCAGTATATCCTTGGCAATTCCTATGAAGTCCATGTGAGATATTATTCGTTGATCTATTGTTATTGCAAAGCCAAAATGGATCATGAATACTCTTAGTTGTCGTTGTTTCAAGTAACAAAGAAAAGGAGTCGTTAAATGATCTTGCAAAATATCTTTTAAATGAATCAAGTCTTTCTGTTTTTATATCATCAATATAAGGACTTACACAAACAAAATAATTTAGATTTGATTGTGTCATTTTGATAAGCTCAGTTAATTTATCCTGTGAATATTCGTCAATATCAAGAATATTTGAAAAAAGGTGGATGGTGGTTTCAGTTTCTTTACTTTTCACATCAACCTCTTTGAGCTCATCTAGCTTTTTACATATTGTTTTAATTTGAACTAAAGGTGCAAACTTTCTGATATGGAGAGTAGCTCTTTTAAGTGCAATAGAGGATGGTTCAATTAAAAGAATATCACTCACAATTTCAGAACCAAATTTCTCAAGGAATACCATACTTGCTAGCCCTTGTCCACAACCCCAATCAATCAGTTTTATCTTAGTAGGGAATTCTTTTGGTATTAATTCTAGTGCGTCTTTAAGCTTTGCTTCATGCATATTGCCAACACGCCTCATGTACGCAAACATTTCTTTCTGTGATTCTAGAATTTTAACACCTCTGTTAGTAAAGGCACTCCCATCTGATTGCCTTACAGATAATGCACGGATGGAATCAAAGGATTTTTCTGCATGAGACAAGTCAATTGAGTAATCTGTATCTGTTTCGATTAAGACGTCTTCTAAAACATTAGGAATAACTTGTTCTATTATTCTCTTGTGGAATAATTTGTTTATAATTTCCTGTATTAAAGAAAAAGGCGATGTAGTATTTTGTAAATCTATTGATATTACATCGGAAATATGTTCATCATTTAAGAATGTGTATTTGTTGTTTTTGATAGAATCTAAAACTTTAGACCTAACTTGTTCTACAAATTCTAAACGAGTATCATTTATTACAATCGCATAGTAATTTAGAAATGTTATTATACTTTTAGTGTTATTGTCTTCTTCAATCTCTATTGATTCTTGGATTTTTTCACAAATAAAATCAAATTTATCAACAAGATCAGAATTTGATTTTGGGCTTGGATATAAATAAGAAAGTGCAGCCTGTAATCTTTGGCCAATATTAATGTTATTTGTTTTTAAAATTGAACATATTCTCGGAGTAGCAGCAATGAGATTAAACCTTTCACAAAGATCCAATAAAATCAAAACAAAAGCTCTATTATAGCTCTTTTCGAAATCTAAATCATGAAAGACACCTTCTTTAAACAAGATGTAACGATTGATTGAATCTGTATAAGGTGCAATGTGACTATAATCTAAATTATAAAAGTCATTGAGTGACTGTATGTTTTCGTTAAGAAAATTATCCAGTGACTCAGTTGAGCTTGAAACATCAAATAGTCTTTCAAAGATATTATTCATAATTTTAAGGTTTTACTCGGGGAATTGAAGTTTGGAATCAATCGAAGTATTTGATGTAGTTATAAGTATAAAAATTATCTCATCTCTATTGACTCCTTTGGGAATAGAGATACCTTTTTCTTTTGCTTCTTTCTCAAGTATTGCCTTAGTGTATTTTTTATCACTATAAGCTAAAACTTGCTTGATAAGTAATTTTTTGTCAAAATTTAATGTTGTGTCTTCAGCTGAATTGAAATTGTTTTTTGATTTATGAAGCACAACTTCTTGCTTTTTCTTGTTGTTTAGAAAATCTATTTCAGTCATTAGACGATTAATTTCTGACCTTAATTTATTGTTGGCATTGAATGAATCATTATTTAAACGTCTAATTTCTTCGTTTTTCAAAGTGATTTCATCTTTTAGCTCTTCATAAGTGTCAAAATAGATAGTCGTTCTTATTTTTTCAAATAAATCTTTGAATAAACTTTCACTTCCCTTCTGAAAAAAGCGCTGAAGCAAATTGGTTAAATACTCTTGTGAAGACACTTTAGGCTTTTTGTAAACTAAACCTTTCACAACAACATCTAATATTTGGTAGTCTGTTTTCGTTTTAAACGCCTCTTTTGACTTTGGACACCAACTGTCTAGGTAAGGGAATCCTTCACTCTTCGTTTCATTGAAAATGAATTGATATAGGCTTTCAATTGTGTAATAATCAAGTTGACTATCTAATTTGAATTTGACATTTTTTTCAATATTGCCAGATTTATATTTATTTGAAAAAACAGAATAACCCCTGTTTAAGCCAAAACAAAGAGCAATACCCTCTGATTTGTCACGTTTAATTTCTGATTTAAAATTAGACAAAATTAATCCATCAATTTTCTTCTTTCTTGCCTCATTACCTACTCCAAATGTATTTAACACAGCAACAGTATAAGTTGTGGTTTTCTCAATCTTATCTAAATCAATAATTCTTGTTATTTTGTCTTTCTCAATTGTCTGACCTTCAGATTTTGCGATTTCGTCCAAATCATATTCATCTACAGACTTGTTTAAAATAGGATATATCTTTTTAAAAGTGCTATTGCCAATAAAGGCATCCCAAAAGCGATTGTCAATATTTTTGCCTGCTACTATCAGTTCGTTTTTAATTGTTTCATTAAAGAATGAAAGTGTAGAAAAGTAATTCTCTGAATAATTCATATACTCTTCCCCTGCCAAACGCATCAATGCAAAACCGCCTAAGAAACTGTTAAATTTTCTTATTTCTAAAGACCAATTTTTAAAATGAAGTTTACTTGGAACTTTTAATTTGCTTGTATCGACCGTATCAAAATTCTCTACTATTTCAATTATATTCTCTGGGATAAAAGCAGTACTCATTGTGATATTCACAATTGTTTGTTCTTTCTGATTTTTGTCTGAAAATAAAACTGATTTGACACGTGATATTGGTAGTGGTTTTTGATATAGATAAAATCCTCTTTTAATATCAATAAGGTCTTTTAGTTCACTTTGCGTAAGAACAAGTTCTAAACTACAATCTGTTTCTTTTGTCCCGATATTAGTCGTTAATAATAAGAACTCTTCAAATTTATTTTGAAGATCCATAGGCTTGTTTTGAAAATACTTACTAGGCATTATGCACGCACTACCGAAATAATGAGCTAAGCACCTTGAACTTATTGGTAAATAATACTTGGTTTCCATTATAGTTGTTGTTTGTCAATTACTGAATTTAAAGTAGGTAATTCTCTACTACTAAACAAAAATAAATTATTCTTTGCTCTTGTAACACCAACAAAAAAGTCTCTCCAACTTATCACTCTAAATTTGGCATTGAACAAGTCAAAACAAGGTATTATTACTGTGTCAAATTCAAGACCCTTGGAAGATTTGAATGTAGTGATATGTATATTCTTCATTGATTGCATTCCATTGCCATCATGTACTGTGTTGTCATAAAAGCTACAATCAAATTTGTCTTTTAAAAAGTTATAATAATATCTTGCTGTAAGTATTTCACCATTCGGCCAAGGAGTATTAGCCAATGGCGTTAATATTCCAATGTTATGCTCTGTCGCATTAAACTGAGAGATTATATCTATAATAGTATTATTCTGCTTTTCTATATCGTTGTTGGTAATATAAAATATAGGTTTGTCTCCAATTTCACCACAAGAATTCAATTCTGCCATTGGAATATATGCATCGTTAAAAGTTGTTCTTGCGAACTGTAAAATACTTTTACTGTTTCTGAAATTTTGATCCAATGGAAAAACCTCATTGCCAATTACTCTGATTAATTCACTTTCTGGCGAACAAACGTTTATATTAAAAGTTCCATCGACATTTTTAGCTCCTGATTTAAGGATTTGTTTATCGTCTGCACCATAGGATATTCTTGATGAAAATTGTCTTAATTTGGTCTCATCTTCATAGAAGCTTAAAGGCATGTCTTGAGCTTCATCGACAATGATTTCAATCCTGTTTTCTGCTCTGTTAGCGTACCAATTTGTTGTAGAATCAACAAAATTTGCAGCTTCGGAATTCTGGGTGGCACTATTTGCTTTTAGATAATATGCCAATGATGTTGTAAAAGTCAACAATTGACTTTTGATTGGACTTTGGCGTTGGTGATTAGAAATGTGTCTCCATAAAGAAACAAAACTTTTCCCTGTACCTGGGCCTCCAGAAAGTGCAATTGGTTTGAGCTCATTTAGTGCAGCCTGTTGTGGGTCTGTTAGGGAAGTAATTGGAGGTAATGCGAAATAGTAATCAGCCATAATTTATTCTCCTTTTATCATTTCATTATTAGGATTTTGTTTGTGCAATTTCCAATTAGAAAGAGCAATTTCTTTTGAGGCATTTGCATAACAATACTCACATAAGTGAGGGCATGTATTATATTCCCCAATGTCTTTACTATTTATACAGCCGCAGAATTCACGCTGCCCTTTGTCCTTATTGTTTTTTGATTTTTCAACTCTAAATTCTGGATTGAATATGTCAGGAGGAGTAATCTTTGCTCCTAAGAATTCCATGAGCACTTTGTCTTGTTGAAAAAGCTTAATAATCAAATCATCATCAACACATTTGTTGTGAACGATATTATATTTTTCGAGTGGTATTTTTTCTGCACATGTTCCAATCTCAAATTTCCAATTGTTATTTAGTTGTTGAAGCCCTAAAGCAAATTCATTCATTCTGATCTCTGTAAAGTCTTGATAATTGATAGAATTTCTTCGCAAATTGCTCTGAACCTTTTTATATATATCAATGTCCGCAAAACTAAAAACCATTTTTTCTGTATGATCTTTTAATTGGTTTCCGATATTCTCCACTTTTCTAAGAAGTTTGTCAACAGTAATATTATCTGTCAAAATAAGAGGGTCGAACCGCCAGATAACCTTATCCTTGCCAATTCTTTCAGACAACGCAATAAATGTATTAATCCTTGATTGTGTGTTTGGAACGTTTGGTTCTAGTTGTTCAGAATCATAGTCGTTCAAAGTATATTGAAAATAATAGTTCTTTATTCTCTCATCTAGGAAATCTAAATGCTTCATAATTGGCTTTGGGTTTTTTGTCCAAAACACAATAAGCCTTGCCTTCTCAAATGAAACATATAATGGTATTCCATTAAAAGGATTTTTCCACTTAACATACCCATCTTTTATTCTGTCGACAAACCAATCTGAATAAAACGCAGGAATATCAGTTGAACGGCTTGCTGAAATTACAATTGGGGCTTGTGCTTCAACGACTTCACCGTTCTTCTTTGTTATCTTCACCTTGTCCCAATTCATAAAACGACTATTTAAAAATTTGAGTAAAAGTACATAAATCTTATGGGTTGACAAAACCGTTTCTGAGAGAATTCTTGCTAACAATATAAATATACTATAGCTTTATAAAAGAGACGCACGTTAAATGCATTGAGCAAATAAGGTTATTGTTTATTGCTAAATGCTAGTTTTTTTATTTTTGTCACAGTGTTGATATGTACGCCTGCAAGTTTGGCGGCTTCATTGAGTTTATACCCCTTTTTAATGTACTCAAGAGCCTTTTTATTCTTTGGTTTATTCAAAAACTCCAGAGTATCTTCTATACTACCTTCTTTTCGACCTTTGTAAACACCTTTAAGTTTGGCTAGTTTAATGCCTTCCATTTGGCGTTCTTTAATTTGGCTGCGTTCCATCTCGCCAACTGTCGCCAAAACTGAGATCATAAGCTTGGCAATTGGATTTTGTTTGCCATTTTCATCAATGGTAATTAAACCCTGATTCAGAAATTTTATTGGTATATTTCTCTCTGTGAAGAAGTGGATAGTATTCAAAATATCTCTCAAATCACGTCCTAGCCTGTCGATTGTCCAAACGCTGAAACCTGAAATTATACCATTTTCAATATACTTCAAAACCTTTTTTCCTCCTTCACGCTCAAAGAACGGTATAGCACCCGAACATTTGTCTTCAACTACAATTTTGTAATCAGACTCATTGACCTTTTGACGGTCTGTTTTTTGTTCCAACGAGGATACACGACAATAAAGACAATCCATAAATTCATATTTTTAGATTAGTACTATTCATACTTCAAATATATGAATTTATTCTGACACACGCAAGTATTTAGAAGAAAATCTCACTATAAGAGACTCATATTTTGGGGTACACTCTAAAAATATGATAATACACTTTTAAAATAATGTATTAACAACTGTTCATTGATGGTTTTAATTGTGTACGCATACTTTATGGAGTATGTTAGGTATACTCAAATAACAAAAAAGGATTCAAGCTTTACACTTGAATCCTTTTTAATTTCATTTAGAAAATGATGGTAATCTCTATTTCTCTTTGTTTACTATATATTCATATATCTTATGAGTCAACTCTCTAATGCCATCACTCAGATTCCCTGTATTGATTCTGGATTCAAATTCAATATTGTCATAACTTGCGGTAAGTACAATCAAATCTTTATTTGCTATGATTTGAACTGGTAGGGAGATATTATCTTTAAGTTCAAATCCATATTCATTAAAGTTGCTATTTTCAATTTTAACTTCAGTTTGATTTGTTGAGCTAAATAAGGTATTATCTATGTAAATCACTTTTTTTACCTTGTTTTTGTCAAGTACTGTTGTAAAATTAACGATTTCATAATCCTTCTCCTCTGGCAGTTTACTAATTACTATTGGATTTGGTAATAGTTTCTCGATCTTAGATTTATCTTTAACTCTAATCACAGAATAATTTGAAACAGGACTTTTTTTAATCATTAAATCAAAATCATTAGATTGTGTGATTTTAAATAATGGATTGAAAATTTTATTCCGATCATCTTCGCTATATTTTTCAATTATTTTATTAACTCGCTTATCTTCAAAGGTATCATTAAGAACAACTTCTTTGAACTTATCACCAACTTCAATAGCCCAATTCTTTATTTCTTTATTTTCAATAGTACTTTTCATGACAGTGTCAACCGCAAGCCCAATTTCAAAGCTACCATAATTCAAATCAACCATTCTTAAATCTAGGTCAGGCATTAAGGTGGCAAGTATTTTGTCTTGTTTCTTACTGTCGGTGATGGTTTTTTTAAACTCTTCAAAGAAATCTGCTTTCAGAAAACTCTTGAATGATAATGATAGGTTTGAAAATAAGATATTTGCCAGTTGATTCAATCCAATCGTATCTGCGTACTTTACATCTAGCGGTTTAAATTTAAGATAAAACGCCTTTTGTCTTAGAGACTGCAAATAAGCTTTACGTTCATATTCTTTGATTAAATGATAATAATATGATTGCTCAGACGGTTGATATATAAGAAATGAATCTTGAGATGGGAGATAACTTTTTGTGATCTTATAACCTTCAGTTATGTTAAGATTAGAAATCTTTCCAGCAAAGTCTTGTTCTATAATATAACAGAAGTTCTTATTCTTGACTATAATATCAAAAAGAGAGATTTTGCCTGTTATGTATTTAAAAATAGCCTCTTCCTCAACTTCCAATAAAAGAAAAATGTCAGATTCGTCCAATGTATCAACAAGGTATAACAAGAAATTCTTATCGTTCTTGACATAATGAGTTAGTATCGGCTCATCTAAAAAGATTATATCTTCAATCTTTTTAAACTCAGATAAATCAAAGTCTATATATAACTTATTATTTTCCATCTTGTACCATTGAGAATTTATCCATTAAATCAATATTACTCTTTGGATAATAAGTGTAATGACTTTTACGGTAAGAGGCGTGTTTAATACCATCGTTATCAGAAATTTTACTGGAAGCAATACACTCATACGATACTTTCTCTCGTTTATTTTGAGATAAACTTTTCAATATCTCATTAGCGGAATCCAGATTATCAAACACTGAAAGTCCCCACGCCAGACAATTTCCTTTGAGTCTATCCTTTTCCAAGGCTTTAGGTATAAAAGAATTTGAAGTCATTGGATTTTCAACGCAACGAAAAAGAATTAGCTCTCCAGATTGATTACCTAAAGGACAATTCTCAATTGAATCTAATTGATTTTGGTGTTGCAGCTCCATTAAAAAATATAATTTGAAATTGTCAATGATTTGTAAATCACTGCAAATTTAAGAATTTAATTTGATTTCAATCCATTTTAGAGTAACTAATTTTATTTATTATTGAAACGTATTTAATAGACAACATGCTATTTCACTAAAATATCTTTTAACAGAAAGGCATATCTGCAATTCCCATTCCCTTAAATAATCAGCTTGCTTTCTTAGTTATTACCTGTTCAAGTAGTAGCCTTGCCTCTTCTAAATCCATATTTTTTATCATTTCAACTAACTGAGTTTTTGGGTTACTTCCATAACTAAAAATTGTATTCATGGCGTCATCAACTTCCTGAGTGGCAAAGTTTCCCATATAAGTTTCCGTTTCTTTTAAATTGGAATGAGCCAATAAGGTCTTATTGATATTGTTGCTAATATTTAATTCGGCTGCTCTTTTTGCAAAACTATGGCGGGCAATATGAAAGGTGACTACCTCATTGATGTCAACTAGTTTGGCAATTTTTCTAAGATACTTGTTAATCAGTGTGTTCTTGCTATTGACTGTGTTAAGCAATTTGACTTTCATTGTTGGCGAAAGTGTTGAAAATGCTTCTGGAGTATCGGCTTTTGCATATTCAGCATTAGAGTTAAGAAACGGGAAAATATAATCGCTAGGTTTTGCATCTTCACTCATATATAGTTCAATCAATTCTAGTGCTTTGTCATGGATGTGAAAATTCAGAACCTTATCTACTTTATCCATTGTGTATTGTAATCTTCGCTCGCTGGTTAAGTTTTTCCATCTCATTTGCAGAACATCTGCTGCCCTTATACCTGCAAAGTAAAAGGAGAATAAGAAACAGTTTCTACTATGCCAAATCGGACTATTTAATGGCAAATCCAATTTCTCAATCTTTTGGATTTCGACAATGCTTAGTTTAGCTTTTTGCGTTGGGATTGTACCCCCAATCTTAAAAGTATCAAAGGGATTTGCGTTATTGACAAGGTCATTTGAAATAATATACTTGCCTATTAGAGCTTTGAACGTGTCAAGAATCTTAACAACGTAATTATTGTGTAGCAGAGACTCATTTTTCTTTCTAGAGTTTGTAAGTGTTCTTAAATATGCATCAAACTTTGTTAAGAATCCTGCTGTAATTTCACAATACAATATATCCGTTTTGTTCTTAGTTTTCAAATACTCTTCGAGTTTGTTGCAGAACCCATTATATTTTTTGTAATTCCTATAATTTCCTTGATTGTAGATTTCTTGCGTTCTCTCTTTAGCAAATTCAAGAAATGACCTTGATACTTCTTTGGATACTATGCTATTCTTTATGTTCTCCAATGAAGCCTGATTTCCCAATCTTAGTATTTGATATGTGTCTTTTGCATCTTGAATTTCTTTAACAAGAGTTGCATTGTATTTAGCATGTAGAGGGTCAGATCTTCTGACCCAGTTTTCGTTTTTAGCAATAGCATTAAAATCATTTCGAGATTTTACATATACCATCGTCTTAATTCGTTTATGCTTTTTATTCTGTGTTATCCTAACTTGGATGTTAAATAGTCCATTTTTATTTGGTTTGTTGTTAAGCTCTAGGTTGAATGTTGTCATAATTTATTTCCATTTCTTCAAATGTACAAACAATAAATAACAAAACCAATTTTTTACTGAAACTTTTACTGAAACTTTTCGGTGCTTTCATTACACTTGTTTACCCTCGTTTTCACAAAAGATTATCGTAATGTATTATTTTATAGGCTATTGCAGTATACTTAAATATAAACAAATCACAAGCTCTATGTCCCGCTTCGGGTACGACTATTGATAAAGTCTCTTAATCTTATGATTAAGAGACTTTTGTTTTATATATAAAAAGATCGGCCAACTAAGCTTTTGCTCAGTTGGCCGATCTGTTTTTTTTAGTGCTCAGAATAATGGGGTATCGTTAGATGTCTTTGATGTTTAGTGGGTTGTAGGAGATGCCGTTGTCATATACATCGGTCTCTTCATGCTTCTTTACCCATTTTACCAGAAAATTGGTAAGTGGTAGTGCAATGATTTCGTAGCCCGTTTTCATGGCGGTTTGAGTAAGGATAAGCATTATAAGTGCTTGTGTAGGTATTACGCCCGAAAATGCGAGAGTAAAGAATACTAACGAGTCTGCACCTTCACCTACAATAGTTGATACTACTGCGCGGATGGAAAATCCACGACCGTGTTGCATAATCTTCATCTTGCTCATAACGTAGGCGTTCAGAAATGCCCCGAAAAGAAAGGCAATGAAGCTAGCAATAACAATACGTTGTGTGTTGCCTAAAACGAGCTCAAAAGCAGCTTGGTGAGTAAAATGAACCGATCCCGGAGCCCAGATGCTCAGTCGAAAAATTAGTACAGCCAAAAAGTTCATGAGGAACCCATTCCAAATGATAAGACGCACTTTTCTATAGCCCCAAACTTCGGCTATCAAATCATTAATAATGTACGATACGGGGAAAATGAGCAAGCCGGCGGTGGCTTCGATTCCTCCAATGGAAATCAATTTTTGCTCAACAATGTTGGATACAATAAGGCATACCGTGAACAGTAGCCCACACACCATAAAGGCGACGGAAACTTGTTTTTTCATTTTTCTTGTTT
>Ga0302207_1000657_pt1 | contig 13837 bp, 10 predicted proteins | sample II_Fen_E2_2_FD_198792 | JGI IMG/M metagenome (GOLD analysis project Ga0302207, IMG submission 198792) | Peat permafrost microbial communities from Stordalen Mire near Abisko, Sweden - II_Fen_E2_2 | ecosystem: Environmental > Terrestrial > Soil > Wetlands > Permafrost | place: Sweden: Abisko...
TCATTTTGAGATGCTGAAAGAATTTCAAGCATCTCAAAATACAACTTGCCATTTGCTAAATGCAAATACGATTAGCTTTAAATCTTGCATATAGTTTATTGAAATTCTTTCCTTTCATGATAGAGCAAAATTAGTTTCTATTTCTGAATTGTGCCATAGCTGTATATAGGACAAACGGAGACATGCTGTGTCAGACTAAGACAGCTTGAAAAGAGGTTTATTTGTTGTTTCAATTTACTTGAAAGATTGCTTTGCAACTTTCTAGTCAACAATAAATCTAGGTAGAATGATAGTTAGTTTTAGGGTTTGATAGATTGACAACATGAATTCAAGAAGTCTTGCAATCTTGCATTCTTGCATTCTTGCAATCTTGTCAACATGCAAACAAACAACCTTGTCAACAAGCCAACAACAAATAGTGTCAGTCATTCAACAAATCGAAATAAAACATTGCCAAAACAAATTATTAAATCTTGCTGACATAAAATAGAATAAACAACCAAACGTGTCACAAACTTTTCAAGATATCCCAATTATGCACAAAACAGTAAACACTTCATTTTCTCTGACACGAAGTGTAAACATGTATTTTATTGCACGAAGTGCTAAAAAAACAGAACTTTATTTAGCTGTAATTATTTTATTCAGGCGGTAGCAAATAATTAAATGCTAAATGTAGTTTGTCCGCTGTCCCTATTCAAAAATAGTTTGCCTGTTTTTTCTTGGTTCAAAAAGATATTGTCTTTAAAAACAGGCATGTTGTTTTGGGGCATTAATCTCAAGTTCGACATAAAACTTAAATTGCGAATGTCTTTAAATGTTGGAAAGTAGGAAATAAGTTTTCCGTAATCCATATAAAAAGAAGTAAGAATTAGTTCCGAAAACTTATTTCCTACTTTTCAACATTATCAAACTCTATCACAAGGCATTTTTTTGAGCGGATACCGGGGCTCGAAGTGTCAGGCGAGAAAAAATGGGTTGTGTCCGATGTCCCCAACAAGAAAATCGGTTGTGACTTTTATGCTTTCACCAAAAGAAAACACGCTTAAAAGTCATAAGTGGTTTTCGGGGCATTATTTCGGGTTGGCGGTACGCCTAATTACCCCACTTATTAGGTGTAATTGCTTTCCTCTCTGTCTTTAGGCGTTTAATTGGGTCAAACAACGTCGCAGAAAATAAATACATACCATTGGTAGTGGGTTGTAAAATGGCTTGGGTAGTTACTGACTGGATTAATGAAGCTTGCGGAATGGAAAGGAAGGAGACTACCGAAGCTGTGCGGTGCCGAGGTGTGTGCATGAAATGAAAGCGGAATGAAATGAAGGGTTCGAAGTGAGGAACGAACGTAGTTCCTGGAGTGTAATGGGCTGCAATGAATGCACTGACCGCAAGCACATGGATAATTCAACCCGGAATGTTTTTGTTTTTCTGCACAACTAATGGGCGGTGGTGTCATATTGTGGCTCTTATATTTGCGGAACGCACAACAACGCACCGATAAGGTGTAATTACTTACCGCTCTGCCTTTAGGCGATTAATAGGGCTAACTCTACGCAGAAATGAAAAACATATACCTCACCCCTGACCCGTCTCCTTAAGGAGAGGGGAAGAAAGCGTGGGAAAAGGGTTTGGGGAAAACGGAATGAATGAAGCTTGCGAAATGGAAATGAGTATTTCCCGAAGCCGCGGGGTGCTGAAGCGTATGATTGGAATGAAAGTGCAATGAAGTATCAGGGGTCAGCGTGAGGAACGAACGCAGCTCCTGGAACGAAATGGAGCGAAAATGGAAATCAGATACTGCAAGCACATGGATAAACAAGCAACTAAATGTTTTTTATTTTCTGCACAACTGATGGGTGGTGGGGAAATTCTGAGGCTCTTCGGGCAGCGGAGCGGGGCAAAAGCGTTAATTTTGTGCGGCTATTATACATAATTAGGTTATATTTATCCCTGTTGTTTCGCAGTCAGGCGGGGATCGAATATAACTACATGTTATGTATAATAGCTTTGAGTTGTTTATTTTCTGGCGCAAGTGCAGCACGGTGGTGGCGGTCCCGCTTTAGACCGGGATAAATCTCCGTGCAAACGTCTTTTTTGCTTTTTGCAAAAAGTGTGACAGAAAAAAACAACAGCAGGGTGGATTGTGCGGAAGCCGACAAAAAGACCGTGCAAGCCCCGCCTCGACAGGCTCGGCGACAGATGCTTCGACAAGCTCAGCAGCCGACAGGCTCAGCGATCGGTGAAATCTGCTGACCTGGAGATAAGGGGCGGGGATTTTTGCAGGCTGGGGATTGTCCCGGCGGAGCTGCATGTAATAAACATTCAGGTGAAACCTTCCGCGTTAAATTGTTCATTAAAAATTCTTATTCATTGGCAATGAAAAACTATAAGTATTGAACAGATATGATGTTTCGAATGAAAAAAGTTAGCTTTTTATTGGCACACTTTACTAAAGTGTACCAGCAAGTGAAAGAATATGACTTACAAATTATAATTATAACTTTTTTTAAAAAATATGGAAAGTGGGAGCTTTCCTTTTAGCTTAACGTAGTCGCAGACTACGCCAAACAGGGGAAGTATTCGCTTGGAGGGAGCTGCGACAGTGGAAGTATCTATATAACAATTCTGTTTCTTTTTGATTTAGATAATAGTAATCAAATTATTTTCTATTACATTTGTATATCAATTTATAAACCAATACGTATATATGACATATGAATGAATTAGAAACAATAGAAATAATTAAAGAGTTGGAATTCAATTTCAATGAGTTCAAACCCATTTTAAAAGTAAAAGTCAAGATCCTCAAACATGATGAAAATTCTTATTCTGTTAGACTTAGTCACCATTGTAAAAGAATAGGTGATAGTGAATATTATACTCCAGGTTGGGGCGCCATATCAATTGAACATGCCGAACAAAAATTACAATCTTATTTTAATGATTTTACTGAAAATTATATTTTAAATCCTAATTATTAAGCAACGTTTTAAGTTTGATTAAATCTTTGTCGTAAATAAAATTCTTTATGAATTAGTTTAGATAGTAATCTAACTTTTTGGATACCTGATAAAAAAAATGCACAACTTAGGGGAACAAAAATAATGCGAATAGAAGAATATCTATTCGCATTATTTTTGTTTTTTTTGTATTGTTTGTTCTGCCACACTAAATTTAATCCCATTTTTGACTCGCCACCATAATATTATAGTATTGTCGAACTTCTATCTCATCTTTCAATCTTCATTCAGAGCCACATCGAGCGCATTTATGTAGATTGGAATATCTTCAACATCGATCCCAAATTTATTTTTTCAATAAGAATGTCGAAAATTATTAAATCCGCAATTAAGATTATCAAAACTATCCTTTTGAGGTTTATATCAAAAAGTTTCTTTTGTCGAAATTGAAGTTTACACCCTTATATCATAAAAATGCGGGATGTATTTATAAACCTGTCTATATTGGTTAATATCAGTATATGATATTATTTTCTTTTGCTCAAGTTCTTCTAAGTCCATATTTAAATGCTTATCTATAAGTTGAAATTCCCTGCTTGTTAGATTTGGAATTTTTATAAAATATGGTTTTTCATCCATAGATATGAAATCGAATTTATCTACTCCCATTTCTACAATAGACATATCTCGATCCAAAATAATACCACCAAAAGTAAACATTTGGGCACCCCTATTTTCTTGGTATGTAATGTTGAACAATTGCTGAAATTGTATACTCTCATCATTCCTATTTCTACCACCAATGATTTTATCGATGTGTGAGAGAAACAATCTTCTTATAGTTTTGAAGTTGTCTTCACCTGAAAAATCTTTTGATTTTAAATCAAAAGGAACATTTGAACCAAATTTCTCTTTAAATTCCTCTACATCATAAATCTCACCTGTTTCTTCAGATTTAAGCTGCCTATTACATGTCATCAGATAAATACTTCCCACAGGCAGTTTATTCATCAACAAAGTTAAGTCTTCGAACATATAGTTATCTAAAACACCATCATAATCTAACCATACAATTGATTTTTTGGTTATATCAATTCTAGTCAAAGCAAGTGTAGAGATTTCTTTATAAATTTGGATGAATGAATATGGACAATTATAATATAGTCTTTCAGATGTAAAATTACCACCTTCGATACTAATCATATTATCAATGTGCAATTCCTTATGAAATAATTTAAAATCGGTGAAAGACAAACCACCAAAACCGATATACTGATAGTGAGTATTAAATATCCCACAAAGTCTAATAAATGAAGATAAGAGCATTTTCCTTTCAGTAAACTTGAAAGGACGTGTTTCATAATTTATTTTTTGAGAACTATTCATCTTCCAACTCCTCCATCTTAATATAGTAATTAAATGTGTACTCACCGAGCTCTTTATAAGACTTCGAATCTGAATAATATTTGGCTTTATTCGCTATTGTTTTGGGCAAATCATATGCAATTCGTACAGTATCTTTTTTTTGGGCTATAAGATTCGTATCAATTGGAGGAGCAACGAAAGCTCTAGAGGTATGAATAAACTTGTATGCTTTCATTTCTACTACTGATATTTTAGCTTCTTGCTCTTCAAGCATTTTTCTATAATTATTTGCGTCATCTCCAAGTTTTGTTACATTCTTCAAAAAAGGTATAACATTTTGCATTGCCTCTTTCATTAAAGGCAAAATTGATTTATAGATTTCAGAAGTTGCATCTACGCCTTTCTTTGTTGTTGTCAATGGCAAATTAATTGTTTCATGTGAATCAAGAAAAACTATTCCTCTAAACATAACATGATCAATATGCCACTTCGGGAGTGTTGTACCCCAACCAGTTATCTCGCTGGTGTCAGCTTCTAAAACCAATCTATCATTACAGAAAATATACCAGCCTGATAAAGATGGATCTCCTACCTTACCTAAACCAGCTATGATTTTATACCTAACACCAAGTTTTTCTCCCGAAACATGATAAGGTTTCGACCCTTCATTGTCAAAGAGAATTTCAATTCCTTTACACGTAAGAATATTCCCATTTAGAGTTATTTTTATCTTTTTCTGCAAACTGAAATTTAATAGTCTTTCAATATCATTTCTTAGATCATTTAAAAAAGCATTATCTGCAAATAAATCTGATACATCATTTGTCAGATTTTTTACTTCTATAAATGTTCCATTTTCGACCAAGTTTGTTGATTCGTCAACTATTTCATATTTAAAATTCCAATCCTCAACAGTCTGTTTATCACCATTCTCTAAGTTAATAGTTCGAGATTTATTTTTCCATTCATCAACATTTACCTTTATATGAAAATGATTTTCATCTGTTTTTGATTCTACTTTAAAAATTTTTCCCATTTTAAAGAGAGCTCTTTTCATTCCTATACCAAATCTACCAACAGAGCCTGTTGACTCTGGAGCTTCATCTGGTCTCCCAAATCTAAATGCATATTTTTGAGCTACTTCTAATGAAAACCCACCACAATTATCTTTAACAATGAATTCATATTTGTTAATTGTTATGTCTATAAATAATCCTTCGTAGTTGCCATCTGATCTTAATTTACTTGCGCCATCAATTGAGTTGTCTAAAAGATCAATTATTGCATCGTTAATCGTTATATCCCGAGTAATCATTTGTATAAAGAATGATTTCGTTGGATTTCCTTCAATAGTATTTTCTGACATAATATTTGGGATTTTTTATTTGAATTATAATTAAAAATTACTTACTAACTCTCTTGAAAATATTTCCTGTTTTACATCTTCAAAACTCCGGAATGAATGCTCACCATTGTCTATCATAGTTTGAATATGATAAAAACCACCATTTGCATATTCATTAATTATTGAAATAACTTTTTCTGGGTTTTTAAGGAAGTCTAAGCTTTGTTCTTTTGCAATACACAAACAAATTAGAGAATCTGAAATTTTTTCTCCACCATTATTTTTCATTGTTTGCAAATTAAAGGGCTTATCTGACATTGGTGGTGTAAGTGGTAATCTTTTTTCATAGATAAATCCTATTATTGCAGCCCAAGCAAAACACTCCCATAAAGATCCAAAAACATAGTATTTTCCTCCTTGTACATTTGATAGAGAGGTCATTAATCCCTCCCTTATTTTTTTTTCAAACGTGAATTTTATTGAATATAAATCTTCCATGATTATCTTATTTAATAGGTGAGATTTTAGTTGCTACTTCAAAAATTTCTGGATTATATTTAGTTTCATCGAAAAATTTACTTTCGAGTAAGTAAATTTTTGAAACATTTGCATCCAATTTTAAATCTTGAAAATGAGCTTTATCCATATCTACGTCCTTTGTCATAATTATAGACTGTTCGAACATATCTTTAACTCCCAATAGGTAAGATTGAGTTGTTTGATTATCAAAGTTGGAAGTTGGAGCATCACTAATAAATGGGTAGTATATATCTAATGCCTCTTGATTTAATGATAAAAGGGCATTTATAATACTCATTTTCTTTCTATCTTCATGGCTAGTATTTAAACCCGGGTCAAACGCAATTGAATAATCTTCATCTATTACAATTGAGCCTTTATAACCATTATCATGTTGAGTAAACTTTTCATAAAATTCATTTGCTCGAATTTGAATTTTGATTAATAATTCTTTTCTGGCTTTTTCTTGTACTTTACGACAAACATCTTTTAAAAATTCAGATATATTTTTCCATTCTGTTTCTGGAATACGAGTTCCGGTCACAGTATTACTGAATTTATCTAAATCTTTCTGACATCTTTTTATTTCATTTTCATATGTCATTATGTCTTTAGTTGTTACATCTAATTTCCGTTTTAGTCTTTCTATATTGCCTCTTGTGGCTCTTAAACCAGAAGTTATTATATTTGCACTTCCTGCTTCACGTTTAACATCTACATGATATTTGTTTTTGATATCAGCAATTCTTTCATCAAGTTTATCTTTACGTTCTTCAATTATTTTACGTTTTTGAATTAGTTTATTTATATCCCCTTCGCTCTTTTGAAAGTTTTTATCAATTAATTGTAGTTTAAAAAGTATACTGTCTGGATAATCAGAAATACTCCCAATAAATCGTTCAAATTTCTTATTTACACTTAGATTGTTAGTGTATTCTTCAAATTCTTTAAAGTATTGTTCTTGTTCTTGTATTCGACGTAATATTGTATTATAAGGTTCAGAATCTATTAAAACATCCTGACCACAAACATAACATTGTTTATTCGAGAGTATTTCTTCTAATTTAGTTCTTCCTGGATTTTCGAGGTATTTTCTTTCAGGAATCGAATCTTGTTTAGAAGTATATGTTGATATAATATTTTTACTCTGTTCTATTAAAGTTTCAGTACCTCTCATTATCCAGGTTTGAGGTAATTCTTTCCTCTGATAAGAGTCGAGCTTATCAATTTCTTCTTTTACAGCACTTAGATCTATTTCACATTGGTTATAGTCATTCACGACTTTTGTGAAGTCCGCAAGACCTTCTAATTTTTTTTCATCCTTCTGTAATACTGATTCCAATTCGAGAATGTCATTTTCTAAATCAATTTTCTCTTTATAGGCCTTATCTAATCGAATAGTACTTATTTCAATTGTAGAGACTAATGACTGTACTTCAGAATTATTTTTGTTTTGACTTCTAGTTTTATTTCTCTCAGCTTTTTCAATTTTATCTGTAGATATAGAAATGATTTGAGAAAGTTTTTCATAAAGAGGATAATACGAGATATGTTTTACAGCTGCTTTAAGTGTTTCCTTCTTTCTGAAATTGATGAGACTATCTAAAGATTCACCTTGAAACCATATATAATCTCGAATTCCATCTGGAAATAAATCATCAATTTCTAATTTTGCATATTCTCTCTCCTTGACAATTGTCCCTGTAACAGAATCAAAACTAACTTTCAATTCATTAAGAGTAACACTCCAATCACTTTCTAAATTCCAAGAATCCGGATTTAATCGTTTTGCTAAAGCGTTTCTTTCAATCGTATAGTCAATTTCACGCCCATTAGTTTTAGTAGTTAATTCAATGATTACGCTAACCCTAACTGTTTCATTATTTGGCGTTTTGTTAAGTGCTCTCATGTTTATAAACTCATGTTTGCCCATATTAGTTTTAGAATTAGCACTTAATAAGTCTGTGTCAACCCAACCAATATCAGTAATGTAAATTTTTCCAAATAATGCCCAATAGAAAGCATTAAATAATTTTGATTTCCCTTTACCACCATTCCCAATAATAAGGTTTAACCCCTTTGAAAATTCCATATCATTGCAAGAGTAATATGATTGAAAATTTTCAATTGAAATTTTGCGTATTAACATATTCTAAGAATTTTGTTTGCAAACTGATTCTACAATAGCAATATAGTCATTTGATAAACTTTCAGGTTCTTTGTTCGCTAGAGAAAGTCCTACAAGTTTTTCTGCAACAAGAATTGTTTTTCGTTTATCTACAATTCGTTTTTCTTTTCCTTCAGATAAAACCTGTTTAATTTCAGACTCTATCATTGCAAACATTTCATTTTCGATTTTACTCATAATAGTTTAATTATATTGTTGGTTTTCTTCTTCAAGAAAGGAAAAAAGATCAATGTCTAAATCATAACATTTATCTTTCAATTCACTATATAGTATTTTAATTTGATTATCGGCTAACGCGGCAAAATTTACGATTCTTTTCACCTCACTTGAAAACATGTTTTTTTCAATGCTGAAATTATCATTTTTCTCATCAAATGGTGGAAAAACAATCAAATCCCAAATCGTCGCTTTCTCTTTCCCTTTACTTGTCCGCAAAACTCTCCCTCTTCTCTGTACAAATTGTCGAGGATTACCAGTACTAGAGCAAAATATGGCATGTTCAGCTCGTGGAATATCAACCCCTTCATCTAAACATTTCATTGAAAGAAGTATCTTGATGTATCCTTTTGAGAAACTTTTTAATATACTTTCTGAATCTTTTAATCCACTAATATATTTATGATAAGTATAACCTTCTCTTTTAAACATAAGTGCATATTCATCAATGATATGTATGTCTTCACTTTCAATTTCATATGTTTCGATTTCAGAATAATTTGGTTCAAAGCCTTCTGGAACAAATACAAAAGTATAATCTAATTTCTTAGTTTCTTTAAGTTTATTCAATAAATTAGTAACAGCATTTTTTTTGTTTTGAGCTTTGTGTATAATTCTCTTTCTTTTTAAGAGTAACATTTCTGCTTCTTTGGAATACTTGTTTGTTTTAGGATCAATAAATGCGCATAGCTGTCTGGAAATTTTGCGATATTCGTTCATCTCATCTTGTGTTAATTCAATGAATATCGGAAAATAATCATATTTACATAATATTCTATCATCAATTGCTTGCTTCATTGTATATCTAAAAGTATACTTTGGTGGCATTGAATTAAAAAATGAATATAGTTGGTCAGAACCTATTTCATCATAAATTCTTTCGGGTGTTGCAGAAAGACCTATTCTTTTTTGAATTTTATATGGCAAAAACTTTAAAGAAGTTGGGGACCCAACATTGTGAGCTTCATCAGCTATATAAATAAAATTATCTAAAGACCTTGTTTTTAACATGAATTTCTGAAAATCAGGACGGTTAAAAGTCGCATAAGTCGTGATAATTATTATATTCTTTTTAGAATCAAAAATAGATTGTGTAATATATCTATTTAATGATTGTTTCCAGTCTCTATCTGAAAATGTTGAAATAATATCTCTGAAGTTGAAAGATTTCACTTCTTTTTCCCATTGAACAGCTAATGCTTGGGTTGGAACTGTAATGATAACCTTATAAAATCCATTGACATGATATTGTTTTAAAACACAATTAAGGGCCGTTACAGTTTTTCCAGAACCTGTCGCCATAGCAAAAATACCTTGATAATTATTTTCAAACCAAGCTTTATAAGCATCTTTTTGTATGTCACGTTCTTCAGGAAATGGAAATCGTGGTTCGGCTTCTTTTAATTCTATTTTTTCAATTAATTCTTTTGAAAGTGACTTATGTTTGGAATTCAACTTTGGTTCAGCAAGATCTTCCAGCTCTCTTAATTCTATTCCTGCTTTTATCAATTCAGATAAACTTTCTTGTGGAAATTTACCGGTAATATGTGTTTTTATTTTTTCTAAAGGGATGTGGATTAAATGCGGAGTATCATGTTTCCATGTTTCTTCAAAAAGTTGTTGGTACTCAGCAACTCTTATCTCATCATTCCATGAGGAAAATGCAGTAATTGTTTCTCCATTAAAATCTAGTGCTGTTTTTGACCAGTTCGCAGAACCTATAAATGCAACTTTATCACCTTTTGAGTCTGAAAAAACACCATATTTATCATGTCCTAAACCTCCCTTTGTAGAAATAGTGGCTACAAACTCAATTCTCTTAATTGAAATTAGATACGAAAAGCATCGAAAAAAAAGATCATTTGCTCTTGAAAAAGTGGTTGTAAGTTGTTCTATATTAGTCAAAATCTTTTTTTCAACAAAATCAACTTTTTCGTTAATTCCATTTTCTATTGCAAGTTTATCTTCTGCACTAAGTACTTGATTGATTATGACTCTCATTTTGCCTCCATTTGCAATAAAAAGAGCAAAACCAGGGGCTAATGAACGAATTCCACTTGAGCTAAAAAAACCTAGTCCTAAATCAAATCTGTCACTTTCAATTAAGGATTCAGTTAAAAATTCTTTTGGCTCAACATACCCTGTTGAATAACTATTTTTTAAATCAATATCTTTTAGCATATTTCATTAAGTCCGTTTTCAATCTTGTCAATTAAATAGTCGAATCCAATCAAATTGGGATTTTCAATCACTTCTTTGTTTATCAGCTCCAAGCCGTCATCAACGTGCATCTTGATAAAACGGGGAATATCTTTATTATAGCTATCTACTTTGTAATGTGTACATATCATTGATAGATAAATTGGATAATAGTTACCGAAGAGAACGCTTTTACTATATTCTTTACCCCCTGAGTCTTTCACATCTAGTGGATCAAATCTGACACCTGATTTTAATGAATAGGAAAAGGCAATTCTTGCGATTAAATTTTCTGTGCCTAAATTAAATTTTCTTGTTAAGTCACTAACAATTAATTTATTCCCGGCAGAAGTTTTTATGTGTGTAAACATGACTATTTATTTTTCAAATAATTTGCTTGGTTCAACTTGTTGAAAGAATGACTGTTCTCCTCCATTCTTAATGAAAAATACACTTTTGACATTAGGTAGCATATAACTATATTCCTCTTCAGTCAATTCTTTGAAAAGGAGTGGGAAAAGGACTACTTGTTTAGATACGTTTGGATAAAATTCTGAAATAATATTCTTTGAATGTACTTTATCAAATTTCTGTAAAGGGCTATCAATAAATACTGGAAACTTAATTTCAGATTCGTCTACCAAAGATTTTAGTAATGTAGTAGCATATAATTGTTGCTCGCCTTTCGAAAGAGATTCTTTGTTAATCACAGCACCTGAAAAATCAAGTAAATCAATCTCAATTAGATCTCCAATAATTTCGACTCTAACCTCGCTGACAAAATCCTCTTTATGCATTAGACCATTAATCGTTTGTTTTATCCTGCGTTCTAATGAATGTTTTTTCTCTATTTTGAGAGTTGTAAGAAATTTATTTAATTCGTTTATCAATCTTTCAGCTAACTTGTCTTTTTGAGCATCCCTATCATCAATACTCACCGTTTTACTAAGATCAGATATTTTACGGTTTAGAGTATTTAGTTCTTTAGTATAACTTCCACTTTTTTCATACAAATTTCTGACTTCTTGTTCTTTTCTTTTAAGAGTATCCTCTATCTCATTTTTGTTTTTTCTAATTGATTTAATCAATAAATCATTTTCATTAGAACGTGCATTTGATATTTTGCGTGTTGTTCTTTCTAATACCTGACGATTTTTCCTGTAATCATCAGTTAATCTCTGAAATTCAGACTTAAATGTGTTTTTAACATTGTCGAATACGGCCTGAAGCTCAGCGTATTGCTCTTTTGTTATATCTAATAAGATGTCTGATTTTGGGTTGTTTATACTGTCTTTGTAAAAAGAGTTGAAGGTGTTGTTTATCGTATTGTTTAAAACCTCTTTTTGATTTTCTGAAATGGTGATATGATTTATTTGCTCAAAAAGCTTTATATGCACCTCTTTTAATAAATCGTTTTGAATATCAAAATTGCTGTAGGTTTGCAAAGTCAGAATATCTTTATCTGCTTGCTTCTTTGCTTCAAAAAAAGCATTCCCAGCAATTGCAAATGGGACATAGTCAAATAATTCTCTAAGTTTTGCTTTTAATTCTATATCTTTCTTTTGTACTACTTCTAATAAAGTTTGTTGTTGTTTCAGGTCATCTAAAGTCATAGAGTTGCCTTCCCTAAACATTTTTAGTTGCAATTCATCATCCTCTTTTTTTAATGATACTATTTCTTCATCGTTTTTTTTAATTTTGTCTTCAATTTCAATTAAGAAATCGTTCAAATTTGACTGTTGTTCTAAGAGAGAAATAAGTTTATTTCTACCATCAAGGTCAGAGGATTTTTTTCGTAGTCTAATTCTTAAGTTTTCAAGGTTTTTCTTTAAATCTTCATATTTTTTCACACCTAAAACTTCATTATATGCAGTGCTTAATCTCCGCTTTTCATGTATGGTATTGATTTCTGCCAATGAAACAATTTTCTCTGAGTCAAAAAAGAAAAATCGAGCAATATCTTTATTTAAAATAAAGTCATTAATAAATACATCTGGACCAATCTCGACACACAATTCGTTTGTTTTTCCGTTAATTAGAATTTCAACTATCTCTTCTTCTTTTACAATATCGAACTTCCTAGTTACAGTTACGGATTCACAAGGGACAGAGGGAATAAATAAATCCGTAAAATCAATAGAAACTGAATATTGTGTATGTTGTTTTAAATATTCAATTTCAGGTGTGTATCCTATAGTCTTAATTCGTCGAACAATATCTGTACTCAAATTTAGTGTTTCAAAATAATCTCTTTGAGATTTATTTAAATTACTAATTAGATATGCGGCATATCCTTTTGAACTCGAGAAATCCTTTTTGAAAGCATTCTCCACATCAGACATTTGTTTCCCATATAGACACCATATTAGTGAAGTCAGGAACGTCGTTTTGCCAAATCCATTCTCACCTGCGATAAGGAATATATTCTTTTTGACATCAAAAGAAAATGTAATTTGATTTATCCCTTTGTATAAACGGTAATTATTTAACGTTATAGAATTAATTAGCATAATTGTTTTTTAAAAATAAATCTAAATGAGATTCTAAATCGTTCTGCAATCCATAGTTTTTCATCAATAAACCTTTGCTTTTCTGTAATGCTAATAATTCTTGAATCAAATGATAGTCATTAGGGTTTCCATTACATATTTTTTCTAATAGCAATCTTTCTTGAAGTCCAAAATTCTCAGTTGAAACGACTCGCCCATATACCTCATTATAAATCTGGTTCACAGTAATATCAAATTCACCATCTCTATACCACATAACTTGTATAGCTATCAATTCTTGGCTGTTAATTAAGTCTATGTGTGGTTTAATTTTCTGGATTTGTTTTTGTACATCAAGTAATTCTTTCAACATTTGCACCCGATATTCAAATGTATAATTGCCCATGTTATGACCTGTTGCGTCTACGGCATCTTGTCCATTCCTACGGGTAGAAGATCTAAATTCAGATATATTTCTATTCTCAACAAGCTTATTACGATATTCGAGAAGAGGCTTCATCCATTCCACTCCATTCTTAATTAATGCAGACATAGA
>Ga0302207_1000658_pt1 | contig 13836 bp, 13 predicted proteins | sample II_Fen_E2_2_FD_198792 | JGI IMG/M metagenome (GOLD analysis project Ga0302207, IMG submission 198792) | Peat permafrost microbial communities from Stordalen Mire near Abisko, Sweden - II_Fen_E2_2 | ecosystem: Environmental > Terrestrial > Soil > Wetlands > Permafrost | place: Sweden: Abisko...
ATTCACCAATAGCAAATCCGAGGAAACAAATTCCTACAATTTCGCGGGGAACGAAAAGTAAAATGATAACCATCATGACCAATTCCAATGAAATAAGGAAAAGTCCGACACTCATTCCTGAACGCAACGGTATATCCACCACATCCCACGGTTTTCCGCGAAGTGAAGCAAAAGCGGTACGTGAATTAGCATAGGTGTTGATACGAATACCATACCAGGCCACTGCATACGAACCGCCCATACCCAAAATTGAGAAAAACAATACATATAATAATGTACCAACTGTTTTTCCCTGAAGAGCCAGGAAGTAATACGACATAATTACAGCTACAAATGCGAAAAGCATCAAAAGGAATTTTCCCTGTTGCAATAAATAAGTCTTACAAGTTTGAAAAATAATTTCTGACACTTTCAACATGGAATCATGTGCTTTTTGCTTTTTCACTTGTGAAAAAAGCCACAAACTGATGCTAAGCGTAACGCAAATTACTAATGCTCCATAAAACAAGAAATTCCACGATGAAATAACTTGTCCGAAAATGTGAAATTCTCCGGAATGTAAATCCGGAATCGCAATGTCAGCCTCGCTGGCAAACGTTTTGGCTGACGTTAATAATGCGGCTAAAAGCAGCAAAACAGCCCTTTTCATTTGTTTCATAAAATACTATTAATTATTTAAAGATGTGAATAAATTAACCTTTTAAAAAAGAAAAAAAATACGGCCAAAATTACTTTATATTCCTCAAATTTCCAATCAATTTAACATGAAAGTTATCAACAATTTGAATATTTTTTTATCAAAAATATTTTATTGGCTGACTTCTAAGAAGATACAGATTTTGACACCAAGCAAAAATGCATAGAATGTGTATATTGATTAAGAAATGTAATCAATTCGGGAACTGTTTGCGCACACAATATGGTTTATCTGTTCAGAAAACGCATAAAAATCGACAAACTTTTGAGTGAATGATGGTCATAATTACAAATTAATTATCGTTTTAGAAATTGAAACTAAGTAAAAACGATGCAAAATTTGTACCTTTGCAATCGATTTGAAAATTATGGGAAGAATACTGGCAATTGATTATGGACAAAAGCGTGTCGGACTTGCAGTGACTGATATGTTACAGATTTCGGCTAATGGGTTGGATACCGTTTCTGCCCACGAGGTGTTAGATTATATTGCTAAATATATAGCCAAAGAACCTGTCGAAAAATTTGTTATCGGGCTGCCAAAGCAAATGAATGGTCAGGAATCAGATTCAATGCAATATATACGCCCTTTCGTGGTTGGGTTGCAGCGTCGTTTCCCTGACATTGAACTAATTTATGTTGATGAACGTTTTACATCGGTTTTAGCGCATAAAACTATGCTTGAAGCCGGTTTAAAGAAAAAAGACAGACAAAATAAAGAACTTGTGGACAAAATTTCTGCAACGATAATTTTACAAACGTATTTGGAAAGTAAAAACTTTCAACTTTAAAAACTTTATGAACTTTACGAACTGATAATAATGATTTTACCAATTTATACATATGGAAATGCTGTTTTGCGTAAACATACAGAACAGATTAAACCCGAATATCCAGAGCTGAAGACGTTGATTAATAATATGTTTGACACCATGTATCATGCTGATGGTGTTGGTTTGGCAGCACCACAAATCGGACTGGCAATTCGTTTGCTTGTTATCGATTTAGCTCCATTGCTTGAAGACAATCCTGAACTTGGCGAATTTAAGGTAGCCATGATAAATCCTGTAATGCTTGAAAAGAGCGAAGAAGAAATTGCCGGTGAAGAAGGTTGTCTGAGTATTCCCGGAATTCATGAAACCGTTATGCGTGCTCAAAAAATAAAATTAAAATATATGGATTCTGACTTTAAAGAGCATATTGAAGAATTCGAAGATTATAAGGCCCGCGTTATTCAGCATGAATATGATCATTTGGAAGGACATTTATTTACCGATAAAGTCAATCCTATACGACGTCAGCTTCTTAAGTCCAGACTTACCAATATTGTAAAAGGAAAAGCATCCTGCAGCTATAAGGTAAAAACAGCTTAAAACTGAGTTTCAAATAACAAAACAGGCTGAATATCCGTTGATATTCAGCCTGTTTTGTTTAGTATGTGTTTGAAAATTATTCTTTTATTTTTGGCTTTTCAATCGAATCTTTGAAAAGAAAATTTACCGCTTGAATAGAAACCCAGGTTATTGCAAAATAATAAACAATATTCAGGAAAATCCAGTGAATATAGAAAGTACCCAGATTTTCCGGCGCAAACATTCCATTTTCGAAATTACCATTAACTGGAAAATAAAGATACAGTATATCAACCATATATTGACCGCAATACGATAAATATTTCAATCCCGGATTATCGAATGTAGTTACAAAATGAAGTCCGTGGTGAATTTTTAAATTGAAAACAAGAATAATATGAAAAATCATGAACTGAAAAGCTCCGAAAGCATAATGAGCCAGATTCTTCTTTTTCATGTACAAAAATGCTACCGAGATACAAATTCCAAAAAGCAATGATTGCAACAGAATTGGCCCAAAAAACTCATTCATTATATTTTCAGGATAAATATAGGCAGCTTCGTTCAGTAGTTTCATAAACCACAAACCAAAAAGGTTTCCTGCAAAATTTATCACTGTCCACGTAAGTGTAATTTGGATTAAATAGTTAATCTCTGATTTTAATATTTTCATATTCAAAAATTTACATCTTTATTTTATTGATAAACAAGCTAATGCTTCGCCAACTACAAAATTACTACCGCCAATAAATACAAAATCTTCAGCATCGGATTTATCTAATGCTGCACGGACTGCTTGCTCCACGGTTGAATAAGAACTTCCTTTCAAACCAAAAGCTGTTGCATTTTGCATCAATTCTTCAACCGGAAGTGCCCGTGGAATTTTAGCCTGAGTAAAATAATACCGGGCATCATCGGGTAATAATACCAACACAGATGAAATGTCTTTATCACTTACCATTCCAATCACAAAATGCAGCGTTTTGTAATTCTGCGACTTAAGTTGTTTCACCACAAACTGAATACCACCTGCATTATGTCCCGTATCGGCAACCACAGTCGGATTTTGCCTTAATACCTGCCATCGTCCTTGTAAACCGGTAATTTCCACCACATTTTCAAGTCCGTCACGCAAATGAGTTTCTGAAATATTGAAATTCAGCTGCCTCAACTGATCAATCGCGATTAAAACAGTAGCAACATTTTTTAATTGATAATTCCCGCTTAATCCAATTACATATTCTTTATTATCAGAAGTTTGAACATGCATTTTTCCACTTTCAGCATTTTTGAAACGGACTGTTATTAAATCTTCTGCAAAATATATAGGGGATTTTTCTTTTTGTGCTTTAACTTCAAAAACCGGACGTGTTTCGCTTAAAGCTTCGCCGATAACAACCGATGTATTTTGCTTGATTATTCCGGCTTTCTCAAAAGCGATTTTTTCCAACGTATCGCCCAGAAAGCCTACATGATCAAAACTTATATTGGTTATAACCGATAATTCAGGGTTGATAATATTGGTACTGTCAAGTCTTCCACCCAAACCAACTTCAATAACAGCCACATCAACCTGACAATCTGCAAAATAATCGAAAGCCATTGCCATAGTTGCTTCAAAAAAAGAAGGTTCAATCTCATTAAACAGGTTTTTGTGCTGTTCCACAAAATCTACAACATAGTGTTGTTCAATCATTTTTCCGTTCACACAGATTCGCTCGCCAAAATCGACCAAGTGTGGAGAAGTATACAATCCTACTTTGTATCCGGCCTGTTGTAACACAGCTGCAATCATGTGCGAAACAGAACCTTTGCCGTTTGTTCCGGCAACATGAATAGTACGATATTTATTCTGAGGATTTTCCAACGCATTCATCAACTGGATTGTATTATCCAATCCGGGCTTGTATGCGGCTCCGCCAATTTGATGAAAAACCGGAAGCCGGTCGTAAAGAAATTGTATCGTTTGGGCGTAAGAAAAAGACCCCTTATCCCCTAAAGGGGAATTAAAGTTACTTTCGTCTGTTATTTTCTTATTCATAGCTGGGATTAGATTGAAAAAACTAATCATGTTCCCCTTCAGGGGTTAGGGGTTCTTCTCTCAATATTTATTGTATGAAACAATTTCAGCCATTTCCTTTCTCTTTTTCTCCCGAAGTGGCTGGGCTGAATAACCCAACAGAATTACAAGCATAACCCGCTTATTTTTAGGAATTTCAAGTGCTTTTTGCACTTTCTTTTCATCGCACCATCCAATAATGCACGAGCCAAGACCTTCATCAGTAGCAGCCAGACTGATATGTGCAGCCACAATTCCCAAATCGATATGAGGATAATGTTTATTTTTTGCCCAACCGCCAACACTTGAAGTGAAATTGGCACTTTCTTCAACTAAAACCAATTGAACCGGAGCCTGTTTCGTGAAATGATTCATCGACAACAATTTACTTGCTGTAGCATCGGCGACTTCCAAACGCTTTTCAACATCCGTCACCACAATGAATTTCCACGGTTGGGCATTACACGCTGAAGGTGCCAGACGTGCAGCTTCCAAAATACGCTCTATTTTCTCCGTTTCTACAGCTTTATCCAGATAAGCACGGTCGCTCTGACGGTTTTGAACCAGTTCAAGAAAAGTCTTCATATTTATTAAATTGAGTTTTCTTTCCAAACTTTTTGTTCCATTGAAAAGTTTTAAACTAAAATGAATATCTTTGTATGTGTTATTTTCAGTTACAAAGATACGTCAAAACACGCATAGGATGCAACAAAAAGTTCAAACATATATTGAAAAACATCAATTACTGGTACCAGATAAGCCTGTGGTGGTTGGTGTAAGTGGTGGAACGGACTCTGTGGTTTTGTTGCATATTTTAATGTCGCTGGGTTATGAATGTGTGATTGCTCATTGCAACTTTCACTTGAGAATGGAAGAATCCGACAGAGATGAATCTTTCGTTCGAGAACTGGCAAACGGACTGAAGATTCAAAGTTATTTCATTGATTTTGAAACAACTGAACACGCTTCCAAACACGGGATTTCCATTGAAATGGCTGCACGCGATTTACGCTATGCGTGGTTTAATGAATTACTTGTAAAAATCAATGCCCAAGCCATTGCAGTAGCTCATCATGCCGATGACAGTATTGAAACGTTGTTGATGAATCTTGTGCGGGGAACAGGATTGAAAGGTCTAACCGGCATTCCGGCCCGAAACGAAAATGTAGTGCGTCCCCTACTCTGCCTCACCCGTTCGGAAATAGAAACTTATCTCGTCAGGTATGATTTAGATCATGTGGAAGATTCTACAAATGGTTCGTCAGACTATCAACGCAATAAATTCCGGAATGAAATTTTGCCTTTACTGGAAGAAATAAATCCTTCGGTTCGCCAGACATTATACAATTCCCTACAACATTTCGAAGGAAATCTGGCTGTTTATCAACAGGCTATTCATCAAATTGAAAATGAAATTGTTTATATAGATTCCGACAGTATTAAATTAGATATAGATTTACTCAAAAAACAGATTCATATTCCGACAGTTTTGTTTGAATTATTGCATCCCTACGGATTTAGTAACGCTGTTATTGAACAAATTACTGCAAATCTGGATGGCGAATCAGGTAAAATGTTTTTTTCAGATTCATACAGGTTAGTTAAAGACCGTAAATATCTTATTCTGAATGAAATAAAATCCGTACAAAAAGAGAAATTCCGGATTACCGAAAATCAAAAAGAAATCGATCAACCCTTTCATTTGAAAATAACGCGCAAAAATATAACAAGTGAGTTTATTCCATCAAAAAAACCTGATTGCATTCAGGTTGATGCATCCAAACTTACTTTTCCGCTCTTACTCCGCAAATGGGAAGAAGGTGATGCTTTCTATCCGTTTGGAATGACACAACGGAAGAAAGTAAGTGACTTTTTTGTGAATAATAAGCTTAGTTTGCTCGAAAAAGAACAAAGCTGGATACTTATTTCCGGTGAAGATATAGTTTGGATTGTCTGCCAAAGATTAGATAACCGGTTCCGAGTGAATGAGAAAACGAAAATGATTGTAGAATTCAGATTGGTTTAATTAGTCTATACAACCAGTCTCAAACAATATTATTTAATTCCGTTTTTGTCGATTAAATACACTAGGCTGGCTATGGCGGCAGTTCCAAGTTGCATTTCTCTTCTACTTACATTTTCAACGGTATCATTGGCTGAATGATGATATTCAAAATATCGTTGGCTATTGGTCATAAGTCCAATGATTGGAATGCCAAATTCTTTTAATGGTTCAATGTCCACGCCACCATATCCTCTGCCAGTTTTGTAAATTCCGTAGTCAAATAATTGTTCTGTCTGTTTTTTGATTGAATTAATAACTGAATCACCAGCATCTATTCCAAATCCCAATGGCAAAAGTCCGCCTGCATCCGATTCAATGGAAATAATATGTTCCCTTTTCTCTCTTACAACAAAATCTGCATAAACTTTTGAACCCGATTGATACATTTCTTCATCCATAAATAGCACTAACCGTATTGTATTTACCGGTTTGATATTCAATTGTTTGAAAATTCGAAAAACATCAATCATTTGTTCGCAACCAGCTCCATCATCATGTGCTCCGGGGCTATTAAACCAGGAATCCATATGAGCACCGATTAGAATAACTTTCTCGGGATGTTGACTTCCCTTTATTTCTGCTATCAAATTGGCTGTTTGTACCGAGTCAATTGTTTCGGTATTACTTTTCAGCCAGACCGTTGCTTTTTTGTTTAACTTACTAATTCTGCTTAGTTTTTCAGCATCATTTGTACTAATGGAAAGATTTGGTATTTTCTTTACTCCATCTTTATAACGGCTTACACCTGTGTGTGGAAAATCATAAAGTTCGGTGGACATCGACCGGACAATAACACCTGCAGCTCCATATTGAGAAGCCTTTCCAGCACCCTTTGCACGTTGATCAACCGCTCCGCTATATGCTTCAAACGTGTTGATCTTTGCATTATCCATTGGTCTGTTGAAAAATACTATTTTATCCTTCACCTGTTTACTACCCAAACTATCCAGTTCGTTAAGAGAATGAACTTCAAGTATTTCTCCTTTTATTCCTTCGTTGGGCGTACTGACCGATAAACCCAGATTTACAACATTAAGTGATTCTTTTTTTGAACCATAATAAACTATTGCCTGACTTTTTGATTTGCAACGCCACGAAGGTGTTGTATAATTCTGTAAATACGAAGTGTCCGGATTCAGTTTACTAATCTGAGTTTTCAGAATCTGAATAGCATGTTCCGATGCTGGTGAACCAACCAGTCTTCCTTTTGCGTTCGTACACAATTCCTTAAGATTACTGTATGCATCGTAGCTAGTAAGTGCATTTTTATAAATGGCAGATATCGTGTTTTTCTCTGTTTCCTGTGCATTGACCATCAAAGCACCGCAAAGCAAAACTGTCATAGCAACTATTTTCATTTGTCGACTAATCATTGGCTATATTATTCAATATTTGTGTATTTTTTCCGGACGCAAAGGTACTGAAATAATTCTTTTCTGAAACTGATTACAGAAACAGCCGGTTACAATTCTGTAGCCGGCTGTTTTCTTCATATTTTATTTTGAAGTATAATTATGGAAAAAGACTGTTATTATAAAACTCCCTGAGCCATCATGGCTCTGGCTACTTTTATAAAACCTGCTATATTGGCACCTTTTACATAGTTTACAAAACCATCAGGTTCAGTGCCGTATTTCACGCACGATTCGTGAATATTAGCCATAATTTCCTGTAAGCGTTTATCCACTTCCTCTTTGGACCAACTGAGCTTCATCGCATTCTGCGACATTTCCAGTCCAGATACCGAAACTCCACCGGCATTGGCAGCTTTGCCCGGCGCATAAAGAATTTTATGTTTCAGGAATATTTCTACTGCTTCGATTGTTGATGGCATATTAGCTCCTTCAGATACCGCCATACATCCATTACGAACTAACATTTCAGCATCATTCCTGTCAATTTCATTCTGTGTGGCAGAAGGTAATGCAATAGTACATTTTTCACTCCATGGACGCTGACCGTCAACATATTTGCAACCATACTTGTCGGCATATTCTTTAATTCTTCCACGTTGGAAGTTTTTCAAATCAAAAATATATGCCAGTTTTTCGGAATCAATTCCATCCTGATCATAGATATACCCGCTGCTATCGGACATAGTAATCACTTTTCCACCAAGTTCGAGTACTTTTTCGGCAGTATAGGTGGCTACATTACCCGATCCGGAAATGGCTACCACCTGTCCTTTCAGGTCAGTGATTCCCTTGCGTTTCAACATGTTCATCAAAAAATAAATATTACCATATCCGGTTGCTTCAGGACGAATCAGCGAACCGCCAAATTCAAGTCCTTTACCCGTAAATGTACCTGTATTTTCGTGTGCGAGTTTACGGTACATACCATACATATAAGCCACTTCACGACCGCCAACACCAATATCACCGGCTGGAACATCTGTTTCAGGACCAATGTGACGCCACAATTCCAAAATATAAGCCTGGCAGAAACGCATGATTTCGCTATCCGATTTACCTTGTGGATTAAAATCGGATCCACCCTTTGCTCCTCCCATTGGCAGTGTAGTCAGTGCATTTTTAAAAGTCTGTTCAAAAGCCAGAAACTTAAGGATAGATGGATAAACAGATTCATGAAAACGAATTCCACCTTTGTAAGGACCAATGGCATTGTTGTGTTGCACACGGTATGCCATATTGGTTTTGACATTTCCTTTATCGTCAACCCAGGTTACACGAAAAGAAAAAATCCGGTCGGGAATGCAAATCCGTTCGATAATGTTCTGTTTTTCGAATTCGGGATGTGCATTGTACATGTCTTCAATTGACAACAATACTTCTTCAACGGCTTGATGATACTCAGGTTCATTCGGAAACCGTCTCTTCAAATTTTCTAGAACTGATTCTGCTTTCATAATATTCATGTATTAAGAATTAAAAATATTACATGCAACAAAAATACAAATAAATATCAAATTGACATTATTTTACACAAATAATATGTGTTTCTCATTTAATAAGCTATAATACGAACTTAATTCTGACAATATGATAGTTCGAGCCGATTAGAAATAAATATATATGCATTTTACAGATAGAGTATGAGGTGTCGTGACACTCGAACTTTTTTAAGTAATGCTGTTTATGATTAAGTTATTTATACAAAAAAGGTGGGATTAAAATTCCCACCTTTTGGTATAAATCTCTTTTAAAGTTAGTTCACGTTACAAACATGAACACATTTAAATTACTTGCTCACCGCACCGGTTATTTTTGGTAAATCTTTATTTTCCGGAACCAGAGCCAGACTTGAAAAATCAACCATCCATTTGTTATCCATCTTTATTAGATGCATTGTGCTGCGAAGTTCAATTGGTTTACTCCAACTGGCAACAAATTGTCGCAGAACATTAGCCGAATTTCCGGTTTTATCTAAGATGATTTCCATTTTACTGACATCCATTTTAAATGAACCGGTTGTGTCTGACATCATTTCATTCATTGTTTTACCCCAACCTGCCTTATCCCACAATTCGGAAGGATCGGTACCACAATAAAGACCATCGTCTTTGTAAAAGGATAAAAATGTTTTTACATCTTTTGATTTAAGTGCTGTATCTATGCTATCCAGCGTTTTGGTTACTTCTGCTTTGGCAGTTGCAGGATCGAAAGGAACAGTTGTTGTTTTCATTTGGCATGAAGCGACAAGTATCATTGTCACAAGCATAGGAAAATAGATTTTTTTCATATTAAATTGTTTTTTTAATCATTAATAATTCAAATTATCTTAACTTGCTTATACTAACAATATATTTAGACAAAAGTTTACAAACTGCTGGAAATCTTAATGTTAATTCAATTACAGGTGTCTTCTATTTATAATATTAAATGTAACATTCTTTTTGGTTCAACTGAACAAAGGTGTTTGGCACTTGTTTATAAGCAACCGGTAAAACAAAAATACTTTATGAATTGAAGTTGATAACCGGACTAATAGAAACTAAAACTTAATATTATGCCTAAGTATGTCATTGAAAGAGAAATTCCGGGAGCTGGAAAATTAACTGCTGAAGAGTTAAAAGCCATTTCACAAACTTCGTGTGGAGTAATAAACAAAATGGGTCCTCAGATTCAGTGGGTTCAGAGTTATGTTACCACTAACAAAATTTATTGCATCTACAATGCACCAAACGAAGAGATGGTTCGCGAACATGCAAAACAAGGTGGATTCCCTGCAAATTCTGTCAGTAAGGTTTCAACAATTATTGATCCGGTAACTGCAGAATAATTCTGAGATTATGAAATAGAAAAGAGTTTCTGATTGATAAATTATTTTATGTCAGAACTTTATTGGTTGAATTTAAAATTTCAGCAGAAGAGATTCATTTTCTCTTTAGTTCAATTACAGCAATTTCAGGTCTGCGGAAAAAGCGGAAATGCGGAAAACGGGTACCAATTCCGGATGTGATATAGGATTGCATGTTAGGCTTTGGATGAGTTAGTCCGTAGCTGTATTTCTGACTGTCTTTTGAGAAAGAGAAACTTGCCCATAAGCCATTATCGGATGGAAGAATGGGAGCCCAAATGCCAAAGAATGTCACTTGACCTCCATGTGTGTGACCCGAAAGAGTTAGGTCTATTAAATCAGTGTTTACTTCCTTTATATATTCGGGTCGGTGAGATATCAGAATACAAAAATCTTTTGAGTGTACATCGTAAATTGTGCTGTCTAATTCCTGTCTTGATCCGCTCGGATCATCAACTCCTCCTATTTTAATGCTATCGCTACCAATTTTTAACCAATAGGATTTATTATCACACAGTTTGATTCCGCTGCGAACCATCATGTCTTCTGCCAGATAGCCATTTACAAAATAATCGTGATTTCCCAACACGCCAAAAATTCCATATTTACTTTTCAGGTTTCGCAATTCGTTGAAAACCGGTTTAATGTATTTCTCGTCTTGCGAAACATAATCACCGCCCAGTATTATAATGTCGGGATGTAGGTTATTAATGCGTTGTACCAACTTTTTCACCCGTTCAATGGATAACGATGCTCCGTGATGAATATCGGAAACAAATACAATTCGTTTGCCATCAAATGATTTCGGTATATCTTGAGATTCAATTGTTACCGGCGTAATTTTAATCCATCTTGTTTCCAGAGAAGAATAGATCATTAAAACAATTCCTGCTGCCAGGATAATAAATAGCCGTTTGGTTCTTTTTTTTAATTTCATTTAGCGTTTTAATTTTATATTAAAATTGCAATGTAAATATACTTCGGTAACAAAATAATAACACCTTAAACTTTCAAATAGTTTATTTTTTTTCAGTACGTACAAAGCTTCTTAAAGTAGATTATGGACTCTAATGGTTTTTTGCGCTGCAAATTTACTAATTATTTTTCATTTGTTGTTAATTGAAAAAAAGCGAATCATTCATATGAATGATTCGCTTAATAATAAAAATTCGATTTTAGTGAAGCCCTAAATCTGTACAACTAAATATTTTGATACACTCCAGAATTTTGAAGGATCGGTAATCTGAATCGTAATATTCTTGTCGTCGCCGGTTACCAGTTTATAACTGCTTTGTGGATGAGACGATATTATTTTTACATTTTTACTATTGGTTGGGATTGACGAAACGTTTCTAAGGTCAACTTTAGTAAAGGCTGTTTTATCGAAGTCGGTAGCCAATACTTTTTTAGCCTGAAAGAGTCCGGTATTGGAAATAATCTTTGTATCTTTAAGTTTCTTAGATGTAGCGACACAATACCATACTGCATTAAGATCAGCATCCTGTACTTGTATTGTAGATTTTTGTTGTTCCAATGTGGTTTGTTGGTCCGAAATATTTTTGCTCTGAGTAGTTACAGTGGTATTAAGTTCAGTGATTTTAATGTTTTTCTGTTCAAGCTCAGTCTGAAGAGATTTAATCTGAACACCTTGTGCATCCAGTTCGTTTTGCAGACGTTTGATGGTTTCAGTCAGCATGTTGTTAGCTTTTCCTCTTTTAGAAGCAAGCCTTCTCAGTTCTTCAATTTTAGCCTTGTTTTTTTCAACGCCTTCTTTTATGGCAGTCATTTGTGCTGCAATCAATTCTCTCCGGTTTGTTTTTTTACCTTCTACTCCTTTTAGGTTAACCTTCATTTCACTTTCATTTTGAGTAATCTGTGAAAATCCGTTTTCAATGTCGTTCAGAAGTGTAACTGTTTGGTTGTAATTGGAATCTAAAGCCTGCTTTACCATTTCCACAGAATCGCGCTGAGATACAACGGCTTTGTACTTACTGGAATTCTCAACACACGATGACGTTACAAATACGAGTGCTGTAATAATTGCATAAAATTTGATTGTTTTCATTTTTTTTTGAGTTTAATGGTTTATAATATGCTGTAAATACAACAATTGTGCTAAACAATTTGTTGTAAACTACTTGAATATTTTTTTTACAAAGTAAGGTAATTTTTTAAACATTTTTGTTACATAACTATGTAAATTAATTATATAATTCACACATTTAAGATTTACAGGGAGTTACCGCTGGCTTTTGGTAGCTATATCTCAACAATTGCTCCTTATTGAACGGAAGTAAAAAACAAAAAAGTTGATAACCAAACAGGTATATATTTTCTCCCCTCGTTAGAAACGAAGTGGAGATTTTTCGTTTTTTAATAACCTTTATAAGAAGTGTATGACACTCCATCAACAAACACTTTATAATAATGAGGTCTGAATCCGGCAAAAAGTGAAGGTCTGGTATGTTCTATTTCTATTTTATGAATATCCTTATCCCCTACTTCAAACTGATATTTCTTTTTTAAACGATTGCTGAAATGTGTCCCTACATCAAAAAAACTTCGTATTGTATTTCGCTGTCCGTTTATAATATATACAAAGTCACCGGTAAACCAGTTTCTTTTAATCACAAATTCAAGATTTTCAGCACCTCCTACTTTTACCGTTATGTTCATATTTTCTTTTTTGTTTGTTTATTGTTTATCCTTTTCTCCTGTCCATCACTACGAGCTTGACCCGCAGTCTCCTGAAAGAAACGATGCAGGGGATTCCGGATCAAGCCCGGAATGACTCGTTAGAGAACCTATTTTTTCCGTGCACTTTTTAAAAAAGATTCTACCAGTGGTTTCGACAATTTGTCATTCTTTTCCATTCGTTCGGGATGCCACTGTACAGCCTGCAGAAAAGGCATTCCCGAAGGATTTATATATTCGATAGCTTCAACAATACTGTCCGGTGACCAGGCCACTGCACGAAAACAGGGAGCAACTTTATCTACCGCCTGATGATGGTTGGAAGTTACCAACCCTGAGTCAGAAAGACAGATTTTCATTAAGTTTGACGATTTATCCAGTCGTACGGAATGAAAACATTTCAAATAATCATCACACTTATGCTGAATACCTGATGGGTGATCCGTAGGAATGTCAACCAGTAATGTTCCTCCCAGTGCCACGTTCAATATCTGTTCACCACGACAAATGCCAAGTATCGGCATTTTAAGTTTGATGGCCCGGTGTATAAGCGCAAATTCCAACGAATCGCGGTGTGGATTGGAAACACAACGGGAACTGTCTGCTGCTTTTCCATAATAGGCCGGAACTACATCCTCACCACCGGTAAGCAATAATCCATTACAACCGGAAAGTACTTTCAATGCCGAATCAACCTGCATACCCTTCAA